>Ga0209724_1000020_pt1 | contig 308528 bp, 228 predicted proteins | sample grotaG_FD_184143 | JGI IMG/M metagenome (GOLD analysis project Ga0209724, IMG submission 184143) | Glacier valley bacterial and archeal communities from Borup Fiord, Nunavut, Canada, to study Microbial Dark Matter (Phase II) -... | ecosystem: Environmental > Aquatic > Freshwater > Ice >...
ATACGTTTTCAGTTAAAAGGAGAAAGTCTAAGGAAAAAGTATTAATTTTACATCTGCCTAATCGTTTTTGAACAAACAGTGAACGGACATCACCGGAAAACGTGAACGGGTATCACCGGAATATGTACTTCTCGTTTTATCTCCCTTTTTATTTTAAAATCTCCTTGTTTTTTCTAAAAACAAAATATCAGGCTTTTGACTTCGTACCCGGTACAGCATTTGGGGCACTATGATAGCTAACGTATAAACAAAAAAATCACGGCACCGCAGATGCGGTACTGTGATTAAAATATAATTGCAGATTTACTTATTGGATAACTCTTTTCGTTTATTCAGTGTAAGCATACCCCGACGAATAAGTGTATGGATTTTACCATTCAAAAATTCATCAAATCGTTTAAGTTGTCTGGTAAATTGTCAATGCCCTTAAATTCGTCAACAACAATTGATTTAATGTTTTCTCTAATTTCCTTTTCAACATGAGTGATAGCCATTTGCCAAGAACCACCAATACTTCTACAATCGTCTTCAATTAAAATGGTTGGTTTTAATGCTTCTACAACATGCTTATATTTCTCTGAATTCTCTCGATAATATAAATATGAGCCTGGAAATCTATATTTTATCAACAAATTTTTAATATTCAGTGCTGAAGATTCTTTTTTCCTTGAAGTCAGATAAATGATTTGTGCTCCTTGTTCATCCCAATTGTCAATTTTGGTTCTGCAGTTTTTTATCGGGACATATTTATTCAGATTAAAAAAATCAATAAATCGTTTTGGTCCAATAACTGTTCCTTCAGTAAAAATCAAAATGGTAAACGTCTTCTCTAATGTCGATTGTTTGTTTAAATTAAGTTTTTTCATCTTTGTTTTTCTTCCCTTCATATAATGTAAAGCTCAAGTTCTTCCAGGTTTAATAAGTGCTATTCTCTGAACAATCCACTTGTTCCGGCAAGCCGGAACAAGTGGACGATAAAGAACTTATATCCACTGAAATGAGGGAATTAAGCTCGACCTTATTCGCCATTACAAAGTTCTTTCTTTTCGTCAGGGCTTACCCTTTTTTGTTATTGCAGGCTTCTTCCTTTCCGTCATTGCGGGCTTGACCCGCAATCCCCTCGTTACGGGGTATTATTTTCTTCGTAATTCTTCTTTACTTTTTCACGATTGTTTTCAGAACCATGAGCAGGTACAAAAACACTACAGTTTGTTTCTAATAACTGGCCCCAACTTTCCACCATTACTTTTGGGTTGTCCGCAAATGGTGGAAAAATCGACGATTTAAATACTCCGAACATTGCATCTCCGACAATTGCAATTTCATTATCTACAATAAGACTAATTGAACCAATAGAATGACCTGGAGTATGCATTAAATAAGCGTTAAAGCCCAACTCATTCAAGTCAAATTTAGAATCAACCAATATGTCTGGTTGGCATGGAGTGAAATTGTATTTATCTGATATTTTATCTCCAATTACGTTGATTAAAAGTCGAGTAATAGGATTTGTTCCTCTTGGAAATTTATTTATTCCGTTACGAATATACAATTCCTCTTTTCGCTGAACAACAACTTGTGGATCATAATACGTCTTTAAATTGAATGAATTTGCAACATGGTCGAAATGAGTATGTGTCAAAATCAGAAAGTCGAGTTTGTCAATGTTTAAAGACTTAAGATTGTTGTTCAATTTTTTCCATTTTCTTGCTGGACCAGTGTCAATCAATATGTTTTTTATGCCATTAGTCAAAAGGAAAACATTACTTCTACCAGAAAGAATCTGAATAATTTGATATCCACTTTTTGTATTCCAAATTTTCATTTTAGTACTTTTCGTTTTCTTGTGTTTTCAGTCATTATGGCCCGTCCCTGTGGAAATGTCCAACCTTAATTTGATGCATAATTGGTTTTGTTCCGAAAAATCGGAATGTGTCATTTGGCGTTGGATCCCGATATCCGCAGGGACGGGGTGCTGTTACAGCTTTTCAGTAGGTATATTTCTTAATGCAGTAGTCATAAACGTTAACGCCGAAGGCTACTGCAACTTTACCGGAGACATATTCATTAATGCCGTAGGCCATTGCAACTTTGCAGGTTTAAAAAACATTAATGCAGTAGGCCATTGCACTTTTGCAGGTTTAAAAGATATTAATGCAGGAGGCAATTGCAACTTTACCGGAGGCATATTCATTAATGCAATAGGCAATTGCAACTTTACGGAAGACATATTCCTTCTTGCAGATGAAATATTTATTAAGGCAGAAGGCGTTTGCAACTTTGCAGAAGGCATATTTCCAAACCTTGGAGGCTATTGCAACTCTGTAAATTAAATAAACAATTAAGTAAAACGCTACATCCTGAATAGTTCACTCGTTACGCTTTTGCGGAAAGCCGGAGCGAAACGGAACCATCCGGTGTGTACAAGCTTTCCGTAAAAGAGGAGCAAGTGGACGATAAGGATTTATTTGTTATTTTTCAAGTTCAAAGTCAACGATAAGCGGTAAATGGTCGCTGTATTTTATCCAGTCATCGTAAGTTCCAACTTCTATCTGTTTCACTTTCTCGTAAGTGATAGTTGTCATAAAGCAGTAGTCGATATGATAGGGTTTATTATTGTTTCTTTGAAGGTGAAAAGTCGGGTGAATTTCCTTTCCTTGTTCTTGTTCAAAGAATTTATGATATGCGCTAATTATTCCTTTTTCAGCCAATTTGTCAACCACAGAAGAATGGTTTCCTGATTTATGTGTACTATCCCAAATTTTGTTGCTATTGAAGTCGCCAATTAGAATCGTTTGTTTTTCGGTTAATAATTCGTCGTAATAATTTACGGCTTTCCATACCTGTTCAATGTATTGTTCTTTAGGTTCATGCATGTTGTTCGCCCAAATTGCAAACAACGTAAAGTCAAGTTCTCCGCCGGTAACTGAAACAGGAACTATAAATTTAATCTGATCGTTGTATTTGTCGTGAAGTTGAAACTTATATTTACCGTACGAAAAAATCCCAAGTCCTTTATGTTTGTTGTCTCCAAACCATAAAGAATCATTTGGTAGTGCTGTTGTGGAGTTAAATTGTAATTTATCCGGATGTTCACATTCTTGTACTACCAAAATGTCTGGTTTTAGAGCCAAAATCACATCTGCTTTCTTCCTGAATGCTCCCTGGCAGTTCCACGTTATTAGTCTCATATACTCGAATTTGTTGATTACCTTTTCCCTTTTTTTATATCCCGCCTAAAATAAATACGCTAGGTTTAAATCCTATATGTACTCAATATGTACAAGCTCGAAAAATGGCTTATATCCACCGTAACGAAGAAATTGAGCTCGACCCAATTCGCCATTACAAAGTTCTTTCTTTTCGTCAGGGCTTACCCTTTTTTGTTATTGCAGGCTGCTTCCTTTCCGTCATTGCGGGCTTGATCCGCAATCCCCTGATGGCGCAAGTTGCAAATTCGCGCCAACAAGAGGACTATCCAATGTGTGCAAACTTGGACGAAAAAGAGGTAGTGTTTGTTTTATTCAGTGTTTTCTTCATTCCAATTCTATCGGATTATAAGTCATTTTTGGAAGATCAGAAGCAGTAATTTGCCCATCTAATTCGGAACGAACATCTTTCCAAAACTGAATCGGGTCATTGAAATAACGTCTATATAATTTATCCATTTCTTCACGTTTCAAGGTCGTATATTTCAAATTGTAAAATTTAATCGGTTCGGGTTTTTCTAATTGTTCAATACCAATACATTCAAACATATACCTGCTTTCGTCTGATATTTTTAAAATTAAGCCCGGCAATCCACCAAATTTCCACGGGCCATTGTTCGATGGTATTTCTGATGCAAACCAAGCTGTATAATTTCGACCTCTGAAAGTGGTTGTTGCTTTCTGACAGGAATAAGACAAAATTGTAGTTGTATCACTCTCTATTTTCCATTGAATGATAGGTACGGTTTCTTCGTATTTATAATTGCCACCAAGTGAAAATGCACCGGCTTGCTCGGTGACCGTCATCTTTTGGGTTGGATAATTTTTAAAAATCTCAAAGCTACAAGCACCATCTTCCATTGGTATGTTTCGTATATTATTCATAACTCTTTTGCAACAGTCCAGATAATACTCACTATAATATTTCGATGTTCTATTCCCAATTAATAAACTTTGCTTATCTTCTGCCAATGTGCTGTCTGAATCATTTCTATAGTAGCTTTTTTTATACCTGAAAAGATAAGTGAATTTCATATGTGCCGAATCAAGAACAGTAAACTTATCGAGTGGAATTACCGAAGAACCCACGTACTGTGCTTTAGTTTCCAGAATACACATAATTGTCAGAATTAGTAACAATGTTCGTTTCATAATAATGCTCTTTTATTTCAGTTGAAGTTTAATCTTAAGCAAGACATTCGCCGGACGAATATGATAACTGTTTTGATAACTGTTTATTCCATCGTAATAGTAAGTCACGTAGTTATCTGTATTAAAGATATTGTTACAGTTTAATGAAAAATGTGTTTTCTTCCAGATATAAGTCAAGCCAATATCCATGAAAGACAGATTTCTGTTAACTGAGGACGCACTGTTGTAGTAGTGTTCAAAGCCTACATTAAAAATCAAATTGTTGGGCAAGTCAACGATTAGATTCAGATTGTTTGTCCAATTATTGTACGATGTTGTTTTTTCTGAATTTGTAAGTTTTGTTATGCTATTATTCCATTTACTTTTGTATTCCACATGAAGAATATTAATAGGTTTACAGGTTATTGTTCCATCTAAACTAACGTTTCTTCCGGTGTAATCAAACAATTCATTTTCCTGAAGCGCTTTAGAGGAAGATACATTGTACCACGTTCTAAGGTTTACATATAATCTTTTCCAGTCGAATCCTTTAGTTATAAATACAAAAGCTCCAACTCCATCGCTGGTGTTTTCATATTCTACAGGAGAAGCCACAGACAAGATACCCTGAAAGTTTTGCCCGTAGAGCAGATTACTTTTCGAATGGTCGTACGAAACCGTTGAGCCAAAGAATAACAAATTTACAATGTCCTTATATTCCATACCAATGACTCCGCCATTGCTTTGCGACTCGTAAATATGCCCATTGTTACGGCTAAAGCTTCGGTAGTCTGAAAGAATATAGCCTGAATAGTACGACATAATATTTCCCATTTGGTTGCTAAATCGATAATTACCAGTAATATCTAATTTAGAGGTTACGTGATAGCGAATATCAAAGTAGGGTTGAAAATAGAACCGTTGTAAGTTTAGTTTATCTCCCTGAATCTTGTTGTTAATAAGTATGAAATTATAATCCAATGGCAAACTCAGACTGGCATCCATCGTGTTGCTCCTGTAGCGCATTGGAAATATTAATTTTACATTGTATTTTGTCCAGTCCAAGTTATTTTGCATACTGTCTGCTACAACTGTTTTCAGTAGTCCGGTGGTATCCTGCACCTGCATTTCCGAGGTCAGGTTACGGATTTCACCGTTAAGATTTAAAGTTGGGCTAAAGTCACAATGACCAAAGCTTATCGCCGATAATAGAGTTATCCGGTTTGTTGAACTGAAATTATTTACACGGGTTTCTTGTTTCATTGAACTATAATCTACGCCACCGTTCAACAAATTGTTGTACACACCGGGAGATATGGATAATACCTGTGGAATACTTTTAAAACCAATGTTTGAGAACAACCAAAATCCCTTAGTGTTGCTGGTTTTTTTGATCCATTCGAAATTGTCGGTGACCGAGAAAGTAGGCTTCTTTAGCTCTTGATGAATGGTTTGGATGGAAGTGACGTCCCCACGAACATCATCCCATAATGCAGAAATATCCAATGAATTGTTAATGTCCTTTTTCGTTTTATTGAGATTGTAACGCAATCCTACATTCAGCCGATTAGTATTTATAGTTGAATTCATTTCTTCGCTGACCACCAAATTATCTTTGCCCGGAATATGATAGGATGCAACGGCGCTGCCTTCTCTGGTTTCTCTGTTATTCAGGTAAGCTACATTTACATTTACGGTCGCGTCCGAATCCGTTTTAATTATATTGTTGACGGTAATCACGTTGGAATTATTGAATAGGTAACGCTTTTGGTCAATACCGGGCGACGATGGCATTTGTACTCCCAACATGTTTTCGCCAACGAAACCGGCCGATGAACCTAATGAATTTATCTCAGAGGATAAGTCAACTCCTGCGTTGTTTCCTTTGTAAGTGCTTATATTTTGCCATTTTTTTGCAAAGCACATAGCTGCCAGTTCATTTTCCCACTGAATGGGTAGTCCGCCAATTCCAAGTCTGACCATAAAACTAACTTTGCCTTTGGCTTCATCTTTTAGTTTTAGGTTTATGGCAGCTGTTTCGCTGTTCGTAATACTTTCCATTGCTTTTGCCGGCTGATGATGCTCCAGAACCTGAACGGTTGCCACATCGTTGGCAGCCACATTGTTGGTTGCAATGCCGTAGCGACTTCGCAGTAAATCCATATTTTCGATGTAAAATGTATTAATCGGTTTCCCTTGCCATGTAATAGCTCCATCTTTATCAACATTAATACCCGGCATCTTTTTCAGTACATCTCCAATTACCAGATCTTTTTTATCTGTGAAAGCTGATACCAAGTAGTTGACCGTATCTTTTCGCGACCAGACTTTTTGCTCTTTTACTGTAACTTCTTTTAGTTTGAGCTCTTTTTCATGGATGATAAAATTCACGGTTTGTGGCTTGTTTTTTATTAGAAGAGTTTTAGTTTCGACATTAAATCCCGACACCACAATGTTTAAGCTATCAAGATTAGTGCTGTTAAAGGTAAGTTTGTAGTTTCCTGTTCCATCACTGAATGTATAGCCAATAATTGTTTTCATTGCGATATTTTTGATTGTCACAGATGCAGAACTTACAGCATTTCCAGACCGGTATTTAATTTGTCCGCGAATAACTGTTTGTGCTTGTATATTTGCTAAATAAAATAAAAGAAATGGAATAATCCACTTTTTCATTGTCGTAGTGTCTGAATTATTACAATAAATGAATCAACTCACTTATAACTTTTTGAAAACTGGTTGCGCTCTTTCTTTTATTAACTTTACTGCTAACATAAATATATACGCAACGCTTATTCCTATATGCGCTACTCAATTGCTTATATATCCGCTTTATCGCTTGTGTTTATCGTTTGTATTGTTTGCCATTCAGGGCAATAAATAATTAGTGATAATTAGGTAATTGCGCTTACAGGATTTAACTCACTCCTGCGCCCGTCCTCTATTTGTCCCTTGTGTAATACTGCCCAAAGATAAATATTATTTTTTATGTTAATGCATCTTATCTATCCTAAATTTAATTTATTTTCACGGCTAAGAACATAAAAAACTCAGCAGCCCCACAAACTCTGTGTTTCTGCCCTTTTCCGTTGGCAGGGAAGGTTACGATTCATTGACCAACAAGAATGATGTTGCGCTATAGTTCAGGATACCATCCGTAGTTATGGGGGAGGCTTAAAAATGGCGTTATATAGCTTTGTACAAACGCTTTAAAGAGTGAGTTTTCCACATTCCTCAAGGAAATAACTCATATTTGTATGATAACAGCTGATATTATAACGAGAACAGCAGAAAATGTAAATGCGGGGCGGCGGGGGCATCGTTTTTCTAAAATCAAACTATTCACCTCCTGCAAAAAAACAATCCCACGACGATGGTATGAATAAGATTTCCTGGCGTTTGTTTATGTAAAATCAGATCATAGAATCACTTCAGCCACCATACTGCCTAACTGTTGTTGTACCTTTGCTTTTTTAAAATGTCTTTGGTAGCGGATTTAACCAATCAGAATTTCTCATTAAAATAACATATTGGTAAGCATAATCCCGAAGCTTAAAATCACCTATGAGTTTACCTTGTGGAGCAGTACCATTAAATAAACGCCCTGTTTTTGAATATGGTGAATTCATCCCATTAATTTTAAAAAGTGTCGTTGTATTTGTCTTTGTCTGGCTTCTTAAATCTTCTATTCCATCCATTTTAAAAAGCGATTTATCATCATATGAAAAAGGTTGTTTTTGCCAGCTTTGACTTTTATTATCCCACATATTGTATTTTGAATCAAGTGGCAAACATACAATAGAAATTACCTTTTTTGCACTTGGATGACCTGAACTAATTAATTTTGAGGCAAAGTCCTCACCATATAATTGAACAGGTACTTGATGTGAATGGAAAAATCCCCACATTCCATAAAGTTTTTCATTCTCTAAATGTAAGATAGAATAGAGTTGTTTATAATTTCTGAACATAGCTTCTGGCCTGTTTACTCCAGATTTTTCAGTATTACTATAACTTAAATTTTGAATGAGGTATTGAAAGATTGGCAATTTTTTCCCAAATAATGTCTCAAATATGGCATTATTATTTTTAATTTTTTCAATATAGTTTTTAGCAAAACAAGAGATGTAGACTCTGTCATAATTAATATAATCAGCCCGGACAATATCCCTTAGTGAATCCAACATTGGATTTTTCTTATCACCTATAAATTTATCTATAAATTTAAAATACAATTTAAAATCCTGTACTTTATCAATACCTGAAAAAGTAATTTGATGAGCTTTCGGAAGGGTATTATTTAAAGCTCTTATTTTGACTATCTTATTATAAAAATCATAATTTCCCCATTGTGCATTTATCATAACCCAATACCTGAATACATTTTTTAAAATTGTTTCATTGCCTGTTCTTAGGTATTCGTTAATGCTGCTTGATTGGGCATAATCAAGTTCTGCTATGTAATTTTTAGTTCCAACTGTTTTATTTAAATATTTCAATAAACTGAAATCAATATTTTGTGCATCTTGTGCACCATGAGATTCACCTAATATTAAAAATTGATTTTGCTCTGCATCAGTTTTTAGAAGTTCCCATTGGTTTGTATCACTTAAGTTAATTTCTGTTTGATTGTTTTTCAAATAATCAGCATATTTATTTCCTTGCCCATAAACTGATCCAAACACAAGGAAGAAAGCAAAAATCCATTTTTTCATTTTTCATTTTTTATAATTTCATTTATCTTTTAAATATGAATAATCATTTGCAAATGAATTTTTAATTGTTGATTCAACACGAAATTCACATTGATAAAATGATTTAAATAAAATGAGAAATATGCATAATCAAAGTCAATACCTGCATATTCGAAATTATATACCCCGCCCCTGAGGATATAGTATAACTTGATTAGATGTACAAATGGTTCTGTTCCGAAAAATCGGAATGTGTCATTTGAACATCTAATCAAGTTTTGTTATATCCGCAGGGACTGGGGAAATTAAGTTCAACCGAGGCTTCCTTGCTGGGTCGTACCGACCGCAGGAAGCCTAAGTATTATGCGGTCGTAGTTTTTATTAATATATTTGTTTTCGTTTAATTACTATAAACCAACTACTCCAAATTGTAAATAAGAGATAACTGAAGACTATTTATATAAATACTTGTCAGTTTCGGTGTATATTCAAATGGAAAGTTTGTGTTAGCAATTAAGTCGGTAGCTACTAATTTAGTCAAACCTAAACTGTAACGTAATGCAACTGAATAATAATCACTAATGTAATATTCACACCCTAATATCGCTGAGAAATTTATTTTATTATTAATAGTCGGCAAGATATTTAATCCCGTTTTTTTGCTGATTGCCTCCTTTATATGCTTAGTTGAAAATGTGTATTCAGTACCTATTCCTGTAGTTAAATATAGATTTTTTTTTAAGTTTATATTTAGTAAAATAGGAAGTTCAATATTCGAGTATTCACTTGTATAATAAAAATCTCTAGGTTGGTTTAAATTGTCAAATCTATAAGATATTTCTAATACCCCACCTTTTTTTATATAACCAGGCTCAAAACGAACTTCCCACCAATTATCACTTTTGAGTCTTATTATAGCATTTACATTGTACGTGAGAGTAAAGCTGCCTTTAGCATTGAAGTCCGGATTATTCAGTATGTTATTAGATAGTGAGAATCCCGAAAAGCACATTCCGGCCTTTAAACCATATTTAATTTCTTGTGCTTCTACAAGAATATTGCAGAAAAAGAGTATAATTAATATTTTTTTTATTTTCATGTTCCTTTCAATTTTTGGTCGTTATTTGTCATAGTCGCAAAAGCTAAAAACCGATTCTTCACTTAGAAAATATGCAAGGAATTGTCCGGCGAGCAAAACCTCGAAAGTTTCCGGGTCAGGTACGGAACGATCATCCTCCTTCCAATCATTGCAGGCTTGGACCTCATTTAAGAAAATGAACTGTTATCTAAACCGTTAAAGGATTACAAATCCTAAGAATAAAAAGGGTGGGATTAAAAAAAATCCCACCCAACAATTAGCACTATTTGTACATTTAATTAAGTGAAGCTATATCCGCAGGGACGGGGGGACTGGGTTTAACTGTATCCGTAGGGACGGATAGTCTACAACTCTAAACTTTTTCCTTTATCACCGTAAAATTTCCCAATTGTATAATCCTTGATATTTAATTCATCTGCAATCATAGAAGTTGTCATAATAATTTGGAAGTTTTTATCTTTAAACTCATTAGAATTTGCAATAAAGGCAATGTTTTTCTGGAAATTCTTACTCCTAGCTTCTTCCATTCCCTTATCCTCAATGTTGTCACATAAAATAAATCTAGGATACCTAAAATAATCTAATTCCACTGAAGCAAAGAATATCGCAAATCGCACACAGTTTTTCAATAATACTAAAGAACTCGCAGAAAAACGGTTCCTATCATCCAAATAAAAAGAATTCTTACTAAAATTGATGCTGACTTTTCTTCCATCTTGAAATTTTTCTTCGTAAGCTCCATCTCCTTTTAATAACTCAAGTGCATATTTTTGTATTGTTGAATATGCTGTTGATGATTTCTTCCACTGTAAAGCAGAATGTCTTTCAATTGCATCAGAAAGTCTATCTTTTGCACTTTTTACAGCAAAAAGTTGAGTTTTGTATTCACCATATAAAGAAACTAACTGTAACTGTTTTTCTGAAAATTCGATATCAGCAAATAGTTTTCCTTTTTGTTCAAGTAACTTATCATATTTATTATCAACACTTGACCTTGTTTGATTTATAAAAACATCGTAAGAGTATTGAGCATTTTTCAATTCTCGTTCAGTATCTTTTATTGATGCCATTAAACTTTCTAATTTTTCTTCTTTAGCTTTTAAAATATCAGTTGATTCCTTTATTTGCATTTCAACTTCTAACTTCATTCTCAGTAATTTGGATCTTCCAATATCATTCTTTATTTCCTTTTTACAGAGTTTACAATGATTATCTTCTATTACTTCATCTAGCTTCTCTAGACAAACTGGACAGTATAATAATGGAAAATTACCTAAAATATCCCGAGAATTTAGAGAGTCACTTATAGCTAATAATTTTGAATTAAGAACACCGATAAATTCATTATTGTCTATAATGCTTGATTTCGCTTTACTTATTTCATTTAATGAAACATCATATCTACTTTTATATAGAGTAAGTTTCTTTCTTAAATCAATAATTTCATTTCTAGTGTCGTTTTTATTTACTGACAATGAAATTGTTTCAGGTTCTTTCAATGAATTAATTACATTTTTGAGTTGAGCTCTTTTTGAATCAATATCTTTTTGAATCAAATCACTATTAAAGTCAAAAGGAGAATTATCGAAAACATCTTCTAATGCACTAACCTGCTTTTTTAAATCATTAAGGTCTTTATCCTTTTTTCTCAATTGCATTTGTAGTTTTAACAAGGCATCGTCATATGTGCCTAGTAGTAAGTTCCCAATGGCACTACGAATAAGTGGAGAATCAAAGTCTTCATTTCTCATTAAGCTATCTAAGCTACTTAATTGATCAATATAAAGTAACCTTAAGATTTGATTTAAGGTAATCGACTCTTGATTTTCTGTAGAGATTTCAGGAAATTCTAATGCTTTAAATAATATTTGACTAAAACTTTCTGTCTTATCAGTTTTATTATATGGATAAATATTCCAACCGCTAATGTTTGAAGCTAAGGCATTTGTGATGTTGCCAAAGTAAATTGACATTGGTCTTCTTTGTGTGTTTTCAATCTCTCTTTTAATTGTAACAATCACTTCATTAACCTCAATTTCAGCGACAACATAATCACACGATGCTGCCTCGGGAAGCCAATCAACGAACTCACCCCCGAGAACATAAAAAATAAAATTAGAAACTGTAGACTTACCGGTACTATTATGTCCTCGAATTATATTAATTCCATTATGAAATTCTTCGGAATAAACACTTACTCCTTCTTTTGAAACTAGTAACTTATTTAATTTAAGAAAGCTCATATCTATATTCCATTAAGTTGGTTCGCGTTTTTAATTCTCTAAGTGAAATTTTTTCAAAGTATTCATTTATAAATGAAATGTATTCTATTTCAAAATCAGTAAGTTCAGGTATTAATCCCTGTGGAAAATCTAATAAAGATAGGGCTATTGTGTTATTTTCGAGTAAATCTTTGTCAATAAATCCATATGAAGCCATTGCTTTGAATGCTGTATTTTGAACATTCTCTAATTGATTAAAAACATATCTTGGATTATTCACCGTATTGTATTTGTTAGATTTGACTAAGTCCTTATATTTAAAAAATTCTCTTGGAAGAGACATTTGTTTAATGTCATTTATAAATAAAAGATAATAATCATAAATTTTAATTCTGTCAATACTATATTCCTTTCTATTCAGGTGGTTAAGTATCTTAAGTATTCTTGTAATACAATGATATGAATCGTAGGCTGGGTGATATACTAACATATTAGTTCCATTTAATGTGGCAATTGCCAGTTAAAAAATAAATCATAGCTGTGATGTCATCATCATATAAATCAAGAACATTGTTTTTACCTAACATTTCTTGTACAGGTTGAACTACTTCTGAAATGATTAATCCTCTTATGATATCTTTGGGTACACCATCATTTATAGCACCTCTAATATGAAAGTTAAATAACACACATACTTTTGCTAAAATAAATGCATGTATTTTTTGTGTTGCTTTTGAAAGATCGTTTTCTGTTATTTTTTTATAATAATACTCTTTCATTTCATTAGCCCATGAATAATCTTTCTCAAAACCTCCATTTTGAAGTTTCTTCTCAAGACCAATTACTACATCATCGATATTACTCGTATAGTGCTGAATCTTATCTATAAATTCACGAAATTCTAATTCTCCAGATTCGATTTCTTTCTCAAATTCTTCTACAAGTTTTAAGTATTGATTGTATCCTGGTGATTCAGTATGATTTATTACAGTCAAATTATTGGCTGCTTGGTATTGGTTTGAGTTATTTCCTCCCTGCTGTTTTAAAATTATATTTTTATCATCCATAATCAATTCTTTATTGTCATATTACCGCCAGATTGATATTGCTTCGAATTATTTCCTGCTTTTTGCGACATAATTAACTTGACTCTCTTGTCTTTTTTATTTTTTGGTATAGTAAATATAAAACTAATTACACCTCCAAAAGTCAATAAGCTTGAAATTAATGGTTCATAATCTGGATTATAAATCAACCATGCTATGCTGGTAACAAAAGCTGCGATATTAATTATAAATAATGTTTTTCTCATCTTTTTTTAATTTGTTGATTTTTTCATTCTGAATTTTTGATTTACCATAGACAGTTTTTTTTGCTGACCACTAACGACAGAGGCTATGGTCATTGGCGGTTTGCGGTAGCATTCACTGTCTTGAAACGACAAAGTGGATGTGGAAGTAATGAATGCTAAATACACGTCAGCCTGCAAATGCCAATAGATGTGTTGGGCAAGGTCGTTAATCAGTCATTGAGTCTAGTTGTCTTTCATCAAAGAATAGAGGCCGCTCCATTAAAGTTATCTTTAGTCCTTTTTAAGTTGTACTTTATTTACTTAGTTAGTTGTTTCGGCTTATACTTATCTGTAAAATCTCGGTTAACAAGAGTTAGGTGTTAGCTAATTTATTTCTCCAATCATCAGTATGTTTTTTTACAGAAGAAACGTATGTTCTTTTTTCTGTTTTGTTAAATCTCAAATTATAATATCTATCATTAGTTAGGTCTAAAATCTTTCTTATAATTCCAACTTGAGCCCAACCTGATTTTTCATCTCCTAATCTATCTTTAAAAATATCCTTTTCTATCAATTCCAAATGAGGTTCAACGATTTTATATCCTGATATAATGTTATTTAAACTAATTTCGTTTTTTATAAGTTCATCCAATAAATTACGAGTTTCTTTTATACTTTTAGTCCTTTTTGGAAATTTAAAGTCTAAAAATGATTGCAAACTATCTAAATTTAGAGTTAAATCAGCATAAAACGATTCTCCTATTACTTTACTCTTAATAGATAATTTTTTCCTGTATTGTATACTTTCATTTTTTATGTCTTCGAATTGTTCGTCAGCTTCTTCAAGTTTTGCACTTATCCTATATAATTTCCTTTTTAAATGAGTTGGGATATGAATTTCTTGCTTGTATGCTAATTTATGCTCAATTTCTGCCCAAGTATGCATAAGTACCGTTCGAACTTGGATTTCAAATTTAAGGTTTTCAAATCCTCTATAGTTAGGAGCCTCAAGCCATTTTTTTTTGATCTTAGCAATGAAATGATAAGATCTATATCCAAATTGATTCTCTTCTAAAAGTTCTTCTTTATCTTGATTCTCTTTAATGTCAAATTCATTGTTAATAATTTTACAAATCTTTTTAATATCACTTTGAAAATAACAGATTATCCTTAACCCACAAATATCTTCAATTTCATTAAATGGATCATTATAACTCTTTCTTTCAATTTTTTCCAAAAAAGAATCTATACTTTTAATACGATAATCTACTGACAAAAAACTAATTTCTTTCTCAATAAGAAATGTTTCTACAGCTTCTTTTATGTTTTTTCCTAGTTTATTATACGAATCTTTAAGTTGGTCAAATTTCGTTCTCATATTTTTATATAATTTCGTCTGCTGTAGTATTTTCTTCTTTTTTATCGGCTTGCCTCTAACGACCGAGCCTATGAACATTGCCGGTTTGCGGGAGCTTCACTGTCACATTTCTACAAAGTGACAGCGGAAGCAAAACCAGCTAATTGCGATTTCGCCGCCATTGTTTCATAGGTGTATTAGGGGCTAGGCATTTATTTTATTTGTATTTTGTCCAAAGTATAATTGTTCTCATTTAATCTCATTTTAAAGATTTTTACGTTCCAATTATTTACAATTTGAATTATTTCTTTTTCAACAGCAGGTCGAATCATGCAACCTAGCACTATTTCTTCAATCGATTCTCTATTATAGTCAAAAAGAAAAATCTCTTCATTGTTTTTTAATTCCTTCTTGTCACAACAATTTAGTTTATTCACTTGTCTCCATTCGTTTTCGTGAACCCAGTGTATACTCTTAGTATATAAAAAAACTTGTATCCATATACTATGAAAAGTTGTACCATCTTTTTTGTCTAAATTAAATAATGTTATACGAGGTCTGTTAGCTGTATATTTCACTTTCCATGGTTTTGCAAAACGTTTTTTTGGATCTGTGATATTTTTTATGGGGTTAAATCCAATAACAAAACCTGTGTGATTTTCGGAATAATGTGACCACATGGTCATATTATCGTAATTCTCAGTAAAACATAAAATTCCAAATTGAGAGTCCCAAAACTTTTTCATTTCGGTCGTTAAATCCTCTTCTGTGTTCCCAAGTAAACGGTCATAAAATAACTCTTTATTATCAGAAAACCCATTCTTTTTGAACACTTCGCGAGCTATCTCCAAGTTTTTAACGGCTTCAGGGTTGTCAATTCTGGAAATTAAGTCGTTAAAAAGTAAATCATTATTGAAATCTTTATATAAAGTGTCTACAATTTCGAGAGAACATACTTGTTCAACTTTTGGTAAAGCTTCAAATGGGTCGTTAAAACACGAAGGTTGAGTAAACCTAATTAATCCATTTTCAAGGATATATTTTTGTTCTGACTTTAAGTATTTATATAATAGCATCTTTCTTTTTTATGCTTGCCCCTAACACCAATATAAGATCAACTCCAATTCCTGTCTTCGCTATCAATTGTTCAAATTCACGCTTTAGCGTTTGTTTTGAATTGTTATTCATGATGATAAATAATAAGATATATCTATGTAATATACTTCATAGGACTTAACCCCCTCCTATACCCATCTCTTATTTATTATCTTTCCAATTCCGCCCCAAAGGTAAAAAATATATTTTATGTTAATGCATCTTGTCTGTCCTAAATTTAGTTTATTTTCACGGCTAAGAACATAAAAAATCAGCAGCTCCACAATTCTTGTGTTACTGCCGATTATCTTAATGGCACCTCTGGCATTGGTATTTTGCATATGCAAACAAAGATTTGTTTCTTTCATGCTTTGGCATAGATTACAAAACCAAGTTAGTAGGGTGATTTACCTTTATTTACATTTTCCTAAATCGAAAACCTGCTTTTTTTACATACGCATCAAAATACTGACCATGAGAGCCTGCACTCATCAGCCCATTATATGTTGATGCTGGTACATTTAGATATTGATAAATACCTCCACTATGAAATTCAATTTCCAATATACTGGAAGTTAAATCATATCCAACGGAAACTAAATTAGAAGAACTTACTGATTTTCTTAGCATAATAATAAATTTTAAATTGTTTGTAATTGATTTATAATACAAATTATTTTATTTAGTATAACTCTTTATATGTTTGCTAAAATAGAGTTGTTAACTATGCTTCTCTTTTTGAATTTGTTCTAAATTTTTTCCCTGTTATTAAACCTATATAATATTGTTCATTCAAAAAGGAAAGAATGTCTTTACATTGTTTCTTATCATTTGGTAAAACTAATTTTCCATTTAATAAATCAATTTTTAAATTGAATTTATTTGCAGATGTTTTGATTTTCTTAGGATTTGCATTTAATAAAACATTGCTTTTCTGAATTAATGTAATCTGTTTTTTTATGATTGTATTACCATTTTCTTTTAACCACTCAGCATCAATAATTAATATTTCATTATTAACAAAATCATCAATTACTTCATTACTTGCTTCTTCAAAGTAGGAAAGTAAACTGAAAATTTTATTTGCATTAGCATATGATTTAAAATAAAATTTATTGTTTTTGAAGATAGCATTAACTATATTATCAACTATCAATGCATCGTTTTCAAGTTTATTAAAAGTGTTTTTATCCCAATAAATTACATTCTTATTTTGTAGTAATTTCCTTTTATCAAAATTTTGAAAATAATATACATTGTTTTCTACCCAAAAAAGAGTTTTAATTTCATCTGTTAATAAATTCAGGGTATGAAAACCGATAGGATTTGTTGCAGATTCTAGTACATTCTCAGGCAGTTCCATTTCAACATAAAGAATTTCTTCGTCTTGAATATTAAAATTTCCATCGAATAAGATTTCCTCAATTTCATCATTTAGTATACTATTCCCTATATTCACAAAAGTTTTCTTTATGTCAATAGTAATTTCTTTGAGCAAGTCAATCTTTCTTATGGAGTTGTCCTTTAAAATGGCAAAAAAGTTGCAAGTAGTTTGTTGCATAATTTTGATTATTTTGATACATTTAGAATTACATAATCTGTTAACTTTGAATAAGCACTTATATCGCTTGAATTAATTAATTTTTCGTGAGAAATCATCAAATAGGTTACTTCCTTTTTAGTTGAAATTTCATAATATCTAAATCCGAAAATTTTCATTAATGGATTGTAGAAATAAGTATCCTTATTTATTAATAATGTTATAATTAAGACTGAAATCCAGCCAATAATAAATATTGGTTCCTTATTATAAATTTCGATGCACGGTAAAAAATAACTAAAGACTAATACATTCATATTCATATCAGCACTCTTAATAGACTTTATTACTATGTTATTTTTCGTTAGTTTCGTTTGCGCTAAGTGTAAAATATACCAGCAAACAAATAATAATAAAAGAAATAAAATAAATAGGTTAGTTCTATTAAATAAATCCAATAATTTGAGATTGTCAAAATCAATTATTTGCAACATTCCGCCTGCTTTCATAATGTTATAAACGCTAACTATCCACCATATTAAAATAATAGGTGCATAAGCTGTAGTAACAAATAATAACTTTAACAATTTTGAAAACATAATCTTATTTTGAAAATAACTTCTTTTGAAAATTCTAATTACTTCATTTTCTATATATGCAATTGATTACTTGTAAATTCACCTTAGTTTATTTTTATTATTCTGAAAATTCAATGCTATGAATAATGATTGAAGACAGCATGTTTTTTCTTACTGTATTTAAATTATTTCTGTAACAGTACTCTTTATGTTCCGTATATAATTTCGCCCCAAAGGTAAAAAATATTTTTTATGTTAAAGCATCTTATCTATTTTAATTTTAATATATTTTCACGGCTAAGAACAAAAAAACTCAGCAGCCCCACAAACCCTGTGTTTCTGCCCTTCTCCGTTGGCAGGGAAGGTTACGATTCATTGACCAACAAGAATGATGGTGCGCTAAAGTACAGGATTCCATCCGTAGTTATGGGGGAGGCCTGAAAAATGGCGTTATATAGCTTTGTACAAGCGAATTAAAGAATGAGTTTTCCACATTTCTCAAGGAAATAACTCATATATGTATGATAACAGCTGACATTATAACGAGAACAGCTGACATTGTAACGAGAACAGCTGTTATTGTGATGATAACAGCTGTTATTGTGATGAGAACAGCTGTTATTGTGATGATAACAGCTGTTATTGTGATGAGAACAGCTGTTATTGTGAAGAGAACAGCTGTTATTGTGATGAGAACAGCTGTTGTTGTGATGAGAACAGCTGTTGTTATGAAGAGAACAGCTGTTATTGTGATGAGAACAGCTGTTGTTGTGATGATAACAGCTGTTGTTGTGATGATAACAGCTGTTGTCGTGAAGATAACAGCTGTAAGCGTGAAGATAAGAGCAGAAAATGTAAATTCGGGGCGGCGGGGGATGATGATACGGCATGGACGCGGGTGCTAACTGGCAGTTAAAGAGTGGGGTACAGGAGGCAAATAGTACCTGGGATGGAGGATTGCATCTAAACATTTCTTTCCGGTTTAACGCGTGGGTGATACTAACCACAGTTGGCACATTGGTTCACAAGAGAGAAATTTTGTTTATTGATGAGTTATAAAACCGAAATGTTGTTTGATGTTTTCTATTGTGTTCTCGTATGTTTCATCTATTTTATTAGGTGTACTTATCGGAAAGGCTATACTGCTAAAAATCACGGTACCGCTTCAGTGGCACCGTGATTAAAGTTAAATTGCAAAAGACTTATCGGTTAATCATTTTATTTTTGCTACTTTATTTCTTAAAATGCTTTTTCCAGGATCTTTCGGCTGATTTCCAAAGTCTGATCCTGCGTTTCGGAAAGTGCAGTTAAGCCGTGAGCCTTGAGTTGTTCAATCAGAGCCGATATTTTGTCGGCAGTCACTCCGTATTCCGAGAGATGAGTTTTCACTCCAAGGCTTTCGAAGAATGCTCTGGTTTTTTGGATGGCCAAGTCTATTTTTTCTTCTTCGTCCTTGCAGTTGATATGCCACACGCGTTCGGCAAATTGCAGCAGTTTGGCGTGCTTCTGTTCGCGCCTTACATCCATCAAAGCCGGATACACGATGGCCAGGGTTTGACCGTGATCTATCCCGAACATAGCTGTAAGTTCATGCCCTATCATGTGGGTGGCCCAATCCTGAGGAACGCCTACGGCAATAATACCGTTCAGGGCCATGGTTGCTGCCCATACATGGTTGGCACGTGCATCGTAATTCTCGGGTTCGGCCACCGTGGTGTTACCTACTTCGATTAGGGTTTGTAAAATTCCTTCGGCCATGCGGTCCTGAACTCTGGCATCCACCGGAAAGGTGATGTATTGCTCGGCAGTATGCACGAAGGCATCTATCACCCCGTTGGCAACCTGCACGTTGGGAAGGGTAAAGGTAAGGGTGGGGTCGAGGATAGAAAACCGGGGGAAAGCCAACTCGCACATCACCGGGAATTTGCCATGATCGTAGCTGATGACGGCTCCGTTATTCATTTCGGAACCGGTAGCCGGCAGGGTTAATACGACCCCGAAAGGCACCACGGTGCTCACTGTTTCCAGCGGGATAGGGGTAAAGCCGAACTTTAGCAGATCGTGTAAATCGCCTTTGTAATGTGAAGCCAGGGATATAAACTTCGTTCCGTCAATCACGGATCCTCCGCCCACGGCAAGTATGAAATCTATCTTTTCGTTGCGAACTATTTCCACGGCTTTCACCACCGTTTCGTAATGGGGATTGGGCTCTATGCCGCCGAATTCTATCACTTTCCGGTTGCCCAGCAAGCTTTTTGCTTTGGCTATCAAACCACTCCTGACGGCACTTCCGCCACCATACGTAATCAGTACGGTAGCATCGGCAGGCACTAATGTTTTCAGACTATCCAGTCTGTCTTTTCCAAACACGATGCGTGTTGGATTGTAAAAATCGAAGTTGAACATATTGTTATTGTTTTTAGTTGATTGTGTTATTTCTTTACAAACTTGTTTTCACGGGCACTGTAACGGGGACCTATATTCGGATACTTAGTTACAAGGGCCTGGATAAGTTCCAGATCTATTGCTGACAGCGCGACATCAGCTGCACCTGCATTTTCTTCGAGGTACTTGCGACGCTTAGTTCCCGGGATGGGGATGATGTTGTCGCTCTGTGCCATTACCCAGGCGATGGCGAGCTGAGCGGGTGAGCAGTTTTTATTGGCGGCTAATTCGGCAAAGGCGGCCGACAGCTTTTGGTTATTCTCCAGGTATTCGCCCTGATACCTGGGCAGGTTTTTGCGAAAGTCGTTGGAAGCCAGTGAACTTATATCCAGCTTGTTGGTAATCAACCCGCGACTCAAAGGGGCAAAGGGCACGAAGGTGATGCCTAACTCTTTGGTCAGGGGCAGGATTTCCTTTTCCACATCCCTGGTAAGCAGTGAATATTCGCTTTGCAGGGCGGTGATGGGATGAACAGCCTGCGCTCTTCTTAAATCATCCGGGGTACACTCGCTTAAACCGAGAAAACGTATTTTGCCTTCTTTCACCAGATCGGCCATGGCATCGACCGTATCTTCTACCGGAACATTCGGATCGATGCGGTGAGCATAATACAAATCGATGGTATCTATTTTCAGACGCCGAAGACTGTCCTCCACGGCTTGTTTCATCCACTTTGGAGAAGCGTCCAGGTAAGTTTCACCGCCCACAAAAGCATCACCGGTACCGCCTTTGATGCGGAAGCCGAACTTGGTGGCGATAAATAGTTTGTTGCGGTTGGGTACCAGTACCTTGGAAATCAATTCTTCGTTGGCTCCGTTACCGTAGATATCGGCCGTATCCCAGAAGTTAATACCCAGGTCCAATGCATACTCCAGCGTTGCTATGCTTTCTGTGTTGTCCGGTTGTCCGTAAGCTGAACTCATGCCCATACATCCAAGGCCTATGACCGATAATTTTTCGCCTGTATTTGCTAATTCTTTGTATTTCATAATTGGAGTAATTAATAATATGATATTAATATTTTTAAGTTACTTAGCTGAATGGCTTTTATTTTAAAACTTTAGTTATAACGCATTTTTATACCGGTAGGTTTTATCTCAAAATATTAATCATGCAAAGGTAAAACCTATTCCGTTAGCAATGGTATACGAATTACAGGTATACCTACCATTATTACTGAACGGCAGCCGGGGTCGTACCAAGCTGTATCAGAAATCACTATCTTTGCATACAATTAAATACAGAAGAAGCTATGGAAGAACTATTGAAGCTGGATAATGTGTGCCAATACAATACATTGATGGGGCAGGAGACTCTGCATCCTTTGGTCAGTGTGATTGATTTTTCGAAGTCAAAGCCAATGAAACATATCCGTATGAATCTGGGTTTCTATACCATGTTTTTGAAAGATGTCAAATGCGGTGATATAACATACGGACGAAATACCTATGATTACCAGGAAGGAACCCTTGTCTTTATCGGACCCGGACAGGTAATAGGTATAGACAGTGATGGACAGGATTTTCAACCCAAGGGCAGAGCCTTGTTGTTCCATCCCGATTTAATCCGCGGTACATCACTCGGACATACAATTAAAGACTATAATTTCTTTTCATACGAGGTGAATGAAGCGCTTCACCTGTCGGAAAAGGAAAGACTGGTGATGATGGACTGCCTGGATAAAATTGAATTCGAATTGGGACACGATATAGATAAACACAGTAAAACCCTGATCGTGACGAATATCGAATTGCTGCTGAATTACTGCGTCCGTTTTTACGACCGCCAGTTTATCACGCGCGACAATGTGAACAAGGGCATACTGGAAAAATTCGAAAGTTTACTGGATAGTTATTTCCTGTCCGAGAAACCACAGACTTTGGGTTTACCATCGGTAGGCTATTGTGCCGAAAAATTGAACTTGTCGGCTAACTATTTCGGGGACTTAATCAAGAAAGAAACCGGAAAATCGGCTCAGGATTATATCCAGTTGAAGTTGATGAATATAGCCAAAGAAAAAGTGTTCGATGTCAGTAAATCCATCAGCGAAATTGCCTATGAATTAGGATTCAAATATCCTCAGCACTTCAGCCGGATGTTTAAAAAGAATGTGGGTTTTACGCCAAATGAATACCGGTTACAGAACTGAGGAACCACAATAGGCACAAGAGGACACAAAAAAATGGATACAATATAACTAAACACAAATAGGATACAATAGAAAATACCTCTATTCGGCTTTTAATTCTTCAATAAAAAGATTTTTTTTCTATTGTGAACTATTGTGCCTCCTGTGGTTCGTTTTTTTTTATAGCGAAATAGAAGTATTACCAAAGTTATCTTATTTGTTGTTCGATTGCAAATCGCGGGGACTTAGTAGAAAAGCAGCCCTCCTGAATTCTGCCCTTATTCTCATTTTATTGATACACTAAGTGGCAGCTTAGTAAAGTTATAAATGGTACATTCCGATTTCGGGACAAACTGATACAAGTGAACTATTCAATGTTTACAAACCCGTACGAAAAGGGGATAGTCTGATTCCCAAAAAAACACACCTTCACCGGTACCGGTTTCCCGGTATGGATGAAGGTGTAAAAGTTTAATGATCGGTGTTTATTTATGCTATCGCCTCAGCCAGTACGGTTGCCAGCGGCGTTGTAGGTCGCCCAATCAAGGCAGAGAGTTGTTTCGCATCATCAAACAGTCCTCCTTTAGAAGCACCAGTGTCAGAATCAGCTAACATTTGCGCCAGGCCTTCGGGTAAACCGAAACTTTTCAGGATGTCGGCATATTGAGTTTCGGTGAGGTTGTTATACGGAATTGGCTTCCCGGCCTGACGTGAAATTTCGGCTGCCAGTTCAGTCAGTGTATAGGCCGTATCTCCAGCTAATTCATAGACTTTGTTTTCATGACCTTTGCCTGCCAGTACTACGGCTGCTGCTTCGGCATAGTCAACCCGGGCTGCAGAGGCAATTTTACCGTCACCGGCACATCCGATAAAGGCTCCGGCAGTAATGGCGCCTTTAGCCGAGCCGGTATAGTTTTCGGTATACCAACTGTTACGCAGGATGGTGTAGTTTAAGCCGGAAGCTTTTAAAGCAGCTTCTGTGGCCAGATGCTCACCGGCTAATGAAAGCGTAGAAGTATCAGCATGCAAAATGCTTGTATAAACGAACTGTTTTACGCCGGCCTGTTTAGCTGCTGCAATTACTGCTAAATGTTGCGGCAGGCGCTGGCCCAGTTCGTTACCTGAAATCAGCAAGAGCTTATCAATGCCTTGCAGGGAGGCTGCCAGGCTTTCGGGTTTGCTGTAATCAAATTTCCGGGCTTCTACGCCCAGATCTGCCGCTTTTTCCGGGCTTCGTACTAAGGCTACCAGGCTATCAGCCGAGACTTTTTCTTTCAATTTCTCTACTACATGGCGACCCAATTGTCCGGTCGCTCCGGTTATTCCAATTTTCATTTTTTTGTTTCCTTTCTTTATTATCAGATACTACTATTTATATTTTGATCCACCGTCTAAACTTAGATTTGTGTATTTAAACAATCTGAATGCTGTTTTGGTTGAAGGTTTATAGTTAATAACAAAATTTTTCTGCTACAAGCTAAACAAGCAATCGAGATTATTCTTACTTTTGTTTCACAAAGGAACTAATAATAGTTTGGATTTATAATCGGTTACTTTTTAGTAACCATGAAAATAGTAGTAACCTAAACGTAACCATAATGGTCAGACTTAAAGAAGAAACCCAATGTCCGGTAACCGCAACTCTCCAACTGATAGGGGGTAGGTGGAAAACCATTATAATCTATTCCCTTTCTACGGGAACCAGGCGGTTTGGCGAAATAGCCGTTCGTATGCCCATTTCCCGTAAAGTTCTTACCGAGCAATTAAAAGAGTTGGAAACGGATGGACTGATAGTACGGAAACAGTACAAAGAAATGCCACCGCGGGTTGAATACTCGCTCACTGAATTGGGCAGAAGCCTTTCGTCGGTGATTCGCGAGCTGGAAATATGGGGAAAAGAAAATGTGCTGGAAAAAGTAAGCTTCTAAGGTTTTTTTTGCGGTTTGACGCGTGGGTGAACATTCCGCTTTTTTATTCAACCCATATTTCCATTTTAAGGATACATTAAGTGGTGGTGCAAGGTCCCTTCTTTTCTGACCAACCGGCAATGAAAATTATTAACTATATCACCGCATTTTTTATCCATTTGCTTCATGAACTAATATCTGCCGGGATGGGGAATTTATAGCCAATTCTAATTCCTGAAGATCGTTTTTTAATGTTATAGAAATAATAAGCTTATGAAATGGTTTAACCGGAAAGAAATAAAGTCGTCCGAACCAATTGTTGAATTTTACGACTGTGGTTGCAGTTATAACTTTTTTTGCAGGGTCGTTTTTGTATTCAGCTAAATGCAATGATAACCTGAAGTCTAAATGTTTATCATTTTCGCCCAAAATAATTTCATCTTTTGTTCTGTCGAACACTCTAAAAATACCGGCATGTTCGCCGGGTTCAAATTTCAGTTTGCCGGGTTTTTCGGTGTTGTTTATGTTTTTGGTTGTTTTAAGTCCAAATAGTGATACAATCTTATTTCTCAAAATTAAAAGCCCATCAACCCACTTTGGATTCGGTTTGAAAAAAGCTTTACCAACATCCATGATGTTAATTACATTGTTCCTGTCATTCACAGTCCCCTCATAACTATCAATGTAGTTGTATGAACCAAGATTTGGAAAAAGTAATGAGTTACCCGGAATTTTTGTTTTTGTTATTTTCATTTCTTACTGATTCAGTTGTTGTATATCGATCTAACTTGAGGATTCATGCAACCCGCTTTCTTTGTGTATTGAATTGCATTAAGCTATATCGGCCGGGGCGGGGCTGTGTGCAGTTATTTTATTGTTCTATAAATTCCAGAGTCTTTCTTATTGAAATAGTTGAGTCTTTCCCAATCCAAAATAAATGACCCCATTCATTGTTCAATCCCACGAGCGTAGAATCTTTGATCATCTTATTGGAATACTCAGCATGCTCAAATGAAACACAATTATCGTTTCTACTATGTATGATTAGTGTTGGACATTTTATTCCTGAAATCACATCCTTATCGATACGCTGGTTGATGTCACACATAAAACCTGCCTTTGATCTAAAGCGCCGAAAGGTTGACAACAACTCATCTATATCCGGTTTTAAAAGCTTATGAGGAATATTGGAGGAGAATTGTTTGTAAAAGTTATTTCCAACTACATTGGGCAACAAGCTGGAAAACAACCGAATGATACCCCAGACAATCTTCTCAACCGAGGGATTAAATATTCTTTTTGACGTTTTATAAACCGTCCCGTTTTCATCAAGCCATTTACTTGAAACTGCTGAAGCCAAAATCAATTTCTCGACCCTTTCTGGATAATTCCCTGCTAATTCAATAGAAGTCAAACCGCCGGCTGATATTGCATATAGTATAACTTTATCCATATTTAATGAGTCAAGAAGAGCGATTATTAAATCAGCCGCTTGCCTGGCAGTTACCTTATTATTTAATGGAGTGTTTCCATATCCTGGCCGTGAAGGCGTAATCAGCTGAAATCTACCCGTGTCAAAACCCTTATAAAAAAGAGTCTCTCTGCAATTCGAATGCCCTCCATGTAGAAACAAAACAGGTTTTCCGCTTCCAATGGTGGAGAATTCTATTTCACCTTGTTTGGTATTTATTGTTCTTGTTTTCATTCCTATAAGATTTCCCTTTCTATTCCCGGTTTATGAATAGTACATCCTGATTTCGGGGCTGTATAAATTCTTTGTCCTATTAAAACAAATAAAATATGCAGTAAATCATTCCTAAGTTAAAAGTTGAATGACAAATTATCGCTCCTAAAATTGATCCTGAATATTTTCTGAAAGAAAAGAATAACAAGCTTACTAAAAACATACTTGTTACCCAAATTAAAGCTGGAATAGTGAAAAAGTCCCACTTATTATTTATAAATACCAAACCAAAATGTGAAATATGTGTTAGAGCAAATGCAGAACCGTCAACTATGGATGCCTTTTTTTCTCCAATTGATTTAGCAAAACTCGAATGAACTATTCCTCTAAAAAACAACTCTTCGCCGATTGGGCTAAAAGTCATTCCGGTAATAGCCATAATAGCAAATAATATTCTCTTGCTATTTGGGCTTATACTTGTCGGAATGTTATATGACTTTCCTATGTATTTATACCAATTTTCATAAGAGTTCCCATATAAGGTATCTCCTAATAAATAGAGAAAAATACTTGCAAATAGCCCTGATGCTAAAGCTATTAAAAGCCAGTTATATTTTTTTGTTTTTGTTATTCCTATTTCCTTGCGTCCGTATTTGCTCAAAAAAATGAATGGGGCTAATGCTGAAATGATCATGATCATTCCAATAGAGCCATAGTTCCCAGTTTCGTTTGCATTTAAAACTAAAATAAATCGAGGAATACAAACGATTAGAATAAGAAAAAGTCCGAATTGCCAATTAAAGCCGAAAATTCTACTCCAAAAAGGTCTTAGTTCTTTATTCATATTTTTGTCAAATATTGTTTGAACGGATGAAGTGAGTCTTGTTAATAACTTACAAGGCAATCAACTATTGCAAATCAATAAGCCAGCATGACTCACCATTATTCAGCAACTTGTACCGTGTATGTTTTGCTTAGAATCCTGTTGGTAATGTTGCAACAAGCCCAGGGATAATAAATACCTAAAGTAACAATGGTTAGCAGCAATTGACCCCATAGATACAGAAAGTCTTTGCGGGTTTCCAGGTTATAACCAAAGCCTTTTCTGCTGCTTTCAGATACAGCGAAAGTTTTCTCTATAAAATACTTATACAGGCGCAATCCGGCTAAGGGATAATAAATACCAACCGTGATGACAGATAAAAACATTTCCAAAAGTATCTTTCCGCATGAATGCCAAAAATTTGTTTCCCAACGGATTGCATATTCCCTGAACTTAATATTCACTATCCATTTGTAAAAATAATACACGTAAGGTATCATTATAAATACTGTAACCAGGTTCGTATATAAACTTATATCTTTTTGATCTATATTACCATTTTTATAACCTATATATACCATGACAATAATCAGGGCCAACATTGGAAGGAATGTAGTGAAAAACATTATTTTAAATAGCTTCCCTGCAGTTCCGGCAAATGTGAGTTGGTTGGAGTCGTGCGATGTGTTATCGGTAAAGAATTTACTCATTTTGGTGATAAACCAGGGGGAATATATTCCCAGGGTAATAATACTAAAGAAAAGCCCTGATAAAAATTTAGCCATATACTGCCCAAAAGATCCTTCGAAAATAAAAGAATTTCCTTTGAATTCAACACCTTCGATGCTTAGTTTAATGATGAAAAAAATGATGGCATAAGCTATGATAAGCAATAAAAGCAAAATGCCTAAAAATACAAATACACCGAAGGGATGCCCCGGCTGATTAATGTCATTGGCTTTCAGAATCAGAAATACATAAGGGACAACGAATAACACCATAAATGTTAGCCATACAGGCAAAAGCTTTTGAGCCTTCAAATTGAATTTAAAATAATCTTTCATTGTTTGTATCTTTAATGTTAGTACTATTAGAAAATGTTTGTTTATTTTTTATCTTTTTAGCCGGGTTGTAAACAGATCATCATCCTGCCGGATATATGAAATTTGATCAACTGTACAAATAATTCTTTAGCGGAAAAAGAAAATTCAATCCAATAAGTTATTCAATTCTCATCCCTGTATTCATCTCTTATTTGTCTTTTTTGTAATTTCGCACCAAAGGTAAATATTTTTTGTTATGTTAAAGCATCATATCTATACTTAAATTCATTTATTTTCACGGAAAAGCATACCGAAAATAACTGCAGCACCACAAACAGGGTGCTTCTGCAGATAAAGCTCACCCTCTCAGCGTTGTCTGGCGAAGAAGGGTGGGGTTGAAGGGCTACTTTTACACCGTCATCCATATCAGCGGTGCGGTAAAGTTTTGAATGCCTGAAAAGTCGGGATGCAGGCGGAAATTGTACAGGGTAGCAGGCGCAAAGTCTTACTTTTCAATGTACGCGGGTGGTCGGGTGGGGCTTTGGCTCCGGCTGTACTGAGTGATGCTTCCGTTGATTTACCGGATCTTTTTAACCCGATTTTTAAACCAGAGGACGGCGGGTGGTACTGATACGCTTCCGTTAAGGGCCGTTAATGTCCCTGTCCCTGCGGATATATCTTAACTTAATCGATGTACAAAAGTTACAGTTCTGAGAAACCGGAAGGTGTTATTTGCCGATGGAAGATAGAAGTGACGCAAAAGCTATCATTTCGGTTTGACGCGTGGGTGAAACTAAAGAATTAACCACAAAGACACAATAGGACAAAAAAAACAAGCCACAATAGAAAATGCCAACCGACACTTTAGGCTTTAAATTCATCCCTAAATATTAATTAATGGGACATACCGATTCCGGGGTCGGACTGGTTCTATGTCCACTTATTCCGCTTTTGCGGGAAGTAGGCCGGTAACAAACCAATGTTGCCGGCCCTAATTCAACTCTATTCTTTTACAATTTTTACAATTTTCACTTGTTTATCTTTTTCAATATGGAAGAAGTATACACCCGGAGATAATTTCTTTAAATGAATAACTTCATTGTTAGCTCTTATTTTCTGATTATATACTTTAGCACCAGCTATATCCATAACCTGTAATACGCTGTTTTCAGCACCCGTAATGGTTAATGCGTCCGTAAAAGGATTCGGGTATATTTGAATGTTATCAGCAAAAGAATTTTCTACTCCTGTTGCCATTTCAAATTCTACCGTTACGGTTGCTATCGCCGTCAGATTAGAAAGAGTATAAGCTGTAGTTGTATTATCAACTGCTACACCGTTCAGTTTCCACTCTTTTGTCTTGAAACCTTCATTTGGAACTGCTGTAAAGACTACATTTTTACCTTTCTGCACTTGTGCACCTGTGGCTATTGCCCCGCCGTCTACTGTGGCTGTAAGCGTACCATTACCGTTTACTGTATTAAAAGTAAGCGGATATTCTTCTATGGGCGCAGTTAAAGTAAAGCCTTCACTTTCGACTATTACATTGCTGCCATTTCTAACGGTAAACTTTAAAGTATTGCCGTCAACTTCACCTAAAACCCATCTCTGGCTGTTGCCATCGCTTGGTCTCATGCCACCGAGCTGCCAGTGCATGGTTCCTGCACCTGCTACCGGTGCTGCTGTGCGTGTATAAGCAGCTGGAGTCCAGACATTATTTTCAACCTGTACCCGACGGAATGTATGACCGTGTCCGCAGAATACCACCTGAACATTGTGTTTATCCAATACCGGTCCTAATGTTCCCATTGAAGAAGGTGTAAAGTCAGTATTCGGAATTTCATAGTGGAGCGTAATTATTTTCCATGTTTTACCTGCATTTGCAGTCAGGACTTCGTCCAGCCATTTTACCTGTTCTGTTTGGCGTTGTAATGCCGTATAGCCACCGCCTTTAGATTCCCAATCCAGCCCGATAACAAGCATATTACCGTACACGGATGCATAAGTACCGTCACCTACCTTTGCAATATCGTATTTATCAGAGGGTTCCAAAGTAGGGTGCCCATTCAAAAATTTAATAATATCCGCGTTGGGTGTTCCCATATATTCATGATTTCCGTAGGTTGCTGCCATGTCAATATTCGCGAAGCCGGTTCGTTGATCGAACAAACTTGAATAATGTGAGTGGTATGCCCAGTTATTATCATTATCTACGATATCACCCACATTCAGACTGAAGAAAGGCTTTACATCCATTGCTTCCAATGTTGCAGCAGCTGCTATCCAATGAGCCATATCTGCCGGGCCTGTTGCCTGTAAATCGCCATAAGCGCTGAATGAGAATTTGTCGGTATTGGATGTTGTTGTAAATTCTCTTGTCGCCGTCCAGTTTGTGCCGTCACCAACCTGGTAAATATAGGTTGTTCCCGGTTCTAAGCCTGTCACCGATACCTTGCTGCCCTTGGCAACGCCGCTGCTTGCCACTGCATCGAATTCAAGTATTTTAGTTACGCCGGTATGTTCCACAAAGCTACCCTCACCGGCAGACTTTTTCGCCAGTTTCATAACCGAAGGATAGGCGGCTGTAGCAGGATTTGACATCCATACCATGGTTTTTGAGGTGGAAGGATCAACTGTGGTACCTGATCTGATCGCTGATGGAGTACTTGTCAGCATCGGTGCGAGTGTCCGCACAATATAGGTATACGAGTAATTACCCTCTTTTTCGGCATACATGTTAACAGCCTGTGCCGAAGCAGTGAAATCAAAGGTAGCAATACCGTCTGCACCGCTTACGCCTGTTACAGCGTCAGCATATACTGTAGCACCTGCCACCGGGTTTCCGCTAAGATCGCTTACCAATACATCGCCGGGAACTCCAACAATGCGTTTGAGAACTGTAAGGTTGTATGTTGCCAGTACGGGTCTGGAGAAAGCAGTAAAAAAGGAGAATGCTCCGGCAGTATCATCGCCATAGGTAGCATTTGCTACAATGGGGGTGCATCGAATCACATCGTCAGGATTACTGTTTTTCGAGATGTTTACCCTGATGGTTGCGAGTGTTTCCACCGCGGCAGCAGTATTGTCATTTATCAGATGAATAGTCAATTGACTATTTGTGGTATTGTAACTGTAAGTTCCATCTGTAATCGATCCGGCAAATACAACACCGTTTGACGGATCAATGGAAGCATATTGATTCAACTCCACAATAATATTCATTTCTTTTATATCCTGTGAATTGTTCGTATTGACTTTCATTTCATATACCTTACCCACATTTGCCTGGGCATCAGGAACAAGTGTAACGGTAGTAGCCACTACATTGGGATCGTTTACCGTAAATGTAGCTGTGCTTGTCTGGATATTCCCGAATTTGTCTTCCACGTGCGACACCACAGTATGTGTGCCATTACGAAGTTTCAGGCCCGTAAGCGTAGCAGTCGTTTCATCTGCTGTAAAGCCAGCACTTCCCGATTTATACATAACTCCGTTGACCGTAAAACAGGTGCTCGCAGCGTTGATTCCGCTGTTGTCGTCAGTATAAGCAGTTGCCAGGTTAATCTGTCCGGTATCAAAGGTGGCGCCGGTTAAGCTTGTCCCGTTTCCGGTTAAGGTGTTTATGGTCGGTCTGGTGGCATCTTCTGCTGCAGAGGTAACACGTATGTTATCAATGATGAAGTATCCCTTCGTTAATTGTTTTCCATTTGTTCCCGAACCGGCTTGTAGAAGTCTGAACATCCCATAGGAAGGAGTTGTTAAAGAAGGAGGCCCCATTGTTTTATTCGTTGAGGCGGCAGGAATAATAAACTCATGGTATTTCCATCCTGTCCAATAAGAATACGATATCTCATTTCCAAAAACAGTAATATACCCGGCATTTACACCAGGAGTACTACCAGGAGGTGTAAATTGTTGTAGTCTAAACCAGATATTTCCCTCACATTCAGGAGATGCATATATCCACATTCCAATTTTACGTTGTGTCAAACCTGATGTTGCCGGGATCACAAATGCATCACCGGGAGGCGAGAACAGGCAGGCAAGTGTTTGATTTGTTTGGGCTGCAGTCAAGTCCCAATTCAGTTTTACGGCGTATCTGCCAAAGCGTACTGGATCTCCGTTTTGAGCATCCATCAGTTCGACGCTTACTTTTTCGCCCCTGTTGATGGTGTTTTTTGTCCATCCGCTTACGTCTCCGTTTTCAAAATCCATGAGTAAAAGGGCATTCGGATCAATTCCGGGACCGCTTGTTGGTTGTGCCTTCAGGGTGATCATTCCTGATCCACAGAGCAACAAGGCGAGGAATAAGATCGTTTTTTGTGTAATTTTTTTTGTTTTCATGTATTGTAATTTAATTAATATAGAAAATAATAGATTGTACTGTCACCGCCTGCACCATTCTGTGTCAGTTTCTGCTGCATCCGGGTGAGCTTTAATCCGGCTATTCTTCAGCCATTCCAACCCTGAATGTTCCTGGCAAGGGAGCTGTTTTTGTAACTATGGCTATCGGTAATGCAGCCAACGATAAGGTGAATTTTTTCCATGTTCAATAAAATTTAAAGTGAATAATTAATAATCTTTCTGATTAAGCTGTAAAAATAGATAATAATAACGACAATGCAAACGTTTGCAGAAGGTTTTTTATATGTTTGATAGCAGCATATTGAATGCGATGGTAATTGTACTGATTGATTAAATAATAAAGATTTTCACAGAAGAAAAAAGGATTTACACTGAAATGAAAATTCACACAGATAAAAAAAGGATTTACACAGATGGAGTCCCCGATGGAGTATTCGACATCCCGTTTTTCAGGATATCTCAATTATCGGCTAGGATTACGATGCACTTAACAAAATTCAAGATCAGAATATTCAAAAACCAGATGAATTGTTTCGCATAATTGGAAAATCAATAGACCCTGATTCTCAATTAAAATAATAAATGCCCATAAAACGAACCGGATTCTGTTTTATGGGCATTATTTGTGGATTGCGGGCTTCTTCCTTTCCGTCATTGCGGGCTTGACCCGCAATCCCCGCTGGCGGGACAATTTGGCAATTCGTACTATTTGTACGTTCAATTCAATAAACCAATATTCGTTGGAACGGGGTGGCGGTGGTATCTGCGTTTGTGTCTGCATTTATTATGGTAGAGACAACGCATGGGTTTATTAATGTAGAGACAACGTATGCGTTTATTTATGTAGAAGCAACGTATGGGTTTATTATTGTAGAAACAACGTATGCGTTATTAATGTAGAGACAACGCATGCGTTGTCTCTACGACTCCTTGACATATCCAAACTTGATTAAATGTACAAAGAATTGAGTCAACATATCTGCCGGGACTGGGGATAGATGCTGAACCGTATAGCATAAATGCTGAATAAAACATAAAATCCGTTTATCCGTCGGTTTATTTCACATTCGGCTTCTTTTTAGCTAAATGAATCCTTTGTAAGGAGCGAATCAACCAATCATCTTTGCTTATTAGTATGTATCGGGGGTGGATTTCAAAACCAATCGGGCGATAACTCCCAAAAAAACCTCCACCCGGTAGGGGCAGAGCTTCTGTTTTGGGGGCTATTGATTAGCTGAAGAGATGGGCCTTGCAAATAAAATAGTAGTAATTGCAAAATCTAAAGACAATCCGCATTCTTTATACGTTTAATTTATCTGAAACAATATACGATGGGACAGGGTGTTTATCTATTAGCTTAATTTACTTTGAATTTGTTTTTACCAAAAGATAATTCACGAAGGCACTGCAAGCCACTAACATAAATTTTGCATCTTCTTGTTTTAAAGTTGATTCTTCGAGTAATGAATGTCTTATTCCATTCTCATCGCTTGTATAACCATACAAGCTAGAAAATGAATTTTTAAGTGCTGAATGCAACTCATGTTTCTTTTCTATTTCCTTTAAGGCTTGACCTAATGTCGCCTTTGGGTTGTTGGTAACTATACTTGAAAATGATTCAATAGAACTTATTGATTCTTTAATTGAGTTTCTATAGTCAGGATTTTTACGATCAGAAAAAAGTTCAAGTGCTCTACGTAAATGTATCTGAACAGGTTTGTAATTAGAATTATCCATTAATGCATCTTCAATGGCAGATATTTCTTCTTCAGATGTTATTTCTGTTATAAGATTATTTACGAAACGATAAGCAGAAAGGTGTACTTCTAGAAAGTTATTCGCGTATTTAAAAAACTGTCTATTTGTTTCATTTTCTACACCTTTATTGTTATCTTCTTTATAATTATTTGGAATAAATTCTAGAATGTCAAACATATCATTCCAACCTAATTCTAAAAAGTCTTTTCTTAATCTTCCTACAATCTGATTACCATTTTCATCTAATTCATCGATTCTAAAACAATAGTGGCGTACCCAAATCAAATTTATAAGATTTTTAATGCTACCGTCTTTCTTGTAAATAGGTCCCATAAATCTGTCTAAATAAAAGATCCTCAAACCATTCCAAAGTGCATTTCTCAATACCTCATCAGCACATTCTCTTTGAATTATTGTCCTTATTGGTTTAAGTCCAATACGTTGTGAAAATGTAGTCATAGTTTAATAGTCATTTAATTGTTTTATATATATTTTATAATTACAGGTAACGACCGAGGCTATGGGCATTTGGCGGTTTGCGGGAGCGTTCGCTGTCGTGGAACGACAAGGTGAATGCGGGAGCAAAACCTGCTAAATGCACGTCAGCTAGCCAATGCACATAGGCGGGTGTTAGGCGGTCGTTATTTTATCTCGTTGAAAATTGTCATGTCGTTTAGATTCATGTACTTTGATAGAGGTTTATCCGTTATAGTCATTTCCTCTTTGTTGACTATAAAATGTATAGGCGAAATTCCCTGAAATCTAATTTTACCAACTTCAGTATCATTGTTTTTCATTCTAAAACCAGAGATTGACCAAGTAATTGAAAATTCTTCTTTGTCAACAGAATATGCAAATCGATACTCTATTTCGTTTACTTTATGGATAAAGTCAGTATCAAATTCATTTTGTTCCTCTTCGGCAAAGTTATAATCAAGTGAATGATAGTTTATTTCAGTGATTATACCTTTCTTTCCATTATTTAAAGTTATAATGTCGTTAATCTTGAAAGGGCAGATTTTATGTGCTTGCTCTTGGAGTAGCTTGTCCAATTTTTCTCTTGTCGGCCTTACCTTTTTGACAATTAAATCTGATAATTCCTTTCGCAAGTTTTGGATTTGTTCTATTTTTTCTTGCTTCTCCATACGTGCAATGCATTTTTTAAGTATTGTTCTGGCTTTGGCATTGGTTGAATTTTCCCGGGTTTTGATTTCCTAGCATGGTCAGCGTAAGTTTTTTCTAATTTCAACCAGTCCTCATTGTACATTTCTCTATATTTTTCAACAAAATCTTGAATGGTGAAATCAGTTGGTAACTTCAACGCGACGCTCTCAATTTTCTCGTCTTTTTTTAATATCACTGCCATATTTTATTTTTTAGATATTAGGTTTTCATATTGTTTTCTGAAAATCTTCAACTTTTCAAATCGCTGAAAATCTGTGGAGAGATAATTCATCTTTAGAAATCTTTCCGAAACTAAATTCACAGAAGAAAACTGTTGTATAGAAGATTTTTCTTTTTTTGTTATGTATTCCAATAGTTCTCTACCTCGATTTGTAATCGGAGCTACAAATGTTGGTTGAAGTTCTCTTTCTTTCCAATCGATTAAGTAGTCTGCATAATCAACACTTGCTATATTTTGACTTACTAAAAATTTTACATAGCTATGAAGAAAATCATGCTCTGTATATCCAATTGATATTCCATATTCAGTTTCATTATTATATTCTGCAATATCACAAGCAATAGATATTGAGAAAAACAATTGTCTACAAAGATTGGTTAATCCATTAATAAACAAGTCAAAAAATGAAATTGAAAAAGTTGGATTACTACATTTCTTGTTAATCATTTCTCTAAATAAGTCTTCAATATTTAGGAGCCTTTCATTTAATGGTCCAAAGCTTTCGAATATGACATCTTTTGATTGTTCGCTGAGTACGTTGCTTTTAGGTATTCGAATACATTTCTCAGTTTTAGTTGGAATATTAAGTTGATATCTAGCATCAATAAAATATGTCAAATTATTAGACGGACTGTAGATTAGAAGAATAACTGGTATTGGGTATGATTCCCAATACATTTTATGTTTTTCTTTAGGGTAAAAAGACCAATATTTTCCTTTATCAATTAAATAAGAGTCTCCAGCCTTAATTTGAACAGCTACGATTTTTCCAATGGCTTGGTTTTCATTGTTTACATATTCAATTTGTCCGTCAATTCCAACATCTCCGTTTGGTGTCTCCCTAAAAATCAAGCCATAACGATTTAATTCAAGAGCTACTTTTAAAACCCCCTCTCTTTCAGTGAAATATGTATTTGTTACTATTGGTAAAATGCTCATGTTTTTTTTATAATGCCGCCTAACACTTATATATGTGACACTCATTTCCTGTATATTCCGCTCGTGTCGTATATGTCCGCCTTATTAGTAATATTTGATGGTTTTATTTATTAGGCTTCAAAGATATATACTTTATTTTAAGTTAACGCAATAGATGCCAACTATATTTAATTAAACATTAAGAAAGTTATCATACTATTGGTAAAGCTAAATACATAAAAAAACGGCTGTCCCGCAATCTCTTTTCTTCCGTATTAAATAAATCGTTCATTCTTTCAAACCCAAAAAGGTCCATCAAATTCCTCCCTTTGAGTACATTCCCCCCGAATTTCCGTCTCTTTTCTGTACTAATATCTAAACGAGACTTATGAAACGAACCCTGATTATTTTCCTGAATATGCTGGCTGTACTGACAGTTGGTGCGCAACAAGCCGATTGGGAGAATAACCGGGTGCTAAGCATAAACCGCGAACCGGCGAGGGCGGCATTTCAGACTTATGATGTGCGGCCGGGAGACCGAACGCTAAGCCTGGACGGCCAGTGGAAATTCCGCTGGACACCAACCCCGGACGGACGGATCCCGAACTTTTACGCCACCACTTTTGATGACAGCAGCTGGAAAAAGCTCGCCGTGCCTGCCAACTGGGAGATGAATGGTTACGGTACGCCTATTTATGTGTCGTCCGGTTATTCCTTTAAAATAGACCCTCCGCGGGTGATGGGTACGCCCAAAGAATCGTACACGGCTTACAAGGAACGCAACCCGGTGGGTCAGTATCGCCGGCAGTTCACGCTGCCTGATGCATGGAAAACGGGCGGGCAGACTTTTCTGCGCTTCGAGGGGGTGATCAGCGCCTTTTACGTGTGGATCAACGGCCGGCGGGTGGGCTACAGTCAGGGGAGCATGGAGCCGAGCGAGTTCAATATCACCGGGTACCTCAGCGCGGGATCCAACCGGATAGCCGTGGAAGTGTACAAGTACTGCGACGGTTCCTACCTCGAAGATCAGGACATGTGGCGCTTCGCCGGCATTCACCGCAGCGTTTCGCTGTTTCATACGCCTGACATACGCATCGCTGACTTCAGCGTGCGTACGTTGCTGGATAAAGATCACCGCGATGCCACTCTCCAGATTGATCCTCAGCTGGAGGTTTACGGCAATGAAAACGGAAAAGGGTATACCGTCAGGGCTACTCTGGAAAATTTAGCAGACATAAAAGCCGACGCTGCTTCCATCTTAAACCTGGACCACAAAGCTGCCCTGATGAACGAGTGGGCGCCACAACGTGGTCCGCGCAAGATGGGCAGGCTGCAGGCGATAGTCACCAACCCGGCAAAATGGTCGGCCGAAACACCCACGCTTTACACTTTGCTGATTACGCTGGAAGACAGCACCGGCAGGGTGGTGGAACGCGTGCGTCAGCGGGTGGGCTTCAGGGACGTGAAAATTGCCGGCGGACAGATGCTGATCAACGGCCAAGCGGTGCGCCTGCGGGGGGTGAACCGTCATGAGCACGATCCGCTGCTGGGCAAGGTGATGACGGAAGAGCGGATGCTTCAGGATATATTGTTAATGAAACGGGCCAACATCAACGCGGTACGCACCTGCCATTACCCCAATGTGTCGCGCTGGTACGAACTCTGCGATTCCATAGGGCTTTACGTGATGGATGAGGCAGATATAGAGGAACATGGACTTCGCGGGGCGCTGGCTTCGGACCCCGACTGGAACGCTGCTTTTATGGACCGTGCCATACGCGTGGCGGAGCGCGACAAAAATTATCCGTCGGTGGTGATGTGGAGCATGGGCAACGAGAGTGGCTACGGTCCTAACTTTGCCGCCATCTCGGGCTGGTTGCATGATTTTGACCCTACCCGCCCCATTCATTACGAAGGGGCACAGGGCGTTGGCGGCGATCCCGACCCGCTGACCGTGGATGTGATCAGCCGCTTTTACACCCGCCTGCAACAGGATTACCTGAACCCGGGCACGGAGGGCAGCGATGCCGAACGTCCGGAAAATGCCCGTTGGGAAAGGCTGCTGGACATCGCGCAACGCACAAACGACACCCGGCCGGTGATGACCAGCGAATATGCCCATGCCATGGGGAACGCGTTGGGTAACCTGCAGGAATATTGGGACGAAATGTACAGCAACCCGCGCTTGTTGGGCGGATTTATATGGGAATGGGCCGACGAAGGGATTTTTCGCACTTTGCCCGACGGTAAAACGCAGGTTGCATACGGCGGAGATTTCGGGGACTTCCCCAACCTGAAGACATTTTGTATTAAAGGGATAGTGACCAGCGACCGGCAGACCACCCCCAAATACGCGGAAGTGAAAAAAGTATACCAACCCATAGCCGTCAGTTTGCAGGGGGATAAGCTGTTGATCATCAACCGGAACCATCATACGGGTCTGGCTCCTTACCGTTGCGTGTGGACCTGCACCGTGGATGGCCGAATAACGAAAAAAGGGGAACTGAAGCTCACGGATGTTCAGCCGGGAGACAGCCTCAACCTGGCGTCTCCACTCGCGGGGATGAAAATGCCCAAGGGGGATGTCCGACTGAAACTGTCATTCCTGCTGCGGAACGACTGCCTCTGGGCAAAAGCGGGTTATGAAGTGGCGTATGAACAAATGGCCGTTCAGGAAGGCGAACCGGCTCCAGAACTTGTATCAAATAAAGGTCGCCTGACGGTTACCGAACTCAATAAAGAATTGACCGTGAAGGGGAAGGGCTTCTCCGCCGCCTGGAATGCCGAAGATGGTAGCCTCGTTTCCCTGATGTATAAGGGTCGCGAAACGCTGGCTCACCCCGCCGACTTCGCCGCACAACCGCTGACTCAGGCTTTCCGCGCTCCGGTGGATAACGACAGGAGCTTCGGGAACTGGCTGGCAAAGGACTGGGCGTTGAACGATCTGGATGCTCCGCGCATGCGCACGGATTCCATCAGCCATTTCACACGTGCCGACGGGGCGCTGGTAGTGGAAGTGCTTAAAACTAACCTGTACAAAAGCGGACAAATCAAGACTAAACTAATTTATACAGTGACTTCGGATGGCGTAATGGACCTGGAATGCAGCTTTATCCCCACCGGTGATTTGCCCGAACTGCCGCGACTGGGAATTGCCCTGGCCATCAACCCGGACCTGAATAACTTTACATGGTACGGTCGTGGTCCGCAGGAAAGCTACCCCGACCGGAAGAGCGCTGCAACCGTCGGGCTTTGGAGAGGGAAAGTCAGCGAACAGGCCGAACGCTATCCCCGTCCGCAGGAAACCGGGAACAAAGAGGAAGTCAGATTCCTAAGCCTGACAAACAGCGGTGGAACGGGTCTGAAAGTGGAAGCTGTAGGTAAAACTTTTTCCGCTTCGGCTCTGAACTTTTCGGCCAACGACCTGTATAAAGAATCGCACGACTGTAACCTGCTGCCTCGCAAGGAAGTGATACTGAGCATTGACTGTGCCATGCTGGGACTGGGAAACAGCAGCTGCGGACCTGGCGTGCTGAAAAAATATGCTATCGAGAAGAAGGAACATGGGCTGCATATACGGTTGAAGGGGGAAAATTGAGAGAAGACTTTTCCGATTTTTTAACCACAATAGGCACAATAGGACACAAAAAATATATGTAAAAAGGACACATAAGTAATTGGAAGTAAATAATGTTGTAAAATTTGTTGATTTATTTTCTTTTGATTTTTCATTGCCGTCCGCCAGCTGGCGGACGGACTAAATAATGTATTATATTAAGGCTTTAGCCAAATTTTTAAATGCCATTAGGCTAAAGCCAATAATGATTTTATTGTTATCCGTCCCATAAATGGGACGGCAATGATATAAAAAATGAGACATTATATTTGTCCTACTACTTAAGTAAATACCTGATTGTATTTTTTGCTTTAAAACTCTTCAAAAAACAGATTTTTTTTCTATTGTGTTGTGCCAATTGTGGTTCATTTTTTTTGTAAAATCAAATTAGATTGTTTTCTATTTTAGTCTGTATACTGTTTATTTGAAATACTTATTTATAACCTTCAAAGTCCACTGAAAAGGGGCTTTACTAATCACAATCATTATGAAAAAAATCCAACGTGGAATCGTTCCACCTTTAGTGACTCCGCTTTTAGACAATAAAACCCTGGATATCTCGGGCCTGGAACAGTTGATTGAACATGTGGTTGCCGGAGGTGTGCACGGTATTTTTATCCTCGGCACTACCGGTGAGGCGCAAAGCCTTAGTTTTAATTTAAGGGTGGAAATGATTAAGCAAACTGCCCGCTTGTTGAAAAACAGGCTTCCCTTGCTGGTGGGGATCTCGGATACTTCTATAGTCGACAGCATACACCTGGGTCAGCTGGCTTCCGAAGCCGGTGCAGATGCCCTGGTTTCGGCACCTCCCTATTATTTTGCTACCGGACAACCTGAATTGGCGGAGTTTTATGAAAGCCTCGTCCCTCAACTTGAATTGCCTGTTTATCTGTACAATATGCCTTCGCATACCAAAGTATCCTTTGCGCCTTCTACCATTAAACGCATAGCCGAAAATGAAAAGGTGATAGGGTTCAAAGACAGTTCGGCCAATGGAACTTATTTTCAACAGGTGATGTACGAAATGCGCGACAGAAAAGATTTTTCTATCTTCGTAGGTCCCGAAGAGATGATGGCAGAAGTCGTTTTGATGGGTGCACATGGTGGTGTGAACGGTGGTGCCAATATGTTCCCCAAATTATATGTGGATTTATACAATGCGGCATCCACTCACAATATGGATGAAGTCAGGCGCCTGCAAGCCATCGTGATGCAGATCAGTGCTACCATTTACAGCGTAGGGAGTTTCGGATCGAGCTACCTGAAAGGTGTGAAATGTGGTTTGTCGGTGCTGGGTATTTGCAATGATTTTCTGGCAGCTCCTTTCAACAGCTTCGACGAAGAACATAAGAACCGAATTCGTTTGGCAATAGAGAATCTGAATCTTTAGAGATTTTTTTCGGAGCCTAAAGTTCTTAACCTCAGCTTGACTCCGAAATCCTATCGCGGCATCTATTGTCTTGGTTCTTGATTCTTGGTTCTTGTTTCTTAAATCTAAAAAATGAAACACACAAAACTTTACCCCTGGCTGGTTGTCGGGATGCTCTGGTTTGTTGCCCTCCTCAATTATCTGGACAGGCAAATGCTTTCGACCATGAAGCCTTCCATGATGATAGACATCGCCGAATTAGTATCAGCCACTAATTTCGGGCGACTGATGGCCATCTTCCTTTGGATTTACGCGCTGATGAGTCCCATCTCCGGACTGATAGCCGACCGGATCAACCGCAAGTGGCTGATCGTTGGGAGCTTGTTTGTGTGGTCGGGGGTTACCCTGATGATGGGCTATGCACAGACTTTCAACCAGCTTTATATTCTGCGTGCCGTCATGGGGGTGAGCGAAGCTTTCTATATCCCGGCAGGTTTGTCGTTGATAGCCGATTATCATCAGGGCAAAACGCGATCGCTGGCCATAGGGATACACACCACGGGTATTTATCTTGGTCAGGCGCTGGGTGGTTTCGGAGCTACCATAGCCAGTAACTTCTCCTGGCAACTGACCTTTCACTCTTTCGGATTATTGGGCATGGGTTACAGCCTGATACTGATCTTGTTCTTGAAGGAAAAGAAGAGCTACGTGCAGGATGCTTCCGAAAAAGGATCTATCCGGTCTGTGCTGACTTCTGCCCACAAAGGTCTGGGAGTTTTACTGGGGAATATCTCTTTCTGGGTCCTACTGTTTTATTTCTCGGCACCCAGTTTGCCCGGATGGGCCACCAAGAACTGGCTTCCTACACTTTTCTCCGATACCTTGCACCTGGATATGGCGCAGGCGGGACCGATGGCTACCATCACCATTGCCATGGCATCCTTTGTAGGCGTGCTGTTTGGTGGCGTACTGTCGGACCGGTGGGTGCAAAAGAACCTGAAAGGACGGATTTACACGGGTGTGATAGGGCTGAGCCTGACCATTCCGGCTTTGGTTTTACTGGGTTACGGGCACAGCTTCCCTACCATACTGGGTGGGGCACTTTGTTTTGGTCTGGGATTCGGCATGTTCGATGTAAACAATATGCCTATTCTTTGTCAGTTTGTATCCTCACGTTACCGCGCCACCGGTTACGGGTTAATGAACCTGGTGGGTATCTCTTCGGGAGCTGTTATTACTGACTTCCTTGGTAAATCGGCTGATTCGGGAAGCCTGGGCAATAACTTCGCCATACTGGGAGTGGTAGTGGTGATCGCTATCGTCCTGCAGCTGACTACACTGAGGCCGAAATGTATTAATATGACGGAATAGTTTTTTTAACCATCCCGGTAGCTTTCGGGAGCACATAGAAGTAATTGGACGTAAATAATGTCGTAAAATTTGTTGATTGATAATTTTTAATTTTTCATTGCCGTCCCATTTATGGGACGGACTAAATAATGTATTATATTAAGGCTTTAGCCAAATTTTTAAATGCCATTAGGCTAAAGCCAATAATGATTTTATTGTTATCCGTCCCATAAATGGGACGGCAATGATATAAAAAATGAGACATTATATTTGTCCTGCTACTTAGCTCACAATAGAAAATTATAATTTATATCATCTTTAATTCAATTTCCTGGCATAATTATGTGCAATTTTGTAGTTCGAAAAAAACATATGACAAACAATACAACTGAATATTACGAATCTCTTAGCGAAAAAGTTATCGCTCTAACCCGTCGAGTTGCTGAATACATAGAAAAGGAAAGTGTGGACTTTTCGCAGGAGCGGGTTGAAACCAAGAGTATGAACGATTTTGTTTCGTATGTCGACAAAGAATCCGAGAAACTGTTGGTGAAAGGGCTTGCTGCGCTGATCCCCGAATCGGGCTTTATCACCGAGGAAGGAACTACTGCCAAACAAAACGGAGAAGATTATCTGTGGATTATCGACCCCCTGGATGGTACTACCAATTTTATTCATGGCTCCACGCCCTATGCCATCAGCGTGGGTTTGACTTATAAGAATGATCTGGTGGCGGGAGTGATTCACGAGATAACCCGGAATGAAACTTTTTATGCCTGGAAGGGTAGTAAAGCTTACCTGAACGGAAAAGTGATACGGGTTTCAGCGGTCGATAAACTCGCGGATGCGCTGATCGTGAGCGGACGGCCTCATCATTATATGGACCGCTATCCGGAGCTTTTAAACGCCGTAGATTATTTCCTTAAAAACACGCACGGTCTCCGCCTGAGTGGTTCCGCCGCTGCCGATCTGGCTTATGTGGCTTGCGGGCGCTACGATGGTCGCTTTGAGTTCAACCTGAAACCCTGGGATATAGCTGCCGGAGTATTGATTATTCAGCAGGCAGGCGGCTTTGTTTCCGATTTCAAAGGCGGAGATCAGCATTTCCAAAACGGATCCGTGCTGGCTGCCAACGCGGGGATTTTTGAAGAAATGAAAGAAGTGATTGGTGGGTTGTTTGAGGTATAAAAAACGAACCATCCCGATAACTATCAATACCACAATAGGCACAATAGGACACAAAAAAAACATAATAGAAAACATCGAAAGAAATTATAAGTATAAAAACATTTTTAAAAACATTTTTTTTCTATTGTGAACTATTGTGTCTATTGTGGTTTAAAAAAATGAATCAGATTCAAAGCCGCAATTTGCCATTCGAGTTCTATTCATTCCCCGGCTATAACTCTTAGCTCAAATACCCTCCCTTTCATGCTTAGTCCTCCCTCGGGTGGGTACAAAAGCGGCCGGAATTCGTCTACTCTTAACGAATATAGTACCAAACTTTCCATATTATAAATAGAATGACTTACACTCAACGATTGTTACGCCCGGTTTTGACAGCATTAGTATTTGTACTTGCCTTTTTCAGTGTGAATGCACAAAGGTCGGCACCAGGCACGGAACGTCAATACCTTTCGGGGCATGGGGCAGATGATATGGTGCAATGGGATTTCTTTTGTACCGATGGGATGAATTCGGGTAAGTGGAGCAAGATCGGTGTTCCTTCCTGTTGGGAGTTGCAGGGTTTCGGGAAATATCAATACGGTATCAACTTTTACGGAAAGGCTTTCCCGGATGGTATTGCCAACGAAAAAGGGATGTATAAGTATGAATTTGAGGTGCCTGCCGCCTGGCGTGGAAAACAGGTAGAACTGGTTTTCGAAGCTTCCATGACGGATACCGAAGTAAAGATAAACGGACTGAAAGCGGGAAGCAAACATCAGGGTGCTTTTTACCGCTTCACCTACGATGTCACCGATAAGCTGAAGTACGGCAAGAAAAACCTGCTGGAAGCCACGGTGAGTAAAGAAAGTGAAAATGCCGGCGTTAACCTGGCTGAGCGTCGTGCCGATTACTGGAACTTCGGGGGGATTTTCCGTCCTGTTTTTCTGGAAGTGAAACCTGCCGTTAATATTTCCAAAGTTGCCATCGATGCCAAAGCGGATGGAACTTTCAACGCAAATTGTTATCTGAATAAGGCCCTCGAAGGTCTGAATATAAAAACTATACTCTTTGATAAAGGAGGTAAAAAAGTAGCTGAATCCGTTTCGCCCATCAAAGCCGGCGGTGACTGGACAGTTGCTCAACTCGATGTGAAGCATCCCGATCTGTGGACAGCCGAAACTCCCAACCGCTACAAAGCGCAGTTCTCCGTGCTGGATAAAAAAGGAAATGTGTTGCATCAGGTGACTGAATCCTTTGGCTTTCGCAGCATAGAAGTGCGTGAAAGCGATGGTATGTATATCAACGGTGTGCGTGTGAATATCCGTGGCGTTAACCGACACAGTTTCCGCCCTGAAAGCGGCCGCACCCTTTCCAATGCCAGTAATATTGCAGATGTGGTGTTGATAAAAAGCATGAATATGAATTCCGTTCGTTTATCGCATTATCCTGCCGATCCCGAATTCCTGAATGCCTGCGATTCACTGGGACTTTATGTGATGAGCGAGTTAGGCGGGTGGCATGGAAAATATGATACGCCCACCGGTGTGAAGCTGGTGGAAGAAATGGTGGTGCGCGATGTGAATCATCCGTCCATTATCTGGTGGAGCAACGGGAATGAAAAAGGCTGGAATGATGAACTCAACGGTGAATTTCATAAATACGACCCACAACTGCGTCCGGTAATTCATCCTCAGGGAAATTACGGCGGATTCGAAACTATGCACTACCGCTCGTACGGCGAAACACAGGAATATTTGCGCAAACCGGAGATATTTATGCCTACCGAATTTTTACATGGCCTTTACGATGGCGGTCATGGTGCCGGATTGTGGGATTATTGGGAGATGATGCGAAAACATCCGCGCAGCATAGGTGGTTTCCTTTGGGTACTTGCCGATGAAGGTGTGAAAAGGGTGGATATGAATGGATTTATCGACAACCAGGGAAATTATGGTGCCGATGGCATAGTGGGTCCTCATCACGAAAAAGAAGGAAGCTATTTTTCCATTAAAGAAATATGGTGTCCGGTACAGGTGGTTGAGAAAACGATAAATGCCGGTTTCAAAGGCACGTTCACCATAGAAAACCGTTACGATTTTAAAAATATAAATTCCTGTCGCTTCGTTTGGAAACAGGTTAAATTCCCTGCAGCTTCGGATACGAAAGGTGAAGTCAAGGTTATTAAACAAGGTGAAGTCAGGGGTTCGGATATTGCTCCTCATTTAAGCGGGAAACTGGATTTGAATACGAAGCTAGATTCACAGGCTGAAGCACTCTTCCTGACGGCTATTGATTCTGATGGTAATGAATTATGGCGTTGGTCATTCTCTATCGCTGCTCCTAAACCGGTTCAAGAAGCTGCTGCTGCTGTTGGCAATCTTCCTACACAGGAATCAACTCCCGAATCATTGCTTATCAGTGCAGGAAATAAAAAATTCACCTTCAGTCAAAAAGACGGTGAGTTGAAAGCGGTAAGTGTCAAGGGAAATGTTATCAGTCTGGCTAACGGACCACGCTTTATTGCTGCCCGTCGTGCCGACCGTTCGCTCGATCAGTTCTATAACCACGATGACGAACAGGCCAAAGCCAAAGACCGTACATACCTTGAATTTACCGACGCCGCCGTTTTCAAGGGCTTTGAAATAAAAGAAGAAGGAAAGAATTTGATAGTCACTGCGAATTATAAATTGGGAAACCTGGATAAAGCGCAATGGACCATCACACCCGATGGACAGCTGACGCTGGATTATGCTTTCAACTTCAGCGCTGTAGTTGATTTGATGGGTATCAAGTTCGATTATCCCGAAGAAAAAGTACAAAGCAAACGCTGGTTAGGCAACGGTCCTTACCGTGTTTGGCAAAACCGCACGCAAGGACCGGTCTACGATCTCTGGGCAAACGATTACAACGATCCTATCCCCGGTGAAACCTTTACTTATCCCGAATTCAAAGGCTATTTTGCCAATGTGAACTGGATGAATATAAAAACCAGCGAAGGCGAAATCAGCATCACCAATGAAACGCCGGATACTTATGTAGGTGTTTACGAACCTCGCGACGGTCGTGACAAATTGTTATACACCCTGCCGAAAAGTGGGATATCCATTCTAAACGTTATTCCTGCCGTGCGCAACAAGGTGAATTCTACCGATCTGATTGGGCCGTCATCGCAAGCTAAATGGGTAGATGGTGTGAAAACCGGAAGAATAATAATTAAATTCGGCCCCCCTGCCCCCCAAAGGGGGTTCTAAGTCAGTTCTGGTTTTCTTAATATTAGATTTTAAGTGATTGTAATGAAAGGATTTAAATTCTCACAAATATTCAACTATTTGCTCTCTAAAACCCCCTTTTGGGGGGTAGGGGGGCTTTTATTTTTATCTATTCTTACTTTCGCCCAACCTACACTGCGCGAGCAGTTCGACAGTCCCGGCGCCGAAGCCAAACCCTGGACTTTCTGGTACTGGATGCACGGGGCAGTTTCCAAAGCAGGCATTAAGGCTGATCTGGAAGCAATGAAAAACATAGGTTTGGGTGGTGCCTATCTGATGCCTATTAAAGGGGTCGAAGGTTTCGACTACCCCGGTGCCGTATCGCAACTCTCACCCGAATGGTGGGAAATGGTGCGTTACAGCATGGAAGAGTCGGACAGGCTTGGCCTGAAATTAGGAATGCATATCTGCGATGGTTTTGCCCTTGCTGGCGGACCCTGGATTACTCCCAAAGAATCTATGCAAAAAGTGGTGTGGAGCGATACGATAGTTGCCGGTGGAAAAATTAAAAATCTATCACTCGTTCAGCCTGAAGCATTTGAAAATTACTACGAAGATATAGCTGTCTATGCACTTCCTTTTTTTCCTTCTCCCGGAGAAAGGTCTGAATTTACAATCACGAGTAACAACCCAGATGACTTGTCGCCCTTCTCCATTCCCGAAAAAAATTTTAAAGCCACGCAAGCCTGCCGGATTCAATACGATTATTCCCAACCATTCACCTTGCGGAGCATAGAGATTGTTCCTTCCGGAACCAATTATCAGGCCCAACGATTGTGCGTGCTGTCGAGCGACGATGGTCAGAACTTCCGTCTGGTAAAACAACTGATTCCTGCCCGCCAGGGTTGGCAAAATACTGACGAAAATATCAGCTATTCAATTCCTCCCACCACTGCACGCTACTTCCGGTTGACATGGACTCCCGATGGCTCCGAACCCGGGAGTGAAGACCTGGATGCTGCAAAATGGAAGCCCAACCTTAAAATTAAACAGATCGTTCTGAGTTCTACTTCCCGCATCAACCAATGGGAAGCCAAGGCCGGTTTGGTATGGCGACTGGCGAACCGAACAACTCCCGAAGAGATTGACGCGAAAGATTGTGCCCCTCAGCATAAAGTATTGAACCTGACAGCAGCCATGAAGAATGGTTTGCTAAGCACAACGCTTCCGAAAGGCAACTGGCGGATATTGCGCATGGGACACACTTCAACAGGGCACACCAATGCTACCGGTGGTGGTGGAAAAGGTCTGGAATGCGATAAATTCAACGAAGCTGCCGTAAAGAAGCAGTTCGATAACTGGTTTGGTGCTGCTTTCGAAAAAACGGATAGCGCACTGGCTCATCGGGTGCTGAAATATATGCACGTGGACAGTTGGGAATGTGGCAGTCAGAACTGGAGCGATAACTTTGCAGCTGAATTTCTTGCCCGACGCGGTTATGACCTGATGCCTTATCTGCCCCTATTGGCGGGTTATCCCATAGAGAGTGCCGAAAAGTCGGAAAATGTGTTGCTGGATGTCCGGACCACCATTTCGGAACTGACAGTGGATGTGTTCTATAAAGTACTGGCTGAAAAGGCAAAAGCTTATGGATGCGAATACTCGGCAGAGAGTGTAGCTCCCACTATGGTCAGCGATGGCATGATGCATTATCGTGCTGTGGACAGACCTATGGGTGAGTTTTGGCTTCGCAGTCCTACGCACGATAAACCCAACGATATGCTCGATGCCATCAGCGGGGCGCATATCTATGGCAAAAATATTATCCAGGCCGAGGGTTTCACTCAATTACGAACCAACTGGGACGAGCATCCGGCTATGTTGAAACCAATTCTCGACCGTAACTTCGCTCTGGGTATCAATAAATTGTTCTTTCACGTATTCGTACACAATCCTTTTACCGATAAGGCACCCGGAATGACGCTGGATGGCATCGGGCTGTATTTTCAGCGCGATCAGACCTGGTGGAAACAGGGGAAAAGTTTCGTGGATTATGTGCAACGTTGTCAGGCTTTGTTGCAATACGGTCACCCGGTGGCAGATATCGCTGTTTTTACCGGTGAAGAAATACCCCGTCGTGCCATTTTACCTGACCGCTTGGTACCTTCGCTTCCCGGCCTTTTCGGAAATGAAAGGGTGACCAGTGAGGCTCTTCGTCTGAAAAATGAAGGACAACCCATCAGGGTGATGCCTGCCGGTGTTTCGCATTCGGCAAATATGGCGGACCCCGAAAAGTGGATTAACCCACTTCGAGGTTATGCTTACGATTCGTTCAACAAGGATGCCTTATTGCGTTTAGCCAAAGCGGACAACGGAAAAATGACTGTACCCGGTGGTGCCGAATATAAAGTACTGGTGTTGCCTTTGCCGCACCCTATGAATCCGGATGGCAGACCTTATTCGGCTGAAGTACAGGTAAAAATACAAGAACTTAAAAAGGCAGGGGTGATTATACCCGACTTACCTTTTCGCCCTGATGACTTTTCGGCTCTCGGACTCGAGCGTGATGCCGTTGTCCCTGCACAGATTGCCTGGACACACAGGCGGGACGAAAAAGCAGATATTTACTTTATTTCCAATCAGGAAGATAAAGAGCGTACTGTAGAAGTCTCCTTGCGTGTGAACGGAAAAATACCCGAACTTTGGAACCCGGTTACCGGCGAAATAAGTGCACCACAGCAGTGGAGTATGGAGGCCGGACGAACGAAGCTGAAGTATAGCCTGGCCGCTTATGAATCTGTTTTTATCGTATTGAGTAAGACAACTAAGCTTACGAATTTTATGGAGCAGGATATTCAATCTACCGTTCATCCTTTAGAAATTAAGAATCAATGGACAGTCACTTTCCCTGCCATCGATAAAGTGCTGAAATCGGATACGCTTTTCGACTGGAGTAAATCGGCGGATAATCAGATTAAATTCTACTCTGGAACAGCCACTTATCGTGCAGACTTTTTGATGAAAGATAAACTGAAGCATAAAACTGTATATTTGCATTTGGGCAAAGTGGCGGTGATGGCTACTATTCGTATTAACGGTGTCAGTTGCGGTACAGCATGGACGGCTCCTTATCAGGTGGACATATCCAAAGCATTGAAAAAAGGTAAAAACAGCCTTGAAATTGAAGTCGTAAATACCTGGGCAAATGCCATCAACGGTTCTGATAAGGGCACAGCTCCTTTCCCCGGAATCTGGACAAATGCTAAATACAGGCTAAGTGAAGATAAGTTGCTGGAAGCTGGATTAATAGGACCATTGACTGTGGAGATGTGCCGCAAAACCATTACTCAATAAGAACTTGCTTTTTCTCTTAGAAATAGTAGCATAAAAAGATGTCAGCCTTAGTAATCGTGAGTGATGTTAAGGCTTTGACAAGTATAAATCAAAAACTCGAATCAAATTAATAATTCCTTATAAAAATGAAACACGCTTTTATCCTCTTTACTTTTTTCTTGCTGTTTGGGTCGGCAAATGCAGAAATAAAACTTCCGGCTATATTTTCGGATGGCATGGTGATGCAACAAAATACCAATGCCAATATATGGGGTAAAGCAAGCCCAAACCAAAAGGTAAGTATTCAAACGAGTTGGAACAAAAAGAAAATAGAAACAAAGTCGGATGCTCAGGGTGATTGGAAGATCTCTTTCTCAACTCCCAAGGCAGGTGGACCTTATACGCTGACTATCAGTGATGGCAAAAAGCTGACTTTGAGTAATATCCTGATGGGTGAACTCTGGCTCTGCTCGGGACAAAGCAATATGGAGATACCCATGAAGGGCTTTAAAAATCAACCCATTGAAGGTTCCAATATGGATATACTGAAAAGTACTAATCCCAATTTGCGCTTATTTACTGTGAAAAGAAACTCTACCATAGAAGCTCAAAATGATGTCAGCGGTCAATGGCAAGAATCAAGTCCGGTGGTGGTCAGGGAGTTCAGTGCTACAGCCTATTATTTCGGCCGCATGATGCAGGAAACCTTGAATGTACCGGTTGGACTGATAGTCAGTGCCTGGGGAGGTTCCTGTGTGGAAGCCTGGATGACTGCCGACATGTTACGTGCTTTCCCTGAAGTGAAGATTCCAAAGGTGGAAAGTGACATAAAAGAAAAGAACCGTACCCCTACAACCCTTTATCAGGCTATGATAAACCCACTGGTAGGATTGAGCATCAAAGGAGTTATCTGGTATCAGGGCGAAACCAATTACGACCGGGCGAATACTTATACAGCTATGTTCAGCACTATGATTAACTCCTGGCGTAAAAACTGGGGACAGAGTGATACTATCCCTTTCTATTATTGCCAGATAGCACCTTACGATTATGGTGTGATTACAGAAAAAGGCAAAGCGGTGATAAATTCTGCTTACCTGCGCGAAGCACAGGCTAAAGTAGAACTACAGGTTCCTGCTACCGGTATGGCCGTTCTGATGGATGCAGGTATGCCGGTTGGTATTCACCCTGCTAAGAAGCAGGTGGTTGGCGAACGCCTGGCTTTGCTGGCTTTGACTAAAAATTATGGTATACAGGGAGTTTCAGGAGACAGCCCCTATTATAAATCTATGGAGATACAGGGTGACACGGTCATCGTCAGTTTTGAAAGGGCACCCATGTGGATAACGGCTAAGAATTTCGAATCAAAATTATTTACTCTTGCGGGTGCTGATAAAGTTTTTCATCCCGCTAAGGCATGGATAGTCAGGAGTAAAATGTACGTAAAAAGCGAAGCTGTATCCAAACCCCTTGCCGTGCGTTACGGATTTGAAAACTACGTGGAAGGCGATTTGTTTAGCACCGAAGGATTACCGGTTTCCTCTTTCAGAAGTGATAATTGGTAAACATTGCGAAGGCTGAGCTCTTAAGTGTTTCTTTTTCACGCAAAGGACGCTAAGATCGCAAAGGAAGAAATAGTATTAAGTTTAGTCATTAACCCATCTGGTCTTTTATAATTTAAGGAAAAATGCTTAATAACTCAAGTTACAACATTAAAAATAATATACTTTCGCCTCTTTTCCCCTCTCCGCTTTTAGGCAGAGAGGGTTTTGGGCTGAGGTCTGTACTTGTTGCTCTTACATTCTTCCTATGCTTCTCCACTTTAAAAGCTGCAGAACCAAGCCTTATCTGGACCAGCCCATCGCACAATTCTTCCGAATCGATGCCCTGTGGTGGCGGTGATATAGGTTTGAATGTATGGGTGGAGAATGGCGACCTGCTGTTTTATGTGAGCCGTAGCGGAACTTTTGATGAGCACAATACGCTGTTGAAACAAGGACGGTTTAGATTACGACTTACTCCCAATGCTTTTCTGAATGCTGCTGATTTTCGTCAGGAATTGAAGCTGAACGACGGATATGTGGTGTTGACAGCAGCTGGTACAAAGATACAGATTTGGGTGGATGTGCATCATCCGGTGGTACATGTTGATATTCAGAGTAAACGAAACGTTTCGTCTGAACTTAGGTATGAAAACTGGCGCTATCAAGACAGGGTCATTCGTAAAGGCGAAGGCCAGCAGAATTCCTATAAATGGGCACCTCCCAAAGGGTTGGTTACCACCCGTGATTCTGTATCTGCTTCGGATCATTCACTTACTTTCTTTCATCGTAATCCGGCAAACACCGTATTTGATGTGGCGGTTGCCCAGCAAGGTATGGAAACCGTGAAATCAGAGATGATGAACCCATTGGCCCATCTCATTTTTGGTGGTAAGGTCTGGGGCAATAACCTTCAATTTAAAAAGACAGAAAACGGAATCTATGCCAACACCGATTTTCGGGCATGGGTTTTCGGAAGCGTAAAACCATTTACAAAACAACAGATTACCATTGCCCTGCATATCAGTCAATCCCCTGATGTAAAAGCCTGGGAGCAAGGTCTGGCCAAAACGATCTCTGCACTTTCACCCAAAACCGACCGCAAGAAAACCATTGTCTGGTGGAATGCTTTTTGGCAACGAAGTTATATCCATGCTCCCGGCGAAGCTGAGGACGCAACACGCAATTATACCCTTTTCAGATATATGCTGGGTTGCAATGCCTACGGTACATCTCCCACCAAATTCAATGGCGGATTGTTTACCTTTGACCCTTCGTTTGTAGATACAACTCAGGCTTTTACCCCCGATTACCGTAAATGGGGTGGTGGCACCATGACAGCTCAAAATCAACGGCTCGTTTACTGGCCTATGCTCAAGAGCGGTGACTTTGATATGATGCCCGCACAGTTTGACTTTTACAACCGCATGCTACACAATGCTGAGCTTCGTACTTCAACCATTTGGGGACATAAAGGAGCCTGTTTTGCCGAACAAATTGAGAATTTCGGTTTGTCAAATCCCAGTGAATACGGTTGGAAACGACCGGCTTATTTCGATAAAGGGGTGGAATACAATGCCTGGCTGGAATATGAATGGGATACGGCTCTGGAATTTTGCCAAATGATACTGGAAACGCGTAATTACAATCATTCGGATATCAGTCGGTATATGCCTCTGATTGAAAGTACTGTAAGCTTCTTTGACGAACATTACCGTTATCTGGCCCTTCGCCGGGGACGAAAAGCCCTGGATGGAAACGGACATTTGATTCTCTTCCCTTCTTCTGCCTGCGAAACCTACAAAATGGCCAACAACCCATCGAGTACTATAGCGGCTTTGCGTACGGTGTTGAAAACGATGGGAAATAAAGACTCCCTGCTGGCTACCATTCCGCCTATACCTTTGCGTGAATTGGAGGGTCGCACCCTGATTTCTCCTGCCAAAACCTGGGAAAGGGTAAACAATACCGAGGCGCCTCAATTGTATCCCGTTTTCCCGTGGCGGATATTCGGAGTGGGAAAACCCGATTTGGAAATCGCCAGGAATACCTATCTCTACGATCCCGATTTACAAAAATTCCGCAGTCATGTGGGATGGAAGCAGGACAATATATTTGCTGCCTGCCTCGGGATGACAGCCGAAGCCAAACGGCTGACTTTGCTCAAACTGGCTAACGGACCCCATCGCTTCCCAGCCTTCTGGGGACCTGGCTTCGACTGGGCACCCGACCACAACTGGGGCGGTAGCGGTATGATAGGCTTACAGGAAATGCTCCTTCAAACCGATAAAAATGGAAAAATCCTCCTTTTCCCTGCCTGGCCGCGTGAGTGGGATGTCAGCTTTAAACTGCATGCCCCCAATGAAACAACAGTGGAAGTGGAACTGAAAGATGGAAAAGTGGTGAAGCTGATGGTGGTCCCCGAGAGTAGAAAGAAAGATATTAAAATCATGATAGAAAACGAATAGAATGAAAATAAAAAATGTAATTATAGTTTTAATACTTTTAATTCTACCGGTATCCGGATTTGCAGTCAGCACGACTTCCGTTGCCGGCTTTATTCCCTTGTCAGGAAGCGGACGTCAGGTTTATAATTTTAATCCGGGATGGCGTTTCTACAAAGGTGAAGTAAAAAATGCAGAGAAAGTGAACTTTGACGATGCATCATGGGAAGTGGTGACAACACCTCATAGCGTGGAACTGATGCCCGCCGAAGCCAGCGGTGGCCGTAACTATCAGGGTATTGCCTGGTATCGTAAGCGTTTTGTGGTACCTGCCGAAGCGAAAGGAAAGGATGTTTCCATTCATTTTGAAGCTATCATGGGAAAACAGAATATTTACATCAACGGCAAACTGGTAAAAGAACATTTGGGAGGATATCTTCCCATTACCGTTCAACTCTCGGAACTTGGAATACAGAGCGGTGATACCTGTCTGATAGCAGTGATGGCCGATAACAGCAATGATAAAACCTTTCCGCCGGGCAAACCCCAATATACACTCGATTTTGCCTATCACGGCGGTATTTACCGCGATGTTTGGATGATTTGCAAGAATAAGGTTGCCATTACCGATGCTGTGGAAGCTCAAAAAGTGGCGGGTGGCGGTGTTTTCGTTCATTTCGATAAGATCAGCGATAAAAGTGCCTTGGTTTTTGTCAATACGGAAGTGAAGAACAGCGATAAAAAGACTAAAAAAATCACCATCGAAACTTCAATTACTGATGCAAAAGGGAAGCTAGTCCGGAAAATCAGAACGAATATTTCACTCGCTGCGGGTGAAACCAAAACGATCATACAGCAGATTAAAGTAATCAATCCCGGACTTTGGTCGCCGGATATGCCCACCCTTTACAGCGTGAATTCTCTGGTAAAAGAAGGTAAACGGAACCTTGATGGCGGTACCACCCGCATGGGTATACGAAAAGCTGAGTTCAGGGGGAAAGAGGGTTTTTTCTTAAACGGAAAACCTTACGGACAGCTGATCGGAGCCAACAGGCACCAGGATTTTGCTTATGTAGGAAATGCTTTGCCTAACTCCCAACAGTGGCGCGATGCCAAACGCTTACGTGACGCAGGATGCACCATTATCCGTACGGCACACTATCCGCAAGATCCGGCTTTTATGGATGCCTGTGATGAATTGGGGCTTTTCATTATCGTAGCAACTCCGGGTTGGCAGTATTGGAACAAGGATCCTAAATTTGGGGAACTTGTAAACGAGAATACCCGTACTCTTATTCGCCGCGACCGCAATCATACTTCTGTACTGATGTGGGAACCTATTCTGAACGAGACGCGTTACCCTCTCGATTTCTCTTTGAATGCTTTGAAAATTACACGTGCCGAATTTCCCTATCCCGGCGCTCCGGCAGCAGTGGCCGATTTAAATTCCGAAGGGGTAGCCGAAAATTACGATGTGGTTTATGGCTGGCCTACCGATGAAGGAAAAGTTCGTCAATGCATCTTCACCCGCGAGTTTGGGGAGAATGTCGACGATTGGTATGGTCATAACAATAATAACCGGGCGAGCCGTAGTTGGGGAGAACGCCCGCAACTGGTGCAGGCACTTTCGCTGGCTGCTTCCTACGGAGAGATGTTTAAAACCACCGGGCAGTTTATCGGTGGTGCGCAGTGGCATCCGTTCGACCACCAACGGGGTTATCATCCCGATCCTTACTGGGGCGGTATTTTCGATGCCTTCCGTCAGCCTAAATATGCCTATTACATGTTTAAAAGTCAGGTCAGCCCGATGATAAAACATTCCATAGCCGATTGCGGACCTATGGTTTACGTTGCCAATGAAATGTCGCCATTCTCAGATTCTGAAGTGGTTGTTTTCAGCAATTGCGATTCTGTACGGCTCACGGCTTATGAAGGAAAAAGCATGACCAAGGCCGTTCTGCACGATAAAGCTCATCTGCCTTATGCGCCCGTTGTATTCGATAAGCAATTTGACTTCTGGGAAGCCCGCGAATTCTCCTATATTCAAAAACAGTGGCAAAAAGTGAGCTTTTTGCTGGAAGGAATCATAGATGGTAAGGTGGTTTGTACCGAAAAGAAGATGCCATCCCGTCGCTCCACTAAAATAAGACTTTCTGTGGACAGTCAGGGAAAATCCCTGGTAGCCGATGGCTCCGATTTCGTCATAGTAGTAGCCGAAATTACCGACGATAGGGGCAATGTGCGTCGTCTGGCCAAGGATAATATAGTTTTTACAGTAGAAGGCGAAGCGGAGATTATCGGCGACCAGCGTATCGGGGCCAATCCGCGGGCTGTGGAATTCGGATCAGCTCCCGTTTTAATACGCTCAACGCTGAAGGCCGGCAAAATAAAAGTAAAAGCTCACGTACAATACGAGGGAACTTTAGCTCCTACATCGGCAGAAATAGAATTGGAAAGTGTTTCATCCAACTATCCTTTTTGCTTTATGGAGCAACAAGAAACAGCATCGGTTAAAACAGAGAAAAAACAGTCGGATAAGGTACAGCTTACCGAAGATGAAAAACAAAAACTGCTGATAGAAGTAGAACGTCAACAAACCGATTTTGGCGAAAAATCAAAAAAAACAAAATAGGAATAGCTTGGCTCTGTATTCTTTTAAAAACAAAAGACGAATGAAATTGAATAAATTATCGATACTTGTACTCGCTTTTCTGCTGATTAGCAATTCTAATATCTTTGGAGAAATAGTGTTGCCTAAAATTATCGGTCACAATATGGTGCTACAACGCCAGAAAGCTGTCCCCATTTGGGGTACTGCAGCCAAAGGCGAAAAAGTGACGGTGGCTTTTGGCAGTCAACTCAAGGAAACTGTTGCTGATGATTCAGGTAAGTGGCAGGTGAAGCTCGATCCCATGGAAGCTTCGGACGTGCCCCGCGAGCTGATTATTACCGGTACGAAGGTCATTAAGCTGCAAAATATTCTGGTAGGCGAAGTCTGGCTTTGTTCCGGACAATCGAATATGGAATACACCATGATGAAAAACAGCAAACATCAGCTTAATGTAAAAGGCACTAAACCAACCGAAGACGATCTGCTTACAGCGAAAAACCCCGCTATCCGTATTTTCCTGGTCAGACGCAAATATATGTCGCCCGACCCCGACCACAATGGTTGGGAAATAGCAGCTGATTCAGCCCTGAGAACTTTCTCTGCCGTTGGGTATTTTTATGCTAAAGAGTTGTACCGCAAACTACACATCCCCATTGGTATGATTTCGTCGGCAGTACCCGGAAGTCTGGTTGAACCCTGGATAGAGGCCGAAAAAATGGATGTTTCACCAAAAATGAAAGATGGAAAAGTATTGGAGCCACTCTCTGCCGATGGCAGGGATCCGGGTAAGTTTTATACTACCATGATAGAACCATTAATTCCTTTTGCACTTCGTGGTTTTATCTGGTACCAGGGTGAATCCAACTGTTTCCTCAACGAGACTATCCGCTACAGTTATAAGTTTAAAACGCTTATCGAAAGCTGGCGCAGCAACTGGAAAGATGAAAAAATGCCTTTTTACTTCGTCCAGATTGCACCCTATAACTATTCGGCAAGTAAAGATGACAGACCTCACACTACCCAAAGTTTGCCTGAATTTTGGGAAGCACAAACTCTCGCATTGCTTATCCCCCATACCGGCATGATAGTAACTACTGACCTGGTGGACAGCATAGTTGATATTCATCCTTCCTACAAATGGGAAGTCGGACGGCGCCTGAGTCTTATGGCTCTGAATGAAACCTACGGGTTTAAAGATCTGATTTGTACTGGTCCTATCTATAAAAAAATGAAGATAGTCAGGAATCAGATCGAAGTCAGCTTTACCGGCACAGACGGAGGGTTGACGAGCCGTGACGGCAAACCGCTTGACTGGTTTACAGTAGCGGGTGCCGATGGGCAGTTTGTACCTGCTCTGGCAGTTATCCGGGGAGATAAAGTAATTGTTTCCTCTCCCAGGGTGAAGCATCCGGTGTTTGTCCGTTTTGCCTGGCACGAATCTGCACAATCTAATTTCATAAATAAGGCTGGATTGCCTGCTGCTCCCTTTCGTAGCGATAATCCCTGGATCAACAAATTTTAAACGTGCTTTTACTGATAATTGTCCATCTTCAAAAAATCCATTAGAACTATTATGTTTTTCTAATTTATTGTTCGACTCATGTCTAATTGCAAATTGTTTTAATATCTTTGTATGTTGTCGTCATCAAACAAGTATTTGCCTAAGAAATAATGCAATATGAAATTGATATTGCTTGCTTCTTATGGCTTTGTGAAAAATCAAGGATGAATTTACAAATCCGTTTTTCAGATGTTTTTATTCTGCATATTACTATTTATTTGCAGTATTGCCATCGAAAAATAGTTTTGTGATACCGGCATTTTTATACACATCGATTTAAAATATGAAAAAATACCTGATACTGATTTTATTCTATTTTTTGACATTACATTCGGGTTTTTGCTATAAAAATATTATTGTAAAAGATTATTCGATTGAAAATGGATTGCCAAATAATACAGTTCTTTGTACCATTAAAGATACAGATGGATTTATGTGGTTTGGGACCTGGTATGGTTTGACCTGCTTTGATGGAGTAAAGTTTAAAAATTATAACCATCGCGACGATTATAATACGGATATTCCACCTCACAGAATACAAACGATTGTTCAGGCAAAGGATGGTAACCTGTGGGTGAAAACAGTCGACCATAAGTTATATCTCTTTGATAAACGGAATGAACGGTTTTATGATGTTTATAATGAGATAAAAAAGAAATATTCTGTTAGCCCTAAAATAATAAAAATTCAGAAAACGGAGACAGGTGATCTTTTGCTGCTTACTAAAGATAAAGATTTATTAAAGGCTGTATCAAAAGGAAATGGAAGCATTCAGGTGACACTCTTACACGATGCACAGAGCAAGAGAGATCATAAAGTGTTAAATAACCTCCTGATTGAGGATAAGGAATATCTAAACTGGATTGGCGTTGATTATAAAATAATATCCTGTAAAAAAGGAGATGTCCTCAAGTCAAAACCATCGGACTTTGTACTTCACAACATTACTCCCGGCTCAGGTCTTGATTTTTCTTGTGCGTACCTTTCCGATAAAAAACTTTGGCTGGGCGATAATCAGGGTTTGATATATAAGATAGATTACACGAACGGAAATGTAACTAAAATATCTTCACTCCTGGGATTGGGTCCCATTCAAAATATTGTCAGCAACAATGGCAAAAACGTTTTCTTTTCAATTGGTAATAAGGGCGTTTTTGAGTACGACGAAAGTACCTCGGTCCTAACAAATGTAATTCCACTTTCAGGGAAAGATGTTATAACCGATTCACATGTAGATGAATATGATAAAGTGTGGCTGGTAGTAAATCAATCTTCAATTATTTATTTCGATCCCCTCAATAAATATTCGAAGCGCTTTGTATTACCCTCAGGTAACGTGAATAAAACACTTAAGATACAGGATGGTAAAGAATTAGGCATGTTCTTTCTCACCACATCCGGAGATCTTGCGTGGTTCGACCGCTCACAGACCACTATTACACTGCTGAATGAACATCAGGAGTTAAAGCAAAATGGAGATAAAAAGGTTTTCTTCGATGTACTCTTAGATAAAGACAATATCCTCTGGCTGACATCCACAACAAATGGCATATTTCGGATCAGTTTCCCAAAACAGCAATTTAACCTTTTTCAGCTGACATCTCCAAATCGCCCGACGGTTATTGAAAATGCGGTTAAAACAATGTTTCAGGCCCGTAATGGCGATATTTGGGTAGCTACACGTCAGGCTGAAGTTTTTAGACTCGACCGGAACGGAAAAATTAAACAGATTTTTTCTGCCCAAAACAATTTTATTGGAAATGTGTATCACATTATGGAGGACCGTGAGGGTAATATTTGGTTCTCCACCAAGGGAAACGGGCTTGTAAGGGCCGAAGTGAACAGTGTATCTGCTTCCGGATTTAATTTTACCCGTTATACTTACGATGAAAAGAATTCTTCTTCTATCAGTGGAAACGATGTTTATTATACATATGAAGATAGCAGTAACCGTATCTGGGTCGGATTGTTTGGAGGAGGTTTAAACCTCATTCAACAGGCAAATAACAAAGTGTCTTTTAAAAATAAGTTTAATAGTTTTGAGCGTTATCCAAAGTTCGGGATGTATATGGAGATCCGAAACATTACAGAGGATAAAGAAGGCCGGATATGGGTTGGTACAAGCGATGGTCTGATGTCCTTTGATGGTCACTTTAAGCAACCGAATCAGATTAATTTTGAAATTTATCGAAAAGAACTGAACGGATCGAATATTTCTGACAATGATATTTACGTATTGTACAAAGATGAATCATCCCAAATCTGGGTGAGCGTTTTTGGTGGAGGACTGAATAAGTTGGTAAGGTATGACAAAAAAACCAAAAGTCCCGTATTTAAATCTTACAGTCAGAAAGATGGATTGAATAGCGATGTCATTTTATCCATAGTTGAAGACAACGATCATGCCTTGTGGTTGGCCACTGAGAATGCCTTGTCGCGGTTCGATAAAGCAAAAGAAACATTCCGTAATTTTGACCGTTACGATGGATTTATCAATGTTCAAATGGAGCAGGAGAGTGCCTTGAAATGTCTTTCGGGCGATTTGTGGTTTGGAAACAGAAATGGAATTTTGGCCTTCAACCCCAAGCAAATCGAAACCTATAATTGCGATTATAATACTTTTATTGTTGATTTTCTGGTTTCGAACAGGGATTTACGTAGTTTTAAAGATAATCCAATTCTAAAGGGTTCGATTCGCTATGCTAATTCGATTACGCTCAAGCACGATCAATCTACTTTTGTAATTGAATTTGCTGCACTAAACTATTACAACCAAAACCGGGTCTCTTATAAGTATATTCTGGAAGGATTTGAAAAAGAATGGCACTTTAACGGTAAAAACCGGATAGCATCTTATCCCAGTATACCTCCCGGCGAATATGTTTTTAAAGTTCAGGCTATTGATGAGGCAAATGCTTCGTTGAAATCGGAGAGAACCCTTGAAATTATCATTTTGCCACCCTGGTGGTTGACGTGGTGGGCGTACTTCATTTACTTTGTACTTGCAGCACTGATTGCTGCTGCCATTGTGAAAACAATATTATTTACCATTAAAATGCGCAATGATATTTATATAGAGCAGCGGGTTTCCGAACTTAAAATTAAGTTTTTTACCAATATTTCCCATGAACTTCGCACTCCACTGACTCTTATCAAAGGGCCTATTCAGGAGTTAAAAGAGAAACAACAACTTACCGACAAGGGTAAGCAATATGTTTCATTGATCGAAAAGAGTGCCAACCAAATGTTACAATTGGTTAATCAGATTTTGGATTTCCGCAAGATACAGAACGGGAAGATGATTTTGCATGTTTCGCTGTTAGATTTGAATAAGACCATAGAGTCGTTTCAAAAAGAGTTTGCCGTAATGTCCGAGGAAAATGAAATAAGCTATTCTTTTCAACTGGCTGGTGAAGATATCCTGGTTTGGGCTGATAAAGAGAGGCTGGAGATAGTAATAAGAAATCTTCTCTCCAATGCCTTTAAATTCACTCATTCTGGTGGTAGTATTTTCGTAACAACCGGTCTGACTGAGGATAAATTGCGCTGCTATGTTCGTGTTGAGGATACAGGTGTGGGTATTCCTCAAAATAAAATTGAAGAAATTTTCGAACGTTTTTCACAGGGACAATCATCAAAAAATGCTTATTATCCGGGTACAGGCATTGGATTGGCTCTTTCCAAAGAAATTGTAAATCTGCATCATGGTTTCATCTCGGCCGATAGTAAGACCAATCAGGGATCTGTTTTTACCGTTGAATTATTGTTGGGAAAAGACCATTTTAAACCTTCGGAAGCCGATTTTTATGTAGGAGATACAGTGTCGGAAGTTGAGCACGAAAATACCGACCCAAATGCTGATTCTGAAGTTGAATTATCAGCAGAACAACCTGACAATGACAATTCTCTTCCAACCCTTTTAGTAGTAGAGGATAACAAGGATCTGTGTAACTTGCTTCGATTGCAGCTCGAAGATATCTACAAGGTATATACGGCAGGTAATGGTGCAGAAGGACTTAAAAAAATCCATCTATACCACCCTGATATAGTGGTTACTGACCAAATGATGCCGGAAATGAGTGGGCTGGAAATGTTGGAGCAGGTGCGTAAAGATTTTCAGATCAGCCATATTCCTGTTATTATTTTAACTGCAAAAACCGACGATGCAGCCAAGATAAAAGCTATAAATATGGGGGCAAATGCTTATATAACAAAACCTTTCAGTAAAGAATATCTGATTGCACGTATCGAACAATTGTTGAGTGAACGGAAAGTTTTTCGTGATAAGATATTAAAACAAGAGGAAATTGCAGAGCCGGAAAATAATGATTCATACGAAAAATATTTAGGAAAAAAAGATATAGAATTACTGGAGAAAATTCATCAGGTAATTGAAGAAAATCTGGATAATAGTGACTTTAATATCGATACCATAGCTGTAAATATTGGATTGAGCCGGTCTGCATTCTTTAAAAAGCTGAAGAGTCTCACCGGTTTGGCTCCGGTTGATACTGTTAAGGAAATGCGCCTGAATAAATCCATCGAGTTGTTGAAGAATACCGACATGACTATCTCTGAAATTGCTTTTGCTGTTGGTTTCAAAGAGGCCGGTTATTATGGAAAGTGTTTCAGAAAAAAATATAACCAGACGCCCACCGAATACATGAGTAAATATAGAAAAAATTGATTTGCTGATTACAAAAAGGCTTTTTATTCGTTTTATATGAATGAAAGATATTTTATGAAAAGAAATCGAATGAAGAATTTTTTATCTGTACTAATTTTAAATATTTGCGTGATGCCTTTGGTGGCTCAATACCCGGTTATTCCGGATTCAGTGAAACAGCGGGCCGAACGCCAAAATGCCGAGATTGATAGAAAATCTGATCTGGCATGGGAAAAAGCTCTGCCTGTTGTTATGCAAGAGTCACTTTCAGGTCGTCCATACAAACCTTGGGCATCTAAACCTGAAGACTTGTTGAAAAACGATTTGCCCATTTTCCCCGGTGCCGAAGGTGGTGGAGCATTTACTCCCGGTGGTAGAAATGGAAAAGTCATAGTCGTAAGTTCTTTGGCCGATGAAGGGCCCGGTACTTTTCGCGAAGCTTGCGAAACTGGTGGTGCCCGAATCGTTGTTTTTAACGTAGCAGGTGTTATTCAGCTCACCACACCTATCAATCTTAGAGCTCCTTACATTACTATTGCCGGACAAACTGCTCCGGGTGATGGCATTTGTGTGACTGGTTCTTCTTTCCTGATAAATACACACGACGTAGTGCTGCGTCATATGCGTTTCCGCCGTGGTGCCCACGATGTCGCTTTCCGCGACGATGCAGTGGGTGGTAATGCTGTCGGAAATATCATGATCGACCATTGTTCAGCCAGTTGGGGATTGGACGAGAATATGTCTATTTATCGTCATGTGTACAATCGTACTGCTACCGGTTATGGCCTCAAACTGCCAACGGTGAATATTACTATTCAAAACTCCATCTTCTCCGAAGCCATGGATGCCTATAATCATGCTTTTGGTGCTACTATTGGCGGGCATAACAGCATGTTCTGCCGTAACCTTTTTGCTTCAAATATCAGCCGAAACTGTTCGGTAGGTATGGATGGCGGGTTTAACTTTGTCAATAACGTCATTTTCAACTGGTGGAATCGGTCGGTTGATGGCGGTGATAATAAAAGTTTCTACAATATAATCAACAATTTCTATAAGCCAGGTCCCATTACTCCGTTGGATAAGCCTATCTCTTATCGCATTCTGAAACCGGAAGCCGGACGTGACACAAGCTCTAAAACCAAATTAGGAAAAGCTTATGTGTCGGGCAATATTGTAAATGATAATGCTAAAGTAACCCGGGATAATTGGGATGGAGGCGTACAATTGTCCGAAGAGTTGAATCTCGCCGATTATGAAAAGGACTTGAAGGTTGATAAAGCATTTGATATGGCCCATGTAACTATTGTGGATGCAAAAAAAGCTTACAAAATAGTTTTAGACCATTCGGGAGCAAACTTCCCGAAACGGGATGCTGTAGATGCACGCGTTGTTAAAACTGTATTGACAGGAAAGGCTATCTATGTAGAAAATGCCCCTGAATTTGTAAGTCCCTATGTGAAAAGACGTCTTCCAGTAGATTCCTATAAGAAAGGAATTATCACAGATATCCGACAGGTTGGTGGACTTCCAGAATACAAAGGGTCGCCCTACCTTGATTCTGATAACGATGGTATGCCTGATGTCTGGGAAGTCGCCAATAAACTGAACCCCAAAGATCCTTCTGACGCAATAAAAGATTGTAACGGAGATGGTTATACCAATATCGAAAAATATATAAACGGAATAGACACAACAAAAAAAGTGGATTGGAAAAATCTGAAGAACAATGAGGATACTTTGGCAAAACGCAAAAGCTTATTTTGATAGTCAAAATTCTTTATCCATTTTACCTCGTTTGCATTAAATAAATTGCCTAATGAACATTTATAAATATTCAATTACCTTTCTATCTGTGATTTGTATCGCCATGACACAGACTGTGTCTGCTCAGAACTTTGCACTGCAGGTGAAAGATAGTACCATTACTTATTCTCAGGATGCCAGAGGAAATCGTATACTCGATTTTTCCTATTGCGGTTATAGAAATTCTGAACAGGATATTCCTTCTCTGGAAAATGTTGTTTATGTTTCTCATCGTTCTGGCGATGCTTCAGAAGTAATTCAACGGGCTATCGACTATGTTTCCTCATTGAAACCTGACCGAAAAGGCTTCAGAGGTGCCGTGCTGCTGGATAAAGGAGTGTTCTCCATTGATAAAAGTTTGTTGATTTCTGCTTCCGGAGTAGTATTGAGAGGTATGGACAAAAATGAAACTGTACTTCTGAAACGTGGTGTCGACAGAGCTGCCTTGTTGCGTATCGAAGGTCGTAACAATCAGGTTATAAAAGATACCTTTAATCTTGTATCTTCCTATATCCCCGTAAATGCCACAATGATGGAATTGTCATCGGGATCGAACCTGCAAAAAGGAGACAGAGTAAAAGTGCTGCGCCCCTCCACGAAAGAGTGGATAGCCTCGATGGGTTGTGATATCTTTGGCGGAGGTATCAGTGCTTTGGGCTGGAAACCTGAAGAAGTGAATGTGTATTGGGACAGAACGGTTAAAGAAGTAACCGGCAATGTAGTCACATTAAATGCTCCCTTGACTGCTGCTTTAGACGCTGAATTTGGTGGCGCAAAAGTATTCAGCTATCAATGGACAGGTAGAATCACCGATTCGGGCATTGAAAATTTGACCCTGGTTTCTGACTACAATAAAAAATACCCAAAAGACGAGGATCATTGCTGGACCGGTGTCTCCATCGAGAATGCAGAAAACTGTTGGGTGCGTATGGTAAACTTTAAACATTTTGCAGGTAGCGCAGTTATGCTCCAGCCTACAGCCTCACAAGTTACTGTAGAAGACTGTATTTCAAAAGAACCTGTTTCAGAAATTGGTGGTCTGCGTAGATCTACCTTTTTGACCCTGGGACAACAGACGCTTTTTCAGCGCTGTTATACTGAAGATGGAATTCATGATTTTGCCGTTGGATATTGTGCTCCGGGACCTAATGCTTTCGTGCAGTGTGTTTCTCTTAGAGCTCTTGGCTTTAGTGGCTCTATCGATACCTGGGCTTGCGGATTACTATTCGACATTGTAGATATTGATGGGCACAACCTGACATTAAAAAATTTAGGCCAAAGCAGAAATGGGGCCGGGTGGGCAACGGCTAACAGCCTTTTATGGCAATGTACTGCTGCTGAACTGGAATGCTTCTCCCCTGCGAAAGATGCACCCAATAGAGCTTATGGTTGCTGGGGACAATTTTCTGGTGATGGCGAGTGGGATGAATCCAACAATCATGTACGCCCGCGAAGCCTCTTCTATGCACAACTGGAAGCACGCTTGAACGAAAAAGTTTCTGCACGTGCCCGTATCCTTCCCCGGAATACCAGCGCATCCAGCAGCCCTTCGGTCGAAGATGCAGCGGCTCTGGTAAAAGAAGCTTATACTCCAAGGTTGACTATGGACCATTGGATTGAACAGGCTGCTTTTGTCCCTTCGGTTAATCCGGCAAAATTGTTGTCGGTCGACAAACTCAAAACAAAGCGTCCGGATAAATTGATTCCAAATGCAAATATAAATATTGTCAATGGTCTTTTACTTTCCGATGGTTGTTTAATGACCGGTGGAAGACAAGAAGTTCAATGGTGGAACGGAAAGCTTAACCCAATCTATTTGCCAAAAGCAAAACCTCATATTACCCGTTTTGTTCCAGGTAGAGAAGGTTACGGACTTACTGACCGCGTAGACTCAGTGGTATTCAATATGAAAAAGGATGGAATACTGGTTTTTGATCATAATTATGGCTTATGGACCGATCGCCGAAGAGATGACCACCAACGCATCCGTCGACGCGATGGAGATGTTTGGGCTCCTTTTTATGAACAACCTTTTGCCCGTAGCGGTGAAGGTCTTGCCTGGGATGGTTTGTCGAAATATGACTTGAATCGCCCGAATGCCTGGTATTGGTTGCGGCTGAAAGAATTTGCCGATAAAGGTGAAAAAGAAGGATTGCTGTTGTTCCATGAAAACTTCTTTCAACATAATATTATTGAAGCCGGTGCCCATTGGGTGGATTGCCCCTGGCGTTCGGCCAACAATATCAATGAAACTGAATTCCCTGAACCCGTACCTTTTGCCGGAGACAAACGAATCTTTATGGCGGACCTGTTCTATGATATATCTAATCCGGTAAGGAAAAAACTTTATCGTACTTACATCCGTCAATGTTTAAATAATTTTTCTGAAAACAAGAATGTAGTACAACTTATAAGTGCCGAGTTTACCGGACCTCAGAAATTTGTAGAGTTTTGGTTGGATGTTATTGCTGAGTGGCAAACTGAGACGGGTAAAAATGCTATGGTTGCTCTGAGTACAACCAAGGATGTTCAGGATGCTATTTTAAGTGATCCTAAGCGGGCGGCAATAGTCGACATTATCGATATTCGCTATTGGCACTATAAAAATGATGGAACAACTTACCAGCCTAAGGGTGGCCAAAGTTTAGCTCCCCGTCAACATGCACGACTAACGAAGGTAGGAAAAGTTACTTTTGATGAAGCTTATCGGGCTGTAAGGGAGTACCGGCAGAAATATCCGGATAAAGCGGTGACTTATTATGCACAGAATTATCCCGATATGGCCTGGGCTGTGTTTATGGCGGGTGGTTCATGTCCTGTATTACCAACCAGAGATTTAGAGTTCTTAAGTGCTGCTGCTCAAATGCATGCTGAAAATGTAGATCAAGGTAGTTATAAAAAACTGGTAAAATCTGGTACTGGAATTATCATTTTCTCCCAGACTCAAACAGAAATTCCTATACAGTTGGAGGCGGGTAAGTATGAGTTGAAATACATTGATAGCAAATCAGGGCAAATGACTGTGCTCAGCAAAACATTAAAGGGTGGTCAGTTGTTTCAATTAAAAGTTTCGTCAGAGAAAGTAGGAGCGTATTGGTTTAAAAGGCAAAATTAGTATTCGCTTTTTTGAATTTATTTTTACGCTTTAAATTAATAAAAAGGCTATAAACTGCTACTAATAAGATATTTGACATTTTGAGCTCCAGACGCAACTGGAAGTAGTATCCTACTGAAATGTAAGTGAAAGTATATATACTCACATCCATGTAATGAATTAACATGGAAATATGTTATAAAACAGGTTACCAAAATTTACCATATCAAAATCAAAATTTCCATCTCCTTCGGTAATCAGTAGAGTATTTTTGCTGCATGAATTTCTAACAAATTTATGCCATGATGGAATACAATAATCTAAAAAAATCGCCCTATTCGGAATCTGACACGTTGGCTATCCAACTGCTTTCTGACTTTAAAGAAGGTGATGGAGCTGCTTTCTCTAAATTGTACGATCTACACGTGAATATGCTCTATAATTATGGCTGCAGATTGACGACCGATGTTGAGCTCTTGAAAGATTGCATTCAGGATGTATTCGTCAAAATATATAATAAGAGGATGGAACTGGACGCTGTGGCAAATTTCAGGTCTTATCTGCTTATTTCGTTGAAAAACAAATTGTGCGATGAAAGTCGTAAACGAGTTCATTTGTCGGATGTGGCTGTCGACGAATTAGATGTCATTTCTTGTGATAACATCGAGAATGATTATATCGCTGTCGAAAAAGAAAATATAGATAGTGCTTTTATTAGCAGGATGCTTAATTTTTTATCTCCACGTCAGCGCAGTGCAATTGTTTTATATTATATCGAAGAAAAAAAATACGAAGACATTTGTGAAATCATGGATATGAATTATCAGTCGGTGCGGAACCTGATTCATAGGGGTTTGCTTAAATTACGAACTTGTGCTGTTTAATAAAACAAAATTGTGAATAGCATTTGAGTACAATCTTACGCTTATCGCGTTTATAGGTATATAATAAGCAATAACGTGAGTGATAAGAAATGTAATCTTGTAGCAAGTATGCTGGTTGATGAAGACTTCATTAATTATGTAATGAATCCAACCCGCAAATTAACCGATAGTTGGGAAAATTATTTCAGGTTGCACCCCGATCAGATACCCCTGGCAGAGGAGGCCAGGCAAATCTTGTTTGGTGTGGTTGAGAATAAAACTCTTCCTGCTCAGGAGGCATTAGAACTGAAAGCCCGTATTTTTGAAAAATGTGGCTTAACTGTATCGAACTAATTTGATATTAGTATATTCGATAATAAAGCAGGTTTATGCTCAAAAAGAATTGACAAAAAGAATTCTGAAAGTTTACCGAAACTCGTTTTGGCAAACTTTTTTAGTGTTAGCCAATTTGCTTTTTACTTCAGAATTATTAAGTGTATATGGCTTGATTCTTTTTTTTAAAAATTCATTTCAGATAAAAAAAAGCCGGTTTTCAACCGATTAATTCGGTGGAGACAAAAAAGCATCTTCTATATGTTCGATGAGAAATTCCTGACCGTGAGGAATAACCGATATGACATCGAAACGGGTTTCGCCCTGCCAATCGAATTGTATAATATATTCGTGTGTTGCATTCACAATATTTCTGATTTTTCTTCTGGTAATGGCTTCTTCGGGGTGTTCGAATGTCTCGGTGGAACGAGTTTTTACTTCAATGACCACCAGCCAACCGTCTTTTTCTGCTACTATATCGAGTTCCAGTTTCCCTATATGCCAGTTGATATGCCGAATGTTGTAGCCTTTCGACAATAAATAGTTCTGAGCCCGTTTTTCACCTAATTCACCTAATTCGTTGTGTGTTGCCATAAGTAAAAGTAATAAAGTGTCACAGAATACGTATATTCATTAGTATAAAGAGAAAAACGAATCAAATGCATATCAAACAGTGATTTTGAAAGAAAAGTTCTTCAAAAGACAATTTTTTTTGTTCTATTAGCGTTAAACCTGACGGGATAATATTAATTTTGTGGAGAATAATGAAAAGTTATGGCAAAAAAAATAAAAATCCCGGTTTCTAAACGCAATTCATTACGTACGCATCGACAAATATGTACCTTGAACGATGAAGAAGATAAAGCCTTAAGCCGTTACATTGCAAAGTATAAAGTGCAAAATAAGTCCAAATTTATACGTGAAACTCTTATGCTGGCTATTCTCCGGAAGATGGAAGAAGACCACCCGACTTTGTTCGACTGATATTAGTTTATAGTCGATAGTTTATAGTTTATAGCATCTTAGTCTCGTAAGGACGAAACTAAAAATATAAAGAAACAGTAAAGCGAAAAATGATAGGAGACGAAAGTAATTTAATTCTCCATAAGTTAATAGACTATTGTTTTTTAGGAGACGAAACTATTAAAATATAGGAGACGAAACGAATTTAGTTCTCCGTTAGCTAACGGATTAGGGGTTGTTTTTACTTCATAAGAGTCGATAGTTTAGTCCCTTCTTAAAAAAAGGTACACACAGCTATTCAAATATTGGAAACGCAACTATTAAAATATAAGAGTTTAGAGTTTGTAAATTATCTCCTGATTTTTTCGCGTTAAATAACCTAACTTTTTGTGTAAATCAAGCTACAGATTTAAATCTTGTACGTTTGATTTATTTGAAACGGCATGATTACACTTTTCCTTATTAACCAATCAACTAATCAACCAATCAACTAAAAATAATAATGGAATACATACTTGTTCTTTGTGCATTGGTTTTTGGTTTTGGACTAGCCCGGTTAATGTCTTCACGTAGTCAGGTTTTAATTCGTGCTACTTATGAAGCGAATGAAAAAACGATGTTGGCAAAGCAAGCTGATACAGAAACTCAAAAATCGGTAGCACAGGAAACTTTGCGCCTGAAACAGGAAGAAGTCCAAAGCCTCCATAACGAGTTGGGGCAGCAATTAAGGACTGCCAACGACAGGGGGATGGAAATTGCCACCTTAAAAACCATAAATGATAATTTGGCAGAAAAGCTCGGGAATCAAAAAAATGAAATTGAAAACCTCCAAAAAAGGCTGACTACCGAATTCGAAAATATAGCTACGAAAATATTAAAGGAAAGGTCTGATGAATTTTCCGCTACGAATCATAAAAATTTAAGCGATATTTTGAATCCGTTAAAGGAAAAGATTCAGCTTTTCGAAAAGAAGGTTGATGAAACTTACGATAAAGAATTGCGGGATAAAATAAGCCTGCGCGAAGAGGTCCGTAAACTCACCGAGCTCAATACCCGGGTCAGTGAAGAGGCCAATAACCTGACAAAAGCGCTGAAGGGCGACGTTAAAAAACAAGGCAACTGGGGAGAAGTGATTCTGGAGCGCGTATTGGAACGATCCGGATTAACAAAAGGTCAGGAATTCGAACGGGAAGTGGTGGTTGAAGGTGCCGATTCCAGCGTTCAACGTCCGGATGTAATTATTCATTTGCCCGACAACAAACATATTATTATCGATTCTAAAGTTTCGTTGGTGGCGTATGAACGACTCATGTCAACTGAATCTGATGACCGTCGACCTGCATTTCTGAAAGATCATATCAACTCGCTTCGCAGTCATGTGAAATTGTTGAGTGAAAAGAATTATCAGAATGCATTGAACCTCAATACGCCCGATTTTGTATTGATGTTTGTTCCCATTGAATCCTCGTTTTCGGTAGCCGTACAAGGAGATGGTGAATTGTTTTCGTATGCCTGGGAACGTAAAATAGTAATAGTAAGTCCTACTACGCTGTTGGCCACCTTACGAACTATATCTTCTGTGTGGAAACAAGAGAATCAAACCAAAAATGCCCAGGAAATTGCGCGGTTGAGTGGAACCTTGTATGATAAATTCATCGGTTTTACCGAAGATATGGTCAAAATAAAAACCAATATTGACCGCACGTCAAATGCATACGATGATGCTTTCAAAAAAATGAAAGATGGTTCGGGTAATATTATTCGTACAGCAGAAAAAATAAAAGAGTTAGGAGCTAAGACCGGAAATAAAGCTCTACCAACAGGTTTTGAGGAATTTTGACTTTTCAAGGTCAACAATTCTTTGTAAATTTGCATGTATTTTTAATTAAAGTTCTGACATATGATGATAAAGGCACAAATAACGATAATTTTTCTTTTTTGCATGATTCATGCCAATGCCATTCAACCATCCGAACCATCCGAACTGACAGATAGCCTTATCATTAACAATACATTTAACCCTACTCTAATTGACCCGGATAGTCTGTTGCAAAATTATTTTCTTGAAATTAATCCTTCCACCTCTATTGCTATCCCAAGCAAAGAAGCTCAATTAATAGATAACAATAAAACGGTACAAACGAAAACGCCACAAATAGAAGGAAATAAATCCGGATTGCAAGATACTTTAATTACTATACGTTCGTACACCAGGAAAGGCGATCCCACAAAGAAGTTTCAATTAGTGGAGCCAATAAAACCAATTGCCTCCCAGGTTGATGTGGAGAAAAAAACCGGAATGAATGATTCAATAGTTCCGCTTCCATTTAATCCAACTTTAATGGGAATTCCTGACCCGAAAATTGAAAATAAGAAAGTGGAATTAAAACCGGATCCATTGTCGGATGAAGCAACTGCTTCTAAAAAGAAATCCGGATCAAGTGATTCTATTATTTCTATAAGTAAATATCCTAAATCGCTGAACAAAACTGAGCCTATAAAGATGGATACCCTGCTTAATATGTCCAATCCGTTTTTTATTGAATTGGTATACATGGGTTTGCCTTTAAATTTTAATTGGGATCTTAACACGGATTTTCGTTTACTCTATTACCGTAAAAAAGCTTCTACCATAGTAGATAACGCCTACGAGCCGGTTAAAATACCTAATCAGGAACAAGCCCTGGCAGAATTACGTCGATATGCACGAGAAAAGATCACCCTGAAATCGGCCGGATTATATGTCATTTCGCTTGATAAACTGCCGAACCCAAACCGAATGAAAAGTCATTTCATTGATGCTGATCTTAGTGAGAAAATACAATTTGTAGATGACGAAGAAGCATTTAAATCCCACCGGCGCAGATTGATTGTTCATAAAGAACAAATGGGGCCGTGGCAACATAAAGCTTCCACACTGGCACAATTTTCCCAGAATTATGTATCGGATAATTGGCATCAGGGAGGAAATAGTAATATAGCCGTATTGGGAATACTCAACGGACAAATGAATTACGATAATAAGAAAAGTATTCAGTGGGATAATAATGCCGAATGGCGGGTGGGCGTAAATTCAGTAAGCGGAGATACCCTTCGTACCCTGAATACGAATGATGATATCCTAAAATTGAGCAGTAAAATTGGTGTAAAAGCGAATGGAAATTGGTTCTATAGTGGTTTAGTTGAATTCTCCACTCAATTTATGAATAATTACAAAGAAGTAAATTCTCCTGTGAAGAAGGCTTCATTCCTGACCCCGGTACGTCTGAATGTTGGTATTGGTATGGATTATAAATATAAAAAAATATTCTCCTTAATGCTATCTCCGGTCTCTTATAAATATATTTACCTTCATGATGGGGTAAATATAGATCCAAATCTTTTTGGTATCGAGAAAGGGAAACATATTCTGAGTGAGGTAGGTAGTTCTGTAAAAGCAGTTCTGACCTATTCGCCGGTTCGGGAGATTCAGCTCGATTCGAAATTTTCTTTTTATACAAATTACGAATCGATTGAATTAGATTGGGAAGTAGTTTGTAATTTTACCATTAACCGGTTTATGTCTACCCGTCTTTCATTTAATCCCCGGTACGATAACAGTGTAATTTTGGCAGAAGGTGAAAATGCTAAAATTCAATTCAAGCAATTGATGAGTATAGGGTTTTCACACAAATTCAGATAGTTACTTTACTTGTTTCGAAGAGAGAATGCCAGGCGTCAAATTTAACCACTTCTGAAGCTCCAAAGCGACTCAGTGTCGTTCTGATTCTTTCTAAAGGTAGTACTTCATCCAATTTAGTTTTAGAAAAAAACTTATCGGCATAGCATATGAGTTGCTCTTCCATGGAAACGGGTAACATGTCCCGATGAGGCAATGGAAGACCATCTTTCAGAGTCTTTTCCATTGAAAGTCCTGTGCCCGTGTGACGTTCGCATACCAGTGCATGCCTTGGTAATCCTTCTGCCCTGAGCAGGTCCGCACCCAGGTAACCGTGCTCAATATAATGATGCGTACCGAAACAATGAATGCGTGGGGCGTCGCACATAAAAATGCCTATGTCATGTAACATGGCTGCTTCGGCTATAAATTGGATGTCAACGTTTAAATCCGGATGTTGGTATGCAATTTCTAAAGCCTTATTTTTTACATTATTGCTGTGTGTCACCAGTATATAGTAAACTTCGCTGCCTTGTGGGTAGTATTTTTCAATTATTTTGAGTGGATTTATCATGATAAATAATTCAGGATGAATAATTTTCAAAAAAAGAATTCTTTATTAATTTTGTCGATTGTTTAGAAAGATGCAAATTTACAACATTTCTATCAGAAAACTGTTTAAAATATCAAGGTAAATACTTAAGATGCAATTATACAATCAATCTAATATAATTTTAAATTGTGAATTATGAGTTCAGAATCAATCGATTGCAACTGGCCGGGCAATGACCCTCTCATGCTGACTTATCACAACGATGAATGGGGTGTTCCGCTTCACGATGACCGCAAACTTTTTGAGTTTATGGTGCTGGATGCCTTTCAGGCTGGATTAAGCTGGAGAACTGTGCTCAACAAACGCGAGAATTTCCGCCTGGCATTCGATGATTTTGATGTGACTAAAATCGCCCTTTACGATGAAGAGAAGATACTTAGTTTGATGCAAGATGCCGGTATTGTTCGTAATCAGTCTAAAATAAGAGCAACGGTGGGTAATGCACGTGCTTTTATGCTTTTACAGGCTGAATATGGAACTTTCGACAGCTACATCTGGCAATTTACCGGAGGAAAGCCCCTTATCAATCATCCCAAAACGAATGCCGATATCCCTGCTAAATCTGCAGAGTCGGATGCCATGAGTAAAGACTTACTTTCTCGTGGTTTCAAATTTGTTGGTTCTACCATCTGCTATGCATTTATGCAGGCTGCCGGTATGGTGAATGACCATTTTGAGACATGCAGGTATAAATAATTATTTATAAACCTGCTGTTTCACTGCGCAACACTCCTGATAACATAGAACAAACTTGTTCCGAAATTCATAATTTGAAAATATAAAGAACTAAAAACGGTTTGTTATGTCAGTTCTCATTTCTTTTCTACCTTTGCAGTAATTAAACTGATCACCATGCTTCCTGCCTCCATTAAATTTGTTGATGTCATATTGCCTTTACCAATAGCCAATACCTTTACCTATTCTGTTCCCGCAGAATTGGCCGGATCAATACGCATAGGCATGCGGGTGATAGTGCCTTTTGGTAAAAAGAAGATGTATACGGCCATTGTGTATCTGGTACATTCGGTTACGCCAACTGCCTACGATGCAAAGGACATAATTTGTCTGCTGGACGATGCACCCATCTTACGACGTCCGCAAATGAAGTTTTGGGAATGGATTTCTTCCTACTACCAGGCTTATTTGGGTGATGTGTACCAGGCAGCTGTTCCAGCCGGATTGAAGTTGGAAAGTAAAACTCAGGTACGTATCAATCCCGATTATGAAGCCGAAACTTTACTTAGTGAACGTGAATCTAAAGTGCTGGATGCTCTCTCGGATGGCAAAGCTGTAACTGTTTTGGAATTGAACCTGCTTGCTGAAATGCGCGATGTAATGCCCACCCTAAAGCTATTGCTGGAAAAAGGAGCAGTGGAAATCAATGAAGAATTAAACGAAAAATTTAGAGTAAAAACGGATACTTATGTGCGGTTGACAGCTGTCACTTTGCAGGAAGGAAATCTGCATCGCTTGTTCGACGAATTGAGTCGTGCTAAAAAACAGCTGGATGTGCTGATGATGTACATAGACCTATCCAAATGCCTCGTGCCTAAAAACCAAAAGGAAGTAACACGAAAGGAACTTATGACCCGTACAGGAGCTTCAACTGCCGTCCTCGGCGGTTTGATAGAGCGCGGTGCAATGGAAACGTATACCAAAGAAATCGGAAGGCTTGACCTCTCCGAGTTTAAAACCTCAGAGCTGTATCCGTTGAATGAACATCAACTTATAGCATATAAAGAGATAGTCAAACTATTCGTCGAAAAACCGGTGGTGCTGCTTCATGGCGTTACTTCCAGCGGAAAGACAGAATTATACATTCAATTGATAAGTAAAGTATTGGCTGAAGGAAAGCAAGTGCTTTACCTGGTACCTGAAATTGCATTGACTACTCAACTCACTTCGCGACTGAAACGTGTTTTCGGAAAGCGTCTCGGGGTGTATCATTCTAAATTTTCGGATGCCGAAAGGGTTGAAATATGGAATAATGTGTTGAATGATAAGACCTATGATGTGATTATCGGCGTGCGTTCCTCTATCTTCTTGCCTTTCCGTCAGTTGGGTCTGATCATTGTGGACGAAGAACACGAATCGAGTTACAAACAATATGATCCGGCACCCCGGTACCATGCCCGTAATGCGGCTATCGTGCTGGCATCCATGCATGGGGCAAAAACCTTGTTGGGGACGGCTACACCTGCCATTGAGACTTATCATAATGCACTGACAGGAAAGTATGGGCTGGTGGAACTCAAGGAACGTCATCAGGAAATGGCGATGCCCGAAATTATCGTAGTCGATACCAAGGAAGCCTACCGGAAGAAACAAATGGAAAGCCATTTCACTCCTTTGTTATTGGAGAAAATAACAAAAGCTCTGGAAAATCGTGAGCAGGTGATACTGTTTCAGAACCGCCGGGGCTATGCACCCTATATCGAATGCAAAGTCTGCGCACAGGTGCCACATTGCAAAAACTGCGATGTGAGTCTGACTGTGCATAAGGTCTTTAACACGCTGACTTGCCATTATTGCGGATATACCGAACCAATTCCTACTATTTGCCCGGCTTGTGGTACTCCCGGAAGTTTAACTACCAAAGGTTTCGGAACTGAGAAAATCGAAGACGAAATAAAATCAATTTATCCGGAAGCACGCGTGTCGCGCATGGATTTGGATACAACCCGTTCGAAGAAGTCCTATGAAAAAATCATAACTGATTTTGAACAACATAAGGTGGATATACTGATTGGCACGCAGATGGTTTCCAAAGGATTGGACTTTGAATGCGTTAGCCTGGTAGGGATACTCAATGCCGACAATATGCTTAACTTCCCCGATTTTAGGGCCCATGAACGTGCTTATCAATTGATGGCGCAGGTAAGTGGCCGCGCCGGCCGGAAAAATAAAAGGGGAACAGTGATACTGCAAACTTCTTCGCCTGAACATCCTGTTATTGCTCAGGTTATTAGTAACGATTATAAGGCAATGTACGAAACGCAGTGTGAAGAACGCCAGCTTTTCAAGTATCCGCCTTTTTATCGTCTAATTCAAATCGTATTGCGACACCGGGATCAGAATGTGCTGAACCAGGCAGCTAACCGAATGGCTGCAGATTTGCGCGCCGTGTTTGGCGTACGTGTCCTTGGACCCAATGTGCCTTCCATTTCACGTATTCAGAATATGTATATCAAACATATTTTGCTTAAAATTGAAACTGAAGCCTCGCCCGAACGCGCTAAAGACCTTCTCCGGCAAATCACCGACCAGGTGATAGCCGAACCTAAATTTAAAGCCTTGTGGGTGAATCTGGATGTGGATCCGATGTAAGAAAGAGTCAAGAGCCAAGAGCCAAGAGTCAAGACAAAAGAGCAAAGACAAAAGACAAAAGATCCAAGAGTCAAGATAATCAACTAGTAAATAGATGCTCATTCCTAAACCCTAAACCCTAAACTCTAAACCCTAAACTATCAACTACCAACTACCAACTATTTCTTTTTTCTTGTCAGATCGAGCAATCCGTTGATAATAGTCAATGGATGTGCCGGATTACCGGGTATGTAGAGATCTACGTGGTGATTATCCAGAAAACTACGGTCTATTGCCGGGCTATCTGCAAAAAGTCCTCCACTGATAGCATCAGTACCCACTAAAACAATGATTTTAGGTTCGGGCACAGCATCATAGCAGATTTGTATGGATGCGGCCATATTTTTGGTCATGGGTCCGGTGATTACTATCCCATCGGCGTGGCGTGGGGAAGCTACGAAATCTATCCCGAACCGGCTTATATCGAATTGTACATTGTTGGCTGAATTTAATTCGCATTCACAGCTATTATCACCACCGGCAGAAACTTGTCTGAGTTTGAGCGATTTCCCGAAAATGCGATGGATTTCATCGCGCACACTTTCCGGATTCACTTCCACTGGCTTGTCCTCGCCTTCGCGTATAATCAATCGGTCGCGTTCGTTGGTCGATATTTTGTATTCCTTGGTAAACGTCACTTTTTCGGGGAAACGAAGTGCGCATTCCCCGCAGAAAGAACATTTTCCGAGGTCTATACTCACCGGGTTTAGGGCAATGGCATCCATGGGGCACAACTCCATTAATTCTGTTTCATCCACTTTAGCGGTGCTGATAACTGGTCGTCCTCTGAAAATCCCGGGAACAATGGCGGTTGTCACATCAGGAATAAATTGTTTCCCCTGATGATATACTATTTTTAAATTATCTAACATTGTTTTTTCGTTTTTAATTTATAAATCGTGCCCTGAATACGAAAGGTTGAAACTCTTGTTACAAATAGGGAAATCGGAGATTTCGTTATTCCTGACTGACAGTGCCAATGCTATCCAGTTATGAAAGGAAGGATCTTTGATTTTATAAACCATTAATTCACCATTCTTATCGGTCATTGCACAATGGCATATTTCACCTCTCCAGCCTTCTACCAGTGAAAGCGTAAACGAATCAGCTTTCGGAGAATTCAAAGTTTCTCTGGTTAAAGTAGGTTCAGGGATATGCTCTATTAAATGACGAATATATTGAATGGACTGTATTATTTCTTCCTTGCGTATCTGAACGCGGGAATACACATCGCCGTGCCGTTTGACTATTGGCTTATGTTCCAGTTCCGGATATAAACTAAAAGGATGGGATGCACGTATATCTCTGTTCAGGTTGCTCATCCGGGCTGTCATACCCACCGCTCCAATCGTTAAAACGTCTTCGTTAGATACTACACCGGTACGTTCAAAACGCGATAAAGCACTGGGTAGTTCAAACAGTTTTTTACTCATCTCTTTGAATTCCTTCTCGTAAATATTCAACATTGTCGTGAGCCGATGGGCCAGCGCCGGTGTAAAAGGAAACTGATTCCTTCCCGGTCTGATTAATCCTTTCGAAAGTCTGTTTCCACCCCATTCCTGCATGAAATTAATGATGGGAGTACGCAATCGTCCGAATACAGAACTACCTAACTGATAAGCCACATCCTGACAGGCACCGCCTATATCACTAACATGATTGGCCAGTCGTTCCATTTCAAGTGCAAGGATGCGGCCGAGCTCAATATCGAGCGGAGCCTGATAATCGCATAAACTTTCCCATACATGGGCAAATGCGGTTCCATGACCAACGGCTGTGTCACCACAAATGTTTTCGGCTAAAGTGGCCCGTTGAAGTAGTTTTTTCTTTGTGATAAAAAGTTGTTCTATGCCCCGGTGTTGATATCCCAGTTGAATTTCGAGGTGCAAAATCTGTTCCCCGTTGCAGATAAACCGGTAATGCCCGGGTTCAATAATACCGGCATGGATAGGACCAACACCTACTTCGTGCAGCTCTTCACTGTCGATGGCGAAAAAGGGATAATTGGCTATAGTTTGCGATTTGTCGTCCCTGTTCTCTGCATATCGTAGAGGTTTAAGCCAGGGGTGGTCTGTGTAGTTTATTCCGAAGTTTTCGTGAATCTCGCGTTCAAATTTTTCAAAACACAATAACTTGTTCGAAAACGATTCCAGATCATGTGCTTTATGAACCAGGCAAGTTGAAACTAATATGTCGTGAGCAGTATCATCGGCAATACAGCAAATAAGTTTTACGTTTTTGCCAACCGGATACCCGAAATAACTTACGCAATGTCTTTGTGTATGACCTGTGATCAGACTGCTGTTGGTATCGAAAAAAGATTCGTAATTACTTTCCGGAATATCCGAAAGCGGTATGGTCTGATTATTTTTTATCCTGATGTAATTCATATCAATGTGGTAATAACATTATACTTTCCTTGATTAACTCTACAAATGCCAAAGGTGGGTTTAATCCCAGATAGGCCGATCCTCCCAATAAAATAAATTGAGTGGCCGATTCCCAGGGGCTGATAACCGGCACGTGCGAATCATCGAAATCAACCGGTGGTATAAATAAGATTTTGAACATGTTTTTTGCAAATGCCCAGATAATCATGGTTAATAATAAAAGAGCAGCAATTAAAACAATAAATTGGTTGGCTTCAAATAAAGATCTGAAAATCAAAAATTCACTCACGAATAAACCCGATGGAGGCATGGCTGTAACCGAGATAAAAGCCAGTAACAGTACTATGGCTCCGGTAGTATTGTATTTGAAATAGTTACCTATATGATAAATACTTTTGTTTTGATATACGCGGTACAACTGGTTGTATTGAAAGAAAAGACTGGATTTCACGAAGGCATGAAGCACCACATGAAGTATGGCTGCATAATAACCTATCCCACCGGCAGCAAGCCCAAGCATCACTAATCCCATGTGTTCGATGCTGGAGTAGGCCATCATCCTCTTGATGTTTTTTACCTTGATCATATACACCGCTGCAATAAACAAGGATAAAAAGGCCGCAATACCTATCACCAGATTAGCCCAGTGTTGTAAAGGAGTGTTGGCAACCACCACGTACAAGCGGAAAATACCTACAAAGCCCATATTCATCAAAATACTTGAAAGTAAAGCCGCGGCAGGACCAGGGGCTTTATCTTTCGCATCGATACCGGCAGTAAACATTGGGAAAAGACCCAGTTTTGCAGTAAATCCGGTAAAGACAAACAAAAAGGCCAACCGTAACCAGGATAGATTTAATTTTGAACAGTTTTCCAGCAAATGCCTGAAGGATAAATCGTCGGCTCCACCTTTTGCAAAAGACAGACTTAAAAATAAAATCCCGATAAATACAAAGGTGACGCTGATGGCGCAAATAAACACGTATTTCCAGGTACCTTCCAGTGCCAGTTTGTTTCGGTGATGATAAATCAAAGCCGAGGCACTCAGGGTAGTGATTTCAGTAAATATCCAGACTACGGCTATGTGGTTTGCCAGATAGGCTGCACTCACGGCTGTAATTAAAAGTACCAGGGCCCCAAAATAAGTCGCTCTGGAATTAGGTGTATTTTCCTCGCTTTCCTCAATGTAAATCTGGCTGTGTATCACCGCAGGAATAGCTATGATAGTGCCGGTCAGCAACATGATAAGGCCCAGCGCATCGTAGGTGAAATAGCTTGATTCCGTAACATTGAAATGGAAACAGGCATAAACTGTAAATGCGCACTGAAGTGCCAGGAACAGCCATATCAGACTGTAGTTGACTGCTTTCTTCCGATTGAGAAAGAGTCCGACTCCAATTAAAATTGATCCTATTAAATAAATTTCTATCATAAACTTGATTATTTTGATATGGTAATTTGCTTATTCGTTTATTTACAACTGATATTGGTTGTTCAATAAATTCTCAAATACGCATTTGTAAATTGTAAATGAAAAAATGGTAAATTTCTTAATCGTCTTTTAAACTCGTAAGTTGATTGACATCAATATCTTTAAATACATCCCCGATTTTGTTCAGGAAGATACCCAGAATCAGTACACTGGCGAAGATATCGAGCATAACGCCGAGATTCACCAACATGGGCATTTCATTACCAACTGCCAGGGATAATACAAAAACACCATTTTCAATAATAAGATAACCCATTACGTGGGTGATGATTTTTCTTCGGGTGGCAATGAAATAGAGTCCGGTAAACAGCGTTGAAAGGGCTACTACAAAAATCATCTTGTCTAAGCCGCTATCTTCCATCGTGTTGGATAATAAAATGGTGGCTACTACAATAACAGTTGTAATGATTAACGACACAAAATTAGGTAAGTAAGGTTCAGCTTCCCTGGTAATGTGGTTCCGTTTGAGTACGTGATTTAAAAAGATAGGAACAGCCAGAGACTTGAATACGATGGTTTCCAACAGAATTAGGATCAGGTTCAAGGTATTAATATCTTTTAGTTCCAAAAAAGCAACTAAGAACAGCAATATGCCCTGCATAGCTAACACGTTTACATAGGTCGACATGCGATTGGCAATGGACATATAAAACAGTGTGATTAGAAAGATTATAAGCAGTACGTGTAACATAAATTTATTAATTATAAATTAATAATGAAGAATTAAAAAAAACCAATTAACCAAATGACTAATCAACCAATTAACCAATTAACCAATAACTAATTAACTGATCAACCAATCTCCGCTTAAATAAATTTCCCTGAAATAAGTAAAGCGCTGAAAAAGATCAGCAGAGATACGGACGAAAGCACCACAATAAACTGAGCATTGTGATTCATTCTAAACCTGGCCATAAAGGATTCGATAAGTCCTACCACAACGGCTAAAAAGAATTGCATGGCAAAAAACAAAGGTATGGCAAATTCATATCCCACCGTTCCAATGAAAAGGTTGACGATTAACGCGCCATAAATGGCAAATTTCAGATAACCGGCCGTCAGTATTAATCCCAGGTCGAACCCGCTATTATCCAAAATCATAACTTCGTGTACCATGGTGAGTTCCAGGTGTGTTTTTGGGTCATCGATAGGCATCCTGCTGTTTTCTATCATCACTATCATCAGCAATACAAAGGCAGCCAATGCACCCAAGGCGTAACTGATGGAAGAACCAAGGTGCAGGCTTGCAAATATTTCCTGAAAAGAAGTAAATCCGGTCATCAATGCCAATGAACCCATCAGTATAAAGAAGGCTGGTTCAGCAAACATCGAATAAAGTGCTTCACGACTCGCACCCATGCCTTCGAAACTGCTACCTGTATCCATAGCACCAATAATGCTGAAGAACTTCCCGAGTCCCAGTACATAGGCAAAGAAAATAAAGTCACCGTTAAAACTGATCAGTCCTCTCGACTGCCCGAAAGGAACTACGAGCATAGCCATAAAGACCGATGAGAAGTAAATGGTAGGGGCAATTTTAAATACGAAACTTGTAGTCTCGCTATAAACCGCTCCTTTTTTGAAAAGCCGAATTACATCTTTTATTGGCTGGAAGACCCCTGGTCCTTTACGACCCGACGAAAGACTCTTCGTGCGGATAATGACACCGGTAAAGAAAGTTGCTGCCAGGATGATTAATAATAAGCTTAGCATAATAGTTATTGGTTAATTTGTTATTGGTTAATTCGTTATTGGTGTGATGATCAGATTTTCAATGATTAAATTATTTATTTCAATATTTTTTTACACAAACAATTGAATTGGCTTCATCACTTTTTAGAAATTGCCTGAATTGTTGATTTGTTAATATGTTGTTTTGTTCATTTATTATTTGTTATATTTCCTATCCGTTTGTTCCTTATCTGTTTGAATGATAGATATGTAGTCTGCCGGTTATTTGTTATTTTAATGCGAGAATATTTTCTCCTTACTTCGACTATAAACTATCGACTATAAACTATAAACTACCCTACAGTTGTTTCAAAAATTCCACCAGCAGCATGATTCTATCGTACAAAAGTGGAATGCTGATAATTAAAACGATAAAGATAATTCCGTATAAGATATAAAATTGTAATCGTCCGTTTTGAAAAAACCGAAACCGGTTCAAAAACAATCTGAAATTTATGGTCGGGTAATCGATCAGCCATTTTTCGACTTTATCATAGGGGTGTGTCTCCATATGGGCATCGGTAGGGAATATTCCCTGCACTTCTTTCTCTTTCTTAAATATCAGGAAAAACATAGCAAACAGTTTGCTGTATGATTTTACAAAAGAAGTAGCTGTGTATTGAATTCTGGAAGTTGGCCTAACGTAAGCACAATTCCAGGTAGACGATATGGTGGTGGTTCTCTTCCTTAGCACTAAATACCTGATTCCCAAAAATACGAATATAAGGAAAATAAAAAGTCCACCTGCCCTGCTCGCCGAAAGCATTGCTTCAAGTCCGTTTCCCTGAAAAGAAGCAAAGGGTAGTTGATGCAGGCTCGTAAACAGTTGAACCGGTTTGATAAGCATGTCCAGAAATATACCCGGAAAAAGACCGATCACAACAATAAAAGCTGCAATAATATAGAGCGGAAGTAGTTGAAGAAAAGGGACTTCTTTAATTTCATGTTTCAAATCCTGTCTCGCATTTCCCAAAAACACCACCCCGAAAGCTTTGGTAAAACAGATCAAGGCAAGTCCACCGATGAGTACCAGACCGGTGATAGTAAATATGATAGCTATCAACGATGAAATCTGGGCGTTGTGTATCCAGCTAAACAGACCGGTATAAAGGATAAATTCCGAAATAAATCCGTTGAAAGGAGGTAGTCCCGAAATGGCCAGGGCTGCTATCAGGAACAGAATAGAAGTCTGTGGCATTTTCTTGACCAGTCCACCCAGTTTTTCTATATCCAAAGTATGCGTTGCCTGATATACATTACCCGCTGTATAAAACAAGAGCGATTTGAAAAGTGAATGGTTCAGAGTGTGCAGTAATGCCCCGGCAAATCCCAGCGAAGCCAGTGCCACGTTGTCTATTCCCAGGCCTATGCAACCCAATCCTATTCCTATTCCTATGATTCCAATATTTTCTATGCTGTGATAAGCCAGTAACTTCTTCAGGTTGTGTTGAAGGATGGCCAGCATCACTCCGTATATCCCCGATATGAGAGATACAAACAGGATAAAACTACCCATAGCCGCGTAATCGAGCTGAATAAGTAAAAGCATTCGCAGGATGCCAAATATCCCTATTTTAATTAAAACTCCCGACATGATGCCCGAGATATGAGCCGGTGCAGCAGGGTGGGCGTAAGGCAACCAGGTATGAAAAGGTACAAAGCCCGCTTTGATGGCGAAGCCGATAAAGAAAAATAAGTATAATATCAACGATAAGGCTCCCGGATGAGCTAAAGAATAAGCCTGAATAGCAGCAAAATCGTAACTACCTGTTTGACTTGCCACCCAGATAAATCCTAACATCAGGAACAGAATAGAGACGTGCGACTGGATTAAAAAATTGATACCGGCTTTGATTGTAGCTATTTTCTCATGTTCGAATATAATGCTAAGAAAAGCCGAGAGTGCCATGATTTCCCAGGCTATCAGGAAGACTATGCTGTTTTGAATGACGCAAAGGCTGAGCAAAGACGTATACATCAGCAGAAAAAGAATGCCGTGTAAGTTTAAATTCTTGGGTTGATTCTTGTAAGCACTCATGTAAAATAAGCCGTAGAATCCACCTGTCATAAAACCAAAGTTAATGATCAACATAAACCAGGCTGAGAGAGCATCTATCCTCAAAGGAACAGGCCCGCTGACCAGACTGCCCTGCAGGATAAGTTCGAAATTTTGTCCCGTTAAAGCCTGAAAAGCAACATAGCTGGTGAGGATGGCAATAAAACTGATAGCCGAATAGATAGCAATGGCCTTCCCTTTCATTTTAAGAAAAGGGATAAGGCATATTGCTATGAACGGAATCAGTAAAAAGCTCCACACTATGTTCATCATATTATATTAAAAACCGTTAGAGTGATAATGAATAAAACAAACACGATACCATATAAAACGTAGGATTGTACCCGTCCGTTTTGAATAAAACGGAAGCGACCCAGAAATCTTTTCAATTGAATGGTAGGGTAGTCGATCACCCATTTCTCAATTTTATCATAAGGACGTGATTCCAGATGTGCTTCAACCGGAAATATCCCTGTTACTTCCTTTTCTTTTTTGAATATCAGGAAAAAAGCAGCAAATAATTTGCTGTATGACTTTACAAATGAAGTACCTGTGTATTGAATCCTGGCAGTAGGGCGTACATAGGCACAATTCCAGGTGGGCGATACGGTGCTTATCCTTTTTCGCATAACCAGTTTCTTGATTCCCCAAATGAGTAATATCAGTAAGACAAAATACCAGGCTGCCTGACTGATAGATAGCAGTGCTTCAATCCCGTTTCCCTGAAAGGATGCAAAAGGAAGCTGATGCAGGCCGGTGAAAAGTTGAATGGGTTTGATTAGTAAATCCATGAAGAATTTGGGGAACAAGCTGATCATGGCTATCACACTTGCGATAAGGTACAAAGGCAATAGTTGAAGAAAAGGAGGTTCCTTAATCTCGTGATGGAGTTCCACCCGGGGATTACCTAAAAATACCACTCCGAAAGTTTTGGTAAAACAAATCACGGCGAGTCCGCCTATCAAAACCAGTCCCGTGATGGTCAGCAGAAGTCCTGCCAAAGGGGCAATTGATGTCGTGCTGATTAGGCTGAACAAACCTGTATAAAGTATAAACTCAGAGATAAACCCGTTAAAAGGAGGCAAACCCGATATGGCTATGGCGGCAATTAAGAATAAAAAAGTGGTTTGAGGCATTTTTTTTACCAGTCCACCCATTTTCTCAATGTCTAAAGTATGTGTAGCCTGATACACAATGCCGGCTGTATAAAACAGTAGCGATTTAAACAGCGAGTGATTTAAGCTATGCAGCAAAGCCACCGCGAACCCCAGCGAACTGAGTGCGCCGTTGTTAGTGCCCAGACCTATGCATCCCAGTCCTATGCCCATGCCTATGATACCAATATTTTCTATGCTGCTGTATGCCAGTATTTTCTTTAAATTCTTTTGAAGGATGGCCAACATGATGCCATAAAGTGCCGATATCAACGATGTTATCAGGATGATGACACCTATCAATGTGTAATCCACCTGAATCAGCAACAACATCCGGAGGATTCCGAAGATACCTATCTTAAGCAATATGCCCGACATCAGACCTGAAATATGAGTTGGTGCTGCCGGGTGGGCGTAAGGCAACCAGGAATGAAAAGGAACAAAACCTGCTTTGATGGCAAAACCGATAAAGAACAGGATATACAACCTCAGGGACAGCGCGCCTGGATTGGCCAGTGAATAAGCTTGTATGGCATCGAAATCGTAACTGCCGGTTTGGCTTGCCACCCAGATGAATCCTATCATCAAAAACAGGATGGATACGTGCGACTGAATTAAAAAGTTGATACCCGCTTTGATGGTTGCCACTTTTTCGTGTTCAAAGATGATACTCAGGAAAGCCGAAATGGCCATTATTTCCCAGGCTATCAGGAATACGAAGCTGTTCTGAATCACGCAAAGGGCTACTAAAGATGTATGAAGCAGCACGAACAGAATGCCGTGCAGGGATAAATTCTTCGGTTGGTCCATATAAGCTTTCATATAAAACAAGCCATAGAGACCACCCGTTATAAAACCAAAATTGATGATCAGCATAAACCAGGCAGCCAGGGCATCGATTTTTAAATGAACGGGGCCGCTTATAAAACTTCCCTGCAAAAAGAGCTCAAAAGCTTGTCCTGTCAATGCCTGAATAGCAACGGTACTGGTGAGGATGGCAACCAGACAAACAGCCGAATAAACAGCAATACCTTTCCCTTTTATTCTCAAAAAGGGGATCAGGCAAATGGCTATTATCGGTATAAGTAAGAAGCACAACACTATATTCATGATACGATATTAAAAACGGTAAGGATTAAAATTGTCAAAACAAAGACGATACCGTACAATACATAGGACTGCACTCGCCCGTTTTGAATAAACTTGAAATAATTGGCCGCGTAAATAAGCTGATTGGTGACAACATGAATCAACCGGTAGTCAAAGAAGTCATGATAATGTGAGATATAACTTTTTTCTTTCGGGAATATCTCGCCGGCATTCAACTCTTCGTAATCCTTGCGTTCCACGACGATAAAGTTGAACATCTTGCCCAAAGACTTGGAAAATGATTTAGCCGTGTATTGCATTCGGGTGTTCGGTCCGGCATAACCACAACGCCAGGTGGTTTGAATAACCTGCGATTTATGGCGCAACATGGAGTAACGTATTCCCCAAAATACAAGAATAATACCTATAAACAGCAAAGAATACAGGCTGATGTTTTGCATGATAGAAACATAGTTTGCAAATTCTACCGGCTGAGGTATTACTGCGCTCCTGGTAAAACCCGAAAGTATTTTGCCTACCACTTGCAGAAAAAACTGCGGGAAAAGTGCTACCGCTACCATCATCGTTATAATCAGGTATTGAGGAAAAAGCATCCTTTTGGATACTTCGTGTGGTTCAGGGTTTAAAGTCTGTCTTTCTTTCCCCAAAAAGATAGTACTGAAGGTTTTGGTAAAAGTCAGTATCGAAAGCCCGCCAATAACGCTCATCCCGGCTAATGCCAGCACGAACAGGATGATTTCATTGATGTCCTGCAACCTGATCCCTGTGATTAATCCACTGTAAATCAAAAACTCAGAAATGAAACCGTTGAAAGGCGGAATCCCCCCTATGCCAATGGCGCCTATCAGAAAGATGATGGCTGTGCGGGGCATATACTTGATGAGCCCACCGAGTTTCTCCATAACGGGTGTCCCTGTTTGCTGGCAAACTGAACCCACGGAGAAAAATAGTAAAGATTTAAATAAGGAATGGTTCAGCACATGCAATAGCGCCCCGCCAAATCCCAGATAATACAGGATGGGTGAATTGCTCCCCAGCCCTATGAGTCCTATGCCCATGCCTATGCCTATGATTCCGATATTTTCAACCGTACAATAAGCCAGCATTCTTTTAAAGTTCCGGTGTACGGCGGCATTCAATATGCCAAACAGGCCGGTGAATACCGATACGATAATCATTATTTCCCCCAACACTATAAAGTCGGCTGTGAGGTAAGAGGCTATCCTGAAGATGCCATAAATGCCCAGTTTAACCAATACGCCCGACATGATGCCCGAAATATGCGAAGGTGCTGCCGGGTCTGCTGCCATTAATCCGCCATGAAAGGGGATAAATCCCGCTTTGAATCCAAACCCTATGAAAAGGACGAGAAACATGCCCACGTTGGAATTAGCTCCGAAATAAGTACTGAAAGCATCAAAATCGAATGAGCCGGTCTGGAAGTTAAGCCAGATAAAACCGATGCTCAGAAACACCACGCTGATATGCATTTGTACCAGGTAGGTGATGCCCGCCTTGATGGTATGTGGATTTTGATGATCGAAGATGACGAGCATCATAGAAGTCAGCGACATGATTTCCCAGGCTATCAGGAAGGCGATGGCATGTTGAAGTATGCATACCCAAACCATGGACAGCTGAAACAATACGAATAAAATCCAGTGTAAAGTGAGTTCTTTGGCCGGTTTATCATAGGCTCTCAGGTATCCCGAGCCGTAAAGTACGCCTGTGATGCAGGTGAAGTTGATGATAAGGATAAACCAGGCCGATAACCAGTCGATACGGATGGTCATATTGTTGAAAAACTCACCGGCAAAAACTACCAGTTCCAGGGTGTTTCCCATCAATACCTCTATGCTTAAAAAGCTTGTCACCAGTGCATTTAGTACCACCAGCGATATGGCCAGATGCGATTTGAATTTTACCGGTGCCAGAAACAAAGCGATGATACCCACAAGCGTTACCACCCCCGACACAGTCAATAATAATCCAAATTCATCCATTGTTAGCGTTCTAATTAATCGATATATACCTATTTTGCAAAGTTAGTGAAAATCGCACTGTTCTGTCCTCGAAATTGTCATTTTATACCTTGAAAAGACGATATATGCCTATTTTAACACTATGGGAAGTCCAAATGATGTAAAAATGCATGCTTTTTTATGATCTTTTTGTCATAGTGTTTCTTTTTATTATACATATTTAAAACTCATGGGATGAAGGTCCCTTTTTTTTTTAAATAATTTGGACACTAAAGGACTTCTGTTACCCGGTTATTTCCTTGGTTGAAATATACTTTTCGATGTTTGTATAAAAAATGGATAATAGCCTTAAAAATACGTTTTACCCATCTAATTTTGTTACTGAGTTACTTTTTTTTTGCTCGCGGTACTTACAATTTATCACATTATACATTCTTTCACTTTGTATTCTTCTGTTTTATGAGGTCTGACTCATAAGAATCATTATCTTTGCCTGTGACAGTGCTCGATTTGCATATATACAAGATATTTATTCAAAAAGTGAATAAACTGAAACGTATGCATCCCGATATAAAAAAAACAGATCGCTTTCTGTTTTTTTGAACTTCTGAATTGTAATTCCTTTATTTTGCCAATTAATTAAATAACTAAATAACGAATTAACTAATCAACGAATCACCAATTAACCAATTATCTACAATGCAAGAAATCAAATTTTACAGTGGTGAAAATATACCATTGGAGTTACACAAAGTGCGGGTTGTTCAAAAGTTAAACCTCGTACCCATCGAACGTCGCCTGGAAGCACTGAATGAAGGCGGTTACAACACCTTTCGCCTGAGTACCCGCGATGTTTTTCTGGACATGTTGACCGATAGTGGCACCAACGCTATGAGCGACAACCAGCTTGCAGCCATGATGCAGGCCGATGATGCTTATGCCGGTTCACAGAGTTTCGACCGTCTTCATAAAGCGGTAGAGGATGTGTTGGGTAAAAAGTACCTCCTTCCTGTTCACCAGGGACGTGCAGCCGAAAATATTATTTCCAATGCCTACGTACGTCACGGGAGCCTGGTCCCCATGAACTATCACTTCACCACGGCTATGGCGCACATCACCCAGTACGGCGGTAAAATAGTAGAGCTACTCTACGACGAAGCCTACGTCATCAATTCCGAACATCCTTTCAAGGGGAACATGAATATTGCCAAGCTGGAAGAAGTTATTCGCGTTCATGGTGCCACCAATATCCCCTTTATCCGCATGGAAGCTTCCACCAACCTCATCGGCGGACAACCTTTCTCTATCCAAAACCTTCGCGACGTACGCGCCATGGCCGACAAGTATAAGATCCGACTGGTGCTCGATGCCAGTTTGCTGGGCGAAAATGCCTACCTGGTGTTGAAGAGGGAAGAAGAATTTATGAACTCTACCCTGGGCGAAATTATTAAAGAAATGACCGGTCTGGCCGATTTGGTGTACTTCTCGGCCCGCAAGCTCAGTTCCTCCCGTGGCGGTGGTATGTGTACCGATGACCTCGCTATTTACCGCGAGCTCGAAGCGCTGGTTCCCCTTTTTGAAGGATTTTTGACTTACGGTGGCATTTCTGTTCGCGAGATAGAAGCCATGGCTGTGGGACTTTACGAAACCCTGGACGAAACCATGATCAGTCAGAGCCCCAGCTTTATTAAATACCTGGTGGATGCTCTCGATGCCAAGGGTGTTCCCGTTATCAAACCCGCCGGTGTGTTGGGAGCACACGTGGATGCCATGCAGGTATGCGCACACATTCCCCAAACCGAATATCCTGCCGGTGCTTTGGCTGCTGCTTTGTTCCTTATTTCCGGCGTCAGGGGGATGGAGCGTGGTTCCATTTCCAACCAACGCGATGAATATGGCAACGAAACCTATGCCGACATGGAACTTCTCCGCCTGGCCGTTCCCCGCCGTGTGTTTACCCTTTCACAAATCAAATACGTGGAGGACCGCATGACCTGGCTATACGATAACCGCCTGCTTATTGGCGGCTTACGATTTGTATACGAACCACCCGTGTTACGCTTCTTTATGGGCGGACTGGAACCTACCAGCGACTGGCCTCAAAAACTGATGGCGAAGTTTAAAGAAGATTTTGGAGATAGCCTGTAAAACCATTTACCATTTACGATTTAGCTATTTACCATTTACTATTATAAAAACACCGGATGATTGAGTTCATCCGGTGTTTTTTTTATTGATAAACTTTTCTCTCTTTGCAAGTAAGAAAGGAGACGAAACTATGACACAAATTCTTTTGCAAATAGAGGATGAATCCATATTTCCGGCCTTAGAGGAAGCATTAATGCGGCTAAAAGGCATTAAGGTGAAAACCATTACAGATGTTCCATCTACCCAAACTTCGAAAGCTATAAAAGATGCTATAGAAGGTAAAGTAACTCCTTGTAAAAACAGTGACGATATGTTTGCTAAACTTAAATAGTTACCAAATATGTACAGCATTGCTTATACCGGTGCTTTCAAAAAGGATTATAAAAGGTGCTCTAAGCGCAATTATAAACTACATTTATTGCAAGTGGTTGTTGATTTGGTTGCAGGATGATGAAAATAAAGGACTGACCTTTGTACGGACCGGGACACATTCTGATTTGTTCTAATTTTGGTGTAATTCTTATCTGGTAAACATTATTTATATTATATTTTAAAACGACATCGGATGATTAAGTTCATTCGGTGTCTTTTTTTAGGGCCTTTTCTCCAGCTGTCATCCTTGTATGTCCGGTGGAATGGAATATTTGTGATTTCCAATAAAAGTTAAATATTTGGTTAACATAATTTGATTTTTAGTCAGTTAGTAGTAACCAGCAATGTATACCGCGATATTGGCTTGAAAATTGTTTTATAGTTAAAGGGAAATATATTAATTTTACCAAAATAATTTAAATATCAAATTCTAAAAAAAAGTTTGTATGAAAAGATTAAATTTGTTTTTCATGGCTGCTGTAGTCGCATGTACTTCTGTTTTTACTTCATGTACTACTGATGAACTGACAACAGTGGACATTACTTTAGAGTCTGCATCGGTAGCATCCGGAGCATCCGTTACAGGCCAAATTACCGCTTTAGGTGACCTTAAAACAGTTACTTTGTTAAATGCAGCAGGCTCAACTGTTGCTAACTGGCCGGTGACTTCTTTCAAAGCACTTCCCAACCTAAAATCTGATGTAGACGGAGTTTATGCTGTTATGATTTCAGGTTTAGCCGATGGAAGTTATACCTTAAGAGCAACCGACAAAAAAGCTGTTGAAAGCAATGAAACATTTACAGTGGGAGCTGTAGGTACATTAAAAACTATTGCCAGCGCTACAACTATTTATTGTACTTTAGCTGATGGTTCTAGCAATTCAACCTGTGCAAGTGCCGACGGAAGTACTTATGCTGCAGGTTCTGCTTCGGCCACACAGCAAGCTGATATTGACTTCGTGTATTTCAATGCAAGTGGAAGTACTTTGGCTATCTACGCACCAAGTGCAGTACCTTCGGCTTTAACAAGTACTTTTGCTAACTGGTCGGTGAAAAATGCAACTCGCTTTGCTAAAACTACCAGTCTTAGCTATACTGCAGCAACATATGCTGATGTAAAAGTAGCTGCTGATGCAGCATCGGTAACGAGTGTTACAGCTCTTGCAGCCAATGATGTTGTAGTATTTAAAACCGCAGCCGGTAAAGTTGGTATCTTCAAAGTAAACAGCATCACTGCTGGTTTCCTTGCTGCCGATAATGTTAAAATCAACATCAAGGTTCAACAATAATCTTTCGCCGATTTTAATATTCAACTATTTCCCCATATCCCGTAGAGACGCAATGCATTGCGTCTCTACTTGTTTATATGCATTGCGTCTCTACGCGTAACGTGATTTGGGTTTTCCCCTTCGTTGATTCCCCGGCGATGAACCCTGCATGGGCAAACGGGATCAATGCACAATTCGTTTTCTTTTTAAGCCTGGTAATAAAAATCACTATCGTTATTATATTTGATGAGCCCACTCTGAAAAGTCTTATCCTGCCACAAAGACTCAAAGTTATAACGCAGATATACATGTATTTGTGATCCTTTGTGTCTTAGTGACTTGGTGCATTTAATTATAATAGGGTTTTCGGAGTAGATTCATTTGATGGAATTATAAGAGCCTCACGGTTTGTTTTTAAATTGATAGTATTTATAATGTAACTTGTCGATTTCATAGGAGACAAATAAAGTTATATCCGTCGGACAATCTAATCTTAAAAAATCTTCATACCGGCTGCCTCTTTCAACCCGGATAGGTCCATTTTATTCCATTTGAAAGCTTTCCCGTTTAAAGATCCATTAAACAAAATAATTTCTTATTCCGAAGAAAATATTATGACGGGAACTCTATCTGTGAAAATCCTTTTTCTTATCTGTGAAAATCCTTTTATTTAATCAGTGAAAATTTTTATTCTTTCAATAACAAAAAGCTTAAAAAAAATCTTTGGCCTCATCTTTGTAAAGGGATAGACATATTATCATTTAAAAATTAAAATCATGAAAACTCTAAAACTCTTTTTGTTTGCAGCATCTTTATTTATTGCGGGTGCAATGCAGGCACAGGTATCGGTTCATGTGAATATTGGTACTGCTCCACAATGGGGACCGGCCGGTTATTCGGATGCACGTTATTATTACTTACCCGATGTGGAAGCCTATTACGATATTCGAAATTCCCGGTTTATTTATTACAATGGAAGATCGTGGGTTCGTAGAGCCAATCTTCCCGGCCGTTACCGCAATTACGATTTATACAACGGATATAAGGTAGTGATGACCGATTATCGTGGAAACACACCTTACAGGTATCACAAATCATATAAAGTAAAATACCATAAAGGTTACCGCGGTCATGCACAACGAAATATTGGCAACAGACCCCATAGAGGCAACTCGCATGAAGTGAACCGTTCGCACAAACAATCAAATAAAAGCTATCACAAATCGTCTAATGGTCATAAATCGTCCAACGATCACAAAGGTGGACACGGAAACAAGGATAGACATTAAATGAGAAAATAAGATTAGTGATTACTAATTGCTGAATAAAAAGGTCTGTAGATAAACCAACTGGTTTAACTACAGACTTTTTTTGTTTAAGTATTCTTTGCCAACGATTTTATCTTTAGAACTGCCATTATTGCTGCGTAATATCACTCAGTCATTCTTTTAATAGGTCCTAATAAACAAGCTTTGCGCTTTTCACCTGCCGTCTATTTAGAAACAGGAACGAAAGTATGTTACGATCGTAGAAGCCTTTTGAACACGAATTTATTTTACTTAATAGCTTTTTCTTTTTAACCCTTAACGGGTTACTCGTTTCCCGGTTGGTCAAGAGCCGCTTCGTCTACTAATTCCGCATACGGACTATCTATGAGTATCGCCATTGCCTGGTCGTAGTCATCTTTATTTATTTGAATAGAAATACATTCCACGGCATTTAATCCCGAGTAGGTAGTAAGAAGAGATGAAGCCGGATTGTCTGAAACTAACATCGTATAGATTTCCGATTCTTCCAACAAGTTCTGTACGTCCTCTGCGATTATTCTGTCTTCTATGGATAACAGAAGTCTTAAATCATTATTTCCCATAATATATTTTTTATATTCTTTTTTGTCTGAAACAGATTTCTTATTTTCAAGCTAATATATATTTTAATTTCTATCCACCGCTGGCTCAAGCCTGACTCTTTTTTTTTGCTTTGACACGGGTTGCAAACCAGTCTTGGCAAGGAGAAGTTGATTTTTTTTAATATTCTCTTTGGTTTATTTTAAATCCGTTTCCTCGTTAGCCGTTTTATAAATATGTAAAATCAAAAAAGCGCTGACTCCCAGAAGCGGATAAAAAAGACCCATTATTGGTATTAAATAATATTTCATATTGTATTTTCGGATATCAATAAATAGTAAAACAGACACTAAAACCTGAAAGAAGTAACCTGTATAGGTCGGAATAGCATACCACAACGTGTTTTGATCTATGATTCTGTGTGAAAACAGTAATGATTGAAGGTAAAACCAGAGATGACCAAATAAAGATGAAAGAATTAAAACTATTCCGTATTTATTGATGTGGTTAATAATGTCTTTCATATATCAATTTTGTTGGTTTATAAGTTGCTGCAAATAGTACGATCAGATATAAAATTATTCCTGTCATACCGGAGAAAAAAGTTACAATTAATAGCGGTATAGACGTTTGATGAATCTGCTTCAAATCTTTGTTTATAAGGTAGATAAAGATCAGATTGCTTAAAAGTTCAATAAAATATAATAATAAATTCGTTGACAAAGTTCGTGATGCAAACTCATCGTATTGTATAGTTAGTAAACGTGGGTATTGAAAAAGAAGAATAACCACAATAGTCCTGATTCCAACATTGAAACCAGCCAACAGAAAAAAGTATTTCTTTAGTTTCTTTTTAAATATATCCATTCGTAAATTTGATTTTGTAAAAGTTTAATTTCCTCGTTTAACCGGGTATATCAAAACTTTATTTATAGTATAAATAGTGTTTTATATCATCGGATACTCATCAACCCCCACTTTTCGCCCATTTAATTGAGTTAGCCTCAATCTGCATGTCTGTATTTCTTTTTTTTCTTTTTAATTATCAATCCAATAACTATTGTCAACCAAAACAAAATGGTATATGGAATAAACATAACCTGGAATAATATATAATCTTTAGCGAATAAGACTTCTGTCCAGAAAAACAAAATCCAATTCTTATAACAATAGTTTTCTTTTATGTAAAATACTGCACTTTGGGGAACTTCGATGATGTTTCCTTTTTTGTCCACTATAATATAGGAAGGGAAACGCTTAAAGTTGAATAAATCCCGAAGATATTTGCTTTTGTTTGGTAATGCTTTCGAATCCAATGCGTAAAAATTCCAATTAGTCACTGTTTTAGTGTGAAAAGGGGAATTTGGATTTCTCCAATATTTTGCATCATCAATGGAAATACTGAAAACGGATATTTCTTTTTCTCTACCCTTTAAAAGAGCATCAAATTGTTTCATTTCGAAAACGCATGGAGCACAACCTTCAAACCAAAAGTCTATTATCGTAATCTTGTTTTCAAAAGTCAAAGGAACCTTATGTCCCAGCGTATCAACGAGATATTTTAATTCAAGTTTTTTATTTATATTTTGATTCAGGTATCTGTCGTTTATTTTTGAAAATCCATAAATAATAGTTGAAAAAGTTAGTGCTATAGGTAAAAATAACAATATCCAATAAATAAAGAGTCGGTATACCTTTTTCATTCTAATTGAGTTTTATGTATCTTAAAGTGCTGTTGTACGGGAACATTAATTTTCTGTTTTATAAATTCCCCTGACAATTATTTATTCTTTACTCATTTTCTTTTTGAAATACCTAATCCCTTACTCATCTTCCTTTTTTGCTTAATACCTACTTCAAAAAACAGGTATACTAATGCAATAACGTTTATTGAAATTAATAAAGCATTTTAAAGCAGCTGCGTTTATTATTCCGCTCCAAAGATATGCACTTTCTTTTAAGTTAACGTTGTATTTGTAAACTTAAATTAATTTATTTGTTCAATAAATATTTAGCGAAAGGTATGGGGCTTTAACAAAAAAAAGAATGGCAGCCACACAAGCTTGTGTGGCTGCCGATTCTCTTTGCTTTTATTTTTCCGCCGAATGCGTCAAAAACTTATTTTTTCATCACTATCATTCGGGTACCTTCAACCTCCAGCACATAGGCACCGGAAGCATAAACCGAGAGGTCCACCGTGCAGCCTTTCGATGCGTGCAACAGCTCGCCTTGCAGGTTATACAGTTTTAGGGCAGGCAGTTGGTTACCGTTGGTTTCTATCTGCAGCCTGTCGGTTACCGGGTTGGGGTAGACTCTGAGGGCGACCTGGTCCTTCACATTTAACGCATCCGTCGATGTGGAAACGGTAAATGTTTTGTCCTCGCCCACGGCCGTTCCCCCTGCGTTAACCGCTACCACCCTGAAATGATAGGTGGTGTTGGGCGTCAGGTTAGTCAATGCGTAGCTTACAGCCGTTGGTTCCGTGTCGCCAATCGGATTTTGATCGGCATTCACTATGGTTCCGTAACTTAGGCCGGTTCCATATTCAAAGGTGGCATTCGCACTTACGCCATCGCTGTTTATCGTTCCGTGCAAGGTTGCAGAGGTGGATGTTAGGTTACCTGCCTCATCCGTTGTAGCCCTGATGGCTGCCGGTTCGGTTACTGTAATCGTTTCAGTGGCAGTACATTTGTTTGCATCTGTTGCCGTTACGGTATAGGTGCCTGCTTTGAGGTTGCCGGCCGTAGCTGCTGTTCCACCCGTTGGCAACCAGGCGTAACTGTAAGGCGCTTTTCCGCCCGCGGCGCTTACCGTGGCCGAACCGTTGGAAGCTCCGTTGAACGCTGCGTTTGTATGACTCTTTGTGAGCGCAAGGGCTGCGGGTTGGGTGATGGTAATGCTTTTGGTCAGCGTGCTGTTGCCTGCTTCGGTAATGGTACAGGTGTAAGTGCCAGACTTTAAGTCCGATGCCGTAGCTTCGCTTCCACCCGTTGGCAACCAGGCGTAACTGTATGGCGTGGAGCCTCCGGATGCCGTCACTGTTGCCGAGCCCGTGCTGCTGCCGTTGCAGCTTACGTTCTTTTGCGAGGTGGTGGCTGTCAGAGGTGTAGGGCCAACCACGATATTATCGATAGCAAAATAGATGATGGCCTGGAAGTAAATCCCTACCGATGTAGTGGTTACCCCCTCGGTGCCGGCCGAAATGCTTTGCGTGGAATAAGTGTAGTTGTCCCAATTGGTACCTGCCGTCATCGGCGTGTTGTCCGGGTAAGTAAACGCCGAAGCCGTTAATGTGTACCAGGGCGGCAGCTTCATACCCTCCAGAGTGGAATACATATTCATGCTTTGGTGATTCACCCACAGGCCGTAGAACTGAAAAGGCTTACCATCTGCACGTTGCAGCGTGAACGTGTCGCCGCCCGAGCCGTCTTTACGCAGGCACTTGCTGCCCGAAGCGCCGCCGGCCGATGCGTTGGTAAACGATCCGTTCCCTCCGCAGGTAAGGCGGTACGCCACACCCCCTATGCTTATGTCTGCCTGTGTGTTCCAATATCCAAACCCGCCAGCTCCGCCCGACAAGGCAGCAGCCGTAGAAAAATCATAAGTAGTTTTTGTTGTTTGCGAATAAGCTACAGCTCCCCACAAGAGTAAGCCTGCTAATACACATAATTTAAAAAATAGTAAATAAGTTTTCATAAATTCTTTTGTTTTATAATTAATAATTCTAAGTGGGAATCAAGTTCCTTCAACCTGCAATGGTATAATATCTATGTATAAATAGTCCGAAATGTTTATTGAGATAAAAAAAGACCTATATCCCATTTCCAATAGCTGTCATTCAAAGAGATCTAATTGTAAACGTAGGATAAGGAAGTCGAAACGTCTGGAGAGTAGTTCCTTTCGATCGCGTTTAACAATTTGTATTCCCCGAAGCACAGATTATTTGTCGGTTGTAATTCCTTACGTACCACATATACAGTCCATTGCCCCGGAGCGAAATGCGCATTTCGTTCCGGGGGCAAAGGGTGCGTTGGTAAAGCGCCGATAAAATATAGTTGAGTGGGTATGTGTGTAAAAATGATGGGAGCATGCACGGCTGATACTCCGGCAGGAATAGGGGCGGTGTCTGTCATCGGCGCGGTGCCAGCTGTACCAAAGAAACAAAAAGCAGATCCGGGCGTGAGGTTCATATCCTTTCTCGAAATAAAGTTTCTTAAACAAAAAAAAAGAGAGCAACGGCGCTATTTCATCGGTAGTATTTGCATACTTAAAATATCGGTTCAAATATAGGAAATAAATTTATATTAATACTTAATAATACATTTATTTTTCATTAATATATTCATGTATATTAAAATGCCAGTCGTACTGCGGGTTTTGGAGTGTAAATAAACTTAAATCCTGTGAAATAATAAACCTTTTTGCCCGGTGGAAGTACCCCGATACGCCCCGCCTTGCCCTGATCCCCGCCCGCATCGCCCCCCCCGCGTAGGGGCATGTCTTCCTCCAATCCCAAAAAAGTGATGCCTTCAATACTTTATATACCTGCTTGTTATCCTGAAATCCAGCCACCAGCCGGTTGCCCCTTCCTCCTCCCAGCCCACGCCACGATTAAGATTGTAAACAAAATAAATGAGTGAATTTAAAATAAATTTCACTTAATGTGGTGCTAACGCCCAAAAGTTGTGAAAAAGGAGTATATTTGCGCGGGGAAAATAAGGGGGAGAAAGGATAGATTAAACGGGGCTATAAAAAGAGGGGGTTGAAAAGAACATCTGTGTATTAATCTAATATTTTATATATGGTGGTTGTACGGGTGTAACATTAGAACATTACAAATAAAATGAATATATCTGACATAAATGTGAGAGACTTGAATGTCATATACACAAATGTTATGCGCAAATTATGAAAGAGAGTTATACCGAAAGAGAATTTAAATGAAAAATAGAAATACAAACACTCATAAAAGTTTCCAATATAACTACGACAAGAAAAAAACAACCAATGTTGACTTTGACATTCTTGAAGAGAACGGGAAGAAAGTTGTAACGAATATTAAATTGACATCCAACTGGCGTGTTTATTACCCTAATAATCCACAAATAAGTATAACTTCTCGAGGTGAATATGGTTTTTTTGAGGATGGTGTTTTAAGCACTAATGGCGACATTCAACAAATCATAAAGCGAATTCATCAAATTGTCGAAGAAGCTAAAGATTGAGAAAACGATAGAAATTCGGTAATAAGAATTAAAATTGAAGATATAAACTTGAAAATATTAATACAAACAGCGCATAACAGCACCTACACAAAAGGCGGGGTTTCGTGTTCCAAAGACAGTTTTGTGGTTAATCAAACATAAGTTTTTCTAATCGAGTTTTGTGGTAAAAATCCCCTAGTCTCTGCGAATATAACCAAACTTGTTTAGATGTACAAATAGTCCTAATTGCCGGGTGAGATGTGACATCCCACCCTAAATATTCTTAGGATTTTCAATCATTAACAGGTTTGAAATCAGTATGGATCAAAGCGGCTAATAATAAGGTTAAATAAGGTCTGGGTCTGTGGGGTGGAGGGTTTTCTACGAAGGTTAATAAAAAGAAAATAAGGTTTTTTTAAGACAGATCATCGGTGGAAATGGAGAGAAACAAATAAATGAGTTCAACTAATTGATAGGAAAAAAAGGATGAATAAAAAATTAAAAACGATTAATTTAAAGACCTTGTTTTAGAGCATCGCTTATTGTAGAAAAAGGAAGAATGAGTATAAAAACGATTAATTTAAAAACCTTGTTTTAGAACTTCGTCCATTGTAGAAAAAGGGATGAATAATTTAAAAACAGAGTAATTTAAAAAAACCTTATTTTTGAATTCAACCTTCGTAGAAAAAGCAACCCCACGATCCTTGCCCTTATTTAACCTTATTATTTTGGGTCTGGAATTGAGTAGGAAAAATAGGGTCAGTGAAATATTCACTATGGTTTCATACCGTTTTAATGGATATATTTTGACTAAATAAAATGTATAGAAAATTCGGGTTGCTTATTGATAAACGATTCATCTTAATCTTATTCATTATCACATAATTGTAGAAAGCCATAACCACCAAATAATAAGGGAAAATAAGGTCTGGATCCGTGGGGGGAGGGTTTTCTACGAAGGTTAATAAAAAAAAATATGGTTTTTTTAAGACAGATCATCGGTGGAAATGGAGAGAAACAAATAAATGAGTTCAACTAATTGATAGGAAAAAAAGGATGAATAAAAAATTAAAAACGATTAATTTAAAGACCTTGTTTTAGAGCATCGCTTATTGTAGAAAAAGGAAGAATGAGTATAAAAACGATTAATTTAAAAACCTTGTTTTAGAACTTCGTCCATTGTAGAAAAAGGGATGAATAATTTAAAAACAGAGTAATTTAAAAAAACCTTATTTTTGAATTCAACCTTCGTAGAAAAAGCAACCCCACGATCCTTGCCCTTATTTAACCTTATTATTTTGGGTCTGGAATTGAGTAGGAAAAATAGGGTCAGGGAAATATTCACTAACGTTTCATACCGTTTTAATGGATATATTTTGACTAAATAAAATGTATAGAAAATTCGGGTTGCTTATTGATAAGCGATTCATCTTCATCTTATTCATTATCAAATAATTGTAGAAAGCCATAACCACCAAATAATAAGGGAAAATAAGGTCTGGGTTTGTGGGGTGGAGGGTTCTCTACGAAGGTTAATAAAAAGAAAATAAGGTTTTTTTAAGACAGATCATCGGTGGAAATGGAGAGAAACAAATAAATGAGTTCAACTAATTGATAGGAAAAAAAGGATGAATAAAAAATTAAAAACGATTAATTTAAAGACCTTGTTTTAGAGCATCGCTTATTGTAGAAAAAGGAAGAATGAGTATAAAAACGATTAATTTAAAAACCTTGTTTTAGAACTTCGTCCATTGTAGAAAAAGGGATGAATAATTTAAAAACAGAGTAATTTAAAAAAACCTTATTTTTGAATTCAACCTTCGTAGAAAAAGCAACCCCACGATCCTTGCCCTTATTTAACCTTATTATTTTGGGTCTGGAATTGAGTAGGAAAAATAGGGTCAGGGAAATATTCACTAACGTTTCATACCGTTTTAATGGATATATTTTGACTAAATAAAATGTATAGAAAATTCGGGTTGCTTATTGATAAGCGATTCATCTTCATCTTATTCATTATCAAATAATTGTAGAAAGCCATAACCACCAAATAATAAGGGAAAATAAGGTCTGGGTTTGTGGGGTGGAGGGTTCTCTACGAAGGTTAATAAAAAGAAAATAAGGTTTTTTTAAGACAGATCATCGGTGGAAATGGAGAGAAACAAATAAATGAGTTCAACTAATTGATAGGAAAAAAAGGATGAATAAAAAATTAAAAACGATTAATTTAAAGACCTTGTTTTAGAGCATCGCTTATTGTAGAAAAAGGAAGAATGAGTATAAAAACGATTAATTTAAAAACCTTGTTTTAGAACTTCGTCCATTGTAGAAAAAGGGATGAATAATTTAAAAACAGAGTAATTTAAAAAAACCTTATTTTTGAATTCAACCTTCGTAGAAAAAGCAACCCCACGATCCTTGCCCTTATTTAACCTTATTATTTTGGGTCTGGAATTGAGTAGGAAAAATAGGGTCAGTGAAATATTCACTATGGTTTCATACCGTTTTAATGGATATATTTTGACTAAATAAAATGTATAGAAAATTCGGGTTGCTTATTGATAAACGATTCATCTTAATCTTATTCATTATCACATAATTGTAGAAAGCCATAACCACCAAATAATAAGGGAAAATAAGGTCTGGGTCCGTGGGGTGGAGGGTTTTCTACGAAGGTTAATAAAAAGAAAATAAGGTTTTTTTAAGACAGATCATCGGTGAAAAGGAAAGAAAAAAATATCAGTTGGAACATGCCGTCCCGTAAATAGAAAACAGAGTAACAGGGATTTTGGAATTAAATATTTGACAAGAAAAAAGGTTTGATTTAAATTTAAAAAACAATTAATTTAATGACCTTGTTTATGAATTTCGCCCATTCTAGAAAAAAGGAAAAATAAATTTAAAAACTAACTAATTTAAAAACCTTATTTTTGAATTTCAACCTTCGTAGAAAAAGGAAACCCCCGGACCCTCCCTTATTTAACCTTATTAAAAGGGTGTTGAGAAAATAATTTTGTTGATTAAAATTTAGAAAGAAGAAGTTGAATAAATAACAGAGGCTTTATTAAACAAGTAGAAACCCACGAATATAAACCATTATATTATGAAAGTAGAATATAAGAATCTATATACGCATTTCGTTTTCACAACGCTTCATCGCTTGCCATTAATTGAGGAAGAAAACAGGCCACGAATAGAAAAGTACATAACCGGGATAGTAAAACATCAAGATTGTCAATTGTATGCCATCTATGCCAATCCGGAACATGTACATTTTCTGGTTTCACGTGCCCCCGATATGGATGAACAACGTTTAGCCGATTTAATAGCCAATTCTTCCCTGCAGTTTATAAATGACAATAAACTTTGCACCGGTAATTTTCAGTGGCAGAATTCATGTTCCGCTTTTTCGGTTTCAAAAGGAGACGTGAATAAGGTTTGTAAATATATTCTCAATCAAAAAGAACATCATCGAAAATACACTTATGCCGAAGAGTATGAAACTTTTCTTAAATTCTATCAACAGACCCTAACTCCCGATTAATAAGGTTAAATATGGTCTGGGTCTGTGGGGTGGCTGGTTTTCTACGAAGGTTAATAAAAAGAAAATAAGGTTTTTTTAAGACAGATCATCGGTGAAAATGGAGAGAAACAAATAAATGAGTTCAAATAATTGACAGGGAAAAAGAGGATAAATAAAAAATTAAAAACGATTCATTTAAAGACCTTGTTTTAGAGCATCGCTTATTGTAGAAAAAGGATGAATGAGTATAAAAACGATTAATTTAAAAACCTTGTTTTAGAACTTCGTCCATTGTAGAAAAAGGGATGAATAATTTAAAAACAGAGTAATTTAAAAAAACCTTATTTTTGAATTCAACCTTCGTAGAAAAAGCAACCCCACGATCCTTGCCCTTATTTAACCTTATTATTTTGGGTCTGGAATTGAGTAGGAAAAATAGGGTCAGGGAAATATTCACTAACGTTTCATACTGTTTTAATGGATCTATTTTGACTAAATAAAATGTATAGAAAATTCGGGTTGCTTATTGATAAACGATTCATCTTAATCTTATTCATTATCACACAATTGTAGAAAGCCATAACCACCAAATAATAAGTGAAAATAAGGTCTGGGTCCGTGGGGTGGAGGGTTTTCTACGAAGGTTAATAAAAAGAAAATAAGGTTTTTTTAAGACAGATCATCGGTGGAAATGGATAGAAACAAATTAATGAGTTCAAATAATTGACAGGGAAAAAGAGGATGAATAAAAAATCTAAAACGAATAATTTAATGACCTTGTTTTAGAATTTCGCCCATCGTACAAAAAGGGATAAATAAAAATTTAAAAAACGAATAATTTAATGACCTTGTTTTAGAATTTTGCCCATCGTACAAAAAGGGATATATAAAAATTTAAAAAACAATTAATTTATTGACCTTGTTCATGAATTTCGCCCATACTAGAAAAAAGGAAAAACAAATTTAAAAACCTTATTTTTGAATTTCAACCTTCGTAGAAAAAGGAAACCCCCGGACCCTCCCTTATTTAACCTTATTAAAAGGGTGTTGAGAAAATAATTTTGTTGATTAAAATTTAGAAAGAATAAGTTGAATAAATAAAAGAGGCTTTATTAAACAAGTAGAAACCCACGAATATAAACCATTATATTATGAAAGTAGAATATAAGAATCTATATACGCATTTCGTTTTCACAACGCTTCATCGCTTGCCATTAATTGAGGAAGAAAACAGGCCACGAATAGAAAAGTACATAACCGGGATAGTAAAACATCAAGATTGTCAATTGTATGCCATCTATGCCAATCCGGAACATGTACATTTCCTGGTTTCACGTGCCCCCGATATGGATGAACAACGTTTAGCCGATTTAATAGCCAATTCTTCCCTGCAGTTTATAAATGACAATAAACTTTGCGCCGGTAATTTTCAATGGCAAAATTCCTGTTCCGCTTTTTCGGTTTCAAAAGGAGACGTGAATAAGGTTTGTAAATAGATTCTCAATCAAAAAGAACATCATCGAAAATACACTTATGCCGAAGAGTATGAAACTTTTCTTAAATTCTATCAACAGACCCTAACTCCCGATTAATAAGGTTAAATAAGGTCTGGGTTCGTGGGGTGGCTGGTTTTCTAAGAAGGGTAAAGAAATGAAAATAAGGGTTTTAGAAGAAAAATCATCAACGATACACTGAATTGTGAACTATTCAGGATGTAGCATTTGGTTAAGTGGGGATTGCGGGTCAAGCCCGCAATGACGGAAAGAAGCATACAGGAATTTGAGTACATTTAAATTGGTGCCTTACATAAAGTGTAGCACAAAAAAAATCATTCATTATGAAATTTAAAACAATTGCTTTAATACTATTTGTGATACTTTCTTTTTCTTTGTTGGCACAAGAAAAAAGCGGCCAGAAAAGAAGCATCGGAATTACATTTTCAACTATCGGTAGTAACGATGTGTCCAATTCAGCCCGAGAGGCTTTATTAGGGGGAGCCAGTTACAGTGGAAAGAGTTTTTATACCGTAGGAGTCAGCTATGTTCACCCTGTACGTTCTTGGATAGATATAGAAACGGGAATAGAGTATTCCAGCCACACCATTACTGTGGAACCCATGTCCCTACCCGGTATGGAAAACTCTTCATACAACAAAGATATTTCGCTGATAAATATTCCTGTAACAGCCAAGATCAATTTTTTGAAATATTTCTTTGTCAATGGCGGTATTCTGTTAGACCTTGAGTTGGAAAATTCGAGTCCCATTGATAGTCAGACCGGCATAGGGACACTTCTAGGCCTTGGAGCAAAGCATAATCTGACTAATGGATTGGGTGCCTTTGTGAATGGATACTATAAAATACATTCGTTGATCCCTCTTTCGGCTGAAAATGACGATTACAGGTGGATGCTTATGGAGGGTGGATTGAGGATAGGGTTAACTTATAATTTTTAAGATACAAATAGTGCGGGTTGTCGTTGAGTTTTAACTACCAATCAGTATCGTTTGTACTTTGTATCAAGTTTGATTTATATACTGTGTGTCGGCGAGAAAAATTAATCTATAATTCGAATAAGTATAAACTATAACAAAATGAAATCAATTTTTTTCAGGCTGGTAATTTGTTTGATTACTCTTACGGTATTCGAATCTTGTTCCTTTTTTGGTATAGAGAAAATAATCATTCGTCCTTCGGAATTTACTTATACCGACAATGATATACTGTATAAGGCAAAACTATATTCTATCAAAAACTCAACTGGTGAAGATGTTTTTTTTCCGATACAATATAAAGTACCAGCCATGGTTGCTTACGATAACAGACAAAACGGACAAAATGCTCCGTCTTACATTACAACTGAATATCAGCCAACCATTTTGTTTCTAACTAAAGACAGATTTGTATTTAATATGGGTTGTACCATCTATGGTAAAATTTCAAAAGACAAAGACAACTCATTTGATATTGTATTTCTGGAGAATTCTAACGATTGTCAGGCTAAAGAATTCAGCAAGATGGAGGCATTGGTTCTTGCCGTTTTGAAAGCCTCAACCAAATGCATACTATATAAAGATGTAATCTATTTAAAAAAAGAGAATGAGCTGTTGATGGTGTATCATGTACTTTAAATTCCCGTTGTGGCGGAAGTAGTCTGGCATAATTCCGGGTGTTAGTTGTAATAAAAAAATCAAATGTTTAGAAACAAAAATAAAAAGATAAAGGAGAAGCTGCTTAGTGAATTCGGGAACTTAAAAGAGGGTTCATTTGATTTTCAATTTATAGAAAGCTATTTCCGAAAGAAAGATCAGTCTGCTGCTTTTCAGACCCTGTCTGATAAAACCTGCAACGATTTGGATTTTCAGGAATTGTTTATGTTCGTCGACCGTACAAACTCAAAATTAGGGCAGCAATTTCTTTATAACAGGTTAAGAAATATCCCTTTAAACTCCACAACTAATGTCAGGGAAGAAAAACTGCTGGATGAATTTACAACTAATTCCGATTTCAGGGTAACTGTTCAACGTTTATTGAGTAAATTGAAAGCTACAGAAGTTTATTCTATAGCCTCCCTTTTTCAGGATGAAACTTTAAAACCGCCTACATGGTATTTTATAGTTCCGCTGTTGACTTTCGCCAGTGTGTTGTCGCTTATATTGGCCTTCTTTAATCCGGTATACTTGTTTGTTTTATTGGGTTTATATGCTATCAACATTTTTATTCATTTTTCGAATAAGAAAAATCTAAACAATTATTTTAGTTCCCTGCCGCAATTATCGAAGCTGAATGTAGTTGCTCAGGAATTATTTAAGAATGACATTTTTAAGGAAATTAATCCGGAATTGTTGAGATCCACGAATGTCATTCATAAAGTCAGCAATCGGATGTCATTCTTCAATCTGGAAGTAGAAATGCAAACCGACCAGCGAATAGTGTTCTGGGCATTGATGGAGTTCGTGAAAATAATGTTTCTGATTGAGCCTTTATTTTTGTTTGGTGTTTTAAAGCGTATCGATACACACAGAACCGAAATAGAGGATGTGTTTCTGTTTGTGGGTGAAATTGATGCTTTAGTGTCCATAGCTTCTCTCCGCAATGGACTGAAAAACTTCTGTATACCGATAATTATTGACGGACAAAAAAAGCTTGTTGCACAGGACGTATATCATCCGCTGATAGAAAACTGCGTAAAAAACAACCTGCAGGTGAACGAAAAGTCCATCTTGCTGACCGGTTCAAATATGTCGGGGAAAACTTCATTTATCCGTACTATCGCCATCAATGTAATAACCGGGTTGACTATAAACACTTGCTTTGCAGAACAATTTACGTTGCCGGGAATGCGTGTCTTTTCGGCCATACGAATCAGTGATGATTTGATGAACGATAGAAGCTATTATTTTGAGGAAGTCATCACGATCAAAGAAATGATAGAAAAAAGCAAAGATGAATACTTCAATCTTTTCTTACTCGACGAGATGTTTAAGGGAACTAATACGGTAGAACGAATCTCGGCAGGCAAAGCAGTCTTGTCGTCGTTGAACGAAGATAATAATATCGTTTTTGTATCTACTCATGATGTTGAATTAGCTGATTTGTTGAAGAAAGAATATGATTTATATCATTTCAGTGAGATAGTTGACCATAAAACTGTTGATTTTGATTATAAGTTAAAAGAAGGGAAATTAAAGAACAGAAATGCGATCAGGATACTCCAGCTAAATGATTATCCCGAAAGTATTATCAAGGAAGCTATGGAACTATCGAAAGAACTTGACAAAATGAATGTGGCGAATATGGAATTAAGTGATCTGAAATAGGTGGAAATAGCTTAATTAATAGGATTGGCAAATGGTGCGGGGAGTATCTAAGGGTTCGGTATAGCCAATAAATAACTTTCCTCTTTCAATTGGCATACAAAACCTACAGCATCATACATTTGCGGTAATATTAGTTTATTGTAAATAAAGTACTAAGCAAGTTTTAATTAGAAATTTAAAATGCAATTGACTATGCTCAGTTTAAAGTGAACAAGATGTGATTTTTAGTTGTAAATTTGGACAGTTAAAATAGATAGAGATGAGCAAATATAAAGTATCCAAGGACGAAAATGAAATTCTACCGAATCTACTGCATTTGGACAAAAAAGAAGACATTGACAATGCTGAGTTTGAAGGATTTCTGTATGCTGAACTTTATCTGAGTGAGAAACTGACTTCAAGAACAAAATTCAATGAAAAATACATTCAACAAATACACAAATTAGCATTGAAAGATTTGTATGCGTTTGCTGGCAAATATAGAACAGTGAATATGTCGAAAGGAGGATTTCTATTTCCAACGGCTCAATTTATACCGCAAAGTATGGCTGTTTTTAATAACGAGATACTCTCATTATTGCCGAATAAATACAAAAATGAAGAATCATTGATCATTGATGTTGCAAAAGTGCATGGCGAATTGCTTTTTATACACCCATTCAGAGAAGGAAATGGTAGAACTGCACGTATTTTGGCTAATTTAATGCTAAGAAAACAAGGATATACTGCATTACATTTTGATCGTATCAACAAAAAGATTTTCAACCAATATGTACATGCAGTACAAATGGTGTCGGGAAAGAATTATAAACCTATGGAAGACGTTATTAAACTCCTTTTTTGAGTTTAGTTTTTACTTTTTCGTGAATTCTTTGGGCGACAGATTCTGAAATGACAATATCCTCAATTTTAAACGACGAAATCATTGATTTTAGAATTTCATTGTTTAAATTTGTTTTGTCTAACTGGATCGTATTCTTGCCTGGCTGTTTCATGCAACAAATATACGAAACTTTGAGAATAAAACGATTATAAAAAACAAAAAAAAGTGCTAATACTTAGTACTTCAAGTGCTTTGAACAGCTTGTTTTGCATAGTGGGGAACAGCTCTGTACCGGCGGAAATGTCTTAGCTTAATTAAATGGGCAAATAGTGTGGTTTGTTGTCACTTGTCAACCGGGAGCAGCAAGAGATAAGCAATTAATAAAATGGAACAATTTTCAATTCAATCAATCATACGAAGGGGGTGGCACATTATGCTTATACTATTTACAATTCTGTTGACTTGCATACTCGTTTTGGTGGGTGTGTTATGGGCAAAGAGCCCGGGGAAACCGGAACCTTTCCGGGACGAAAAGGGAAATGTGTTGGCGGGTAGCATTTCAGAAAAAATATTTGTTCAAATTAATGGCATGGAGCAGGGCATGTTTATTAAGAGCAAAGATGCAACGCACCCGGTATTGCTTTACCTGCACGGGGGCATGCCCGATTATTTCCTGACGCAAAAGTACCCGACCGGCCTGGAAAATTATTTCACCGTGGTTTGGTGGGAACAGCGCGGATCCGGGATTTCATACAATGCCAACATACCACCGGAAACGATGACGCTGGAGCAACTGATATCCGATACAAAAGAACTGACGAATTATCTCCGCAAGCGCTTTGGACAGGAAAAGATTTACCTCATGGGGCATTCGGGAGGCACCTTCGTGGGAATGCATGTGGCTGCGCGGGCACCTGAATTGTATCGCGCATACATAGCCGTGGCTCAAATGTCGAATCAGCTTCAATCGGAACGACTGGCCAGTGAATATATGCTTCAGCAGTACAAAGTGAAAGGAAACAAAAGGATGGTTCAGAAACTGGAGTCGGCTTCGGTCACTCTGAAGGATGGTACACCGGATTCATACCTGTCGTTGCGCGACGGAGCCATGCATGAGCTTGGTGTAGGCACAACCCGTGACATGAGCTCAGTCATCACCGGTATCTTTTTGCCGTCGCTGACCTGCAGGGACTATACCTTATCGGAAAAGATCAATATGTGGCGTGGTAAATCCAGTTCCGGTGTTAGCTCGTTGTGGGATACCATGCTGGCAACGGATATGACCAAACAAGTGCCTGAAATAGATATTCCGGTTTATTTCTTTCATGGAATATACGATTACACGGTATCGTACCCTTTGGCCAAGGATTATTTTGAAAAGCTAAAGGCACCCGTGAAAGGTTTCTACACATTCAACAATTCGGCTCACAGCCCCTTATTTGAAGAACCTGAACGAATGCGGCAGATTGTACTGAAGGATATACTTACGGGAGGGAATAAGCTGGCAGATAAGAAATAGATAATTACTCTGTAGAATTGGTTTATGAATTGGAAGTAGTCGGTTTTCACCTTTCGTTTTCACCTTACCGATAAGCCGGAACAAGTGAACTATTCCTGTTGTTGTATTAAAAAAGGTGTACCGTTTCCGGATAAAGAAAAACGGGTGACCGATACACAAAAAAACTTATGCTATGAAATTAGTGGATCTTGGATACAATGATAAGCTCCAAAGATTAAGAATTGAGAATGATCTGAAGGACTTTGAGATGGGGAGAGTCATTGCTGAACATAAGGAAAGGTATATAGTAAAAACAGAGCAGGGTGAATTCGAAGCCGAAATAACCGGAAACCTGCGCTTCACTGCCAAAAGCCGGGTCGATTTCCCGGCGGTCGGAGATTGGGTGGCGTTGACAACTTATGATTCCGGTTTTTCTGTCATACATAAAACACTGCCAAGGCTCTCCATGATAACGAGGCAGGCGGTGGGTCAGTTTGGCGAAATACAGATTATAGCAGCAAATGTTGATTATGCCTTCCTGGTTCAAGCTGTCGACAGGGACTTTAATATCAACCGACTTGAAAGGTACCTGATCGTTTGTTATTCGTCGAAAGTAAGCCCCATCATTGTGCTTACGAAAACGGATCTGATTGATGAACAAAAGCTTGCTGAAATAACCGGCAGCATTAAGCAACGGATTAAAGATATTCCGGTTCTGGCCATTAGTAACGAAACTCAGGACGGATACCAGGCACTAAAGAAGATAATTGAAAAGGGTAAAACTTATTGTATGCTTGGTTCTTCGGGGGTTGGAAAATCCACGCTGTTGAATAATGTTTCCGGCAGGACTTTGATGCGAACGGATTCGATTAGCCAAAGTACAAATAAAGGACGGCACGTTACCAGTCACCGGGAATTAATTATTCTTGAAAGCGGAGGAATACTTATCGATAACCCGGGGATGAGGGAAGTGGGCATAGCAGATGCCGCGGGTGGGCTGGAAACAACTTTCGACCGGATTGTCAGTCTTTCTCAAAAATGTAAATTCAAAGATTGCACGCACACCAACGAACTTGGATGTTCAGTTCTTGAAGCCCTTGAAAAAGGAGAGATAGACAAAAGTTCCTATGACAATTACCTGAAACTGGAAAGAGAGAAGGCTCATTTTGAATCCACCGTTGAAGAGAGACGGAAAAAGGATAAGGAGTTTGGGAAAGTGCTTAAGAACTATAAAAAAGACATGAATAAAAATAAGGAATGAGATTTAATTTAAAATTATGAAAACTCTTTTCAATAATATAAGGAAGAAAGGGCTACTTTTACTGACTTTAGTTCTGATAACGATATCTATATTTGGAACATCATTTAAAAAGCCTCTTGATAATACAAAAAATCAATCATTGTATTTATCTTATTGTTCTGCTATATTGGGGATTGCGGGTCAAGCCCGCAATGACGCGTTTGGATTGTTGTAGGATCACTTCCTGTGAATCACAAAGGCGGAGTTCCATATATTGAAATTCAGAAATCAGTTGGGAAAATTTTGAAGGTCATGCATGGTAAATGATAGTCATCAGCGTTTACTGTAGATAAAGTTTCTCTACAGTAGAGTGTTTGATGTCAGTATCAGCAAACGAATCTATATATTAGGTATTTGTACTTTAGTTTCTAAATTAAAATTCCACCAGATAGGGCAAGAAAAAATATTTTCGTGAAAATTATTAAAAATGAGAAAGATTCTGATTTCAGTTATTTTGTTTTGTTCGTTGATGAGTGTATCTGCTCAGGAGAAAGAGTATGGTACCGAATTGAATATCCATTACTACGGTGATTCGATAAACAAGGCGGATGCGTACGTCAATGAGCGTTGTGTGTTGGATATTTATTACCCGAAAAACCTGAAAAACGCAGCCACCATCGTCTGGTTTCACGGGGGAGGTTTGGAGGGTGGGAATAAAGAAATACCCGAAGCACTTAAGAAAACCGGTGCCTGCATCATAGGGGTTGGTTACCGCTTGTATCCGCGGGTAAAAGCCCCTAAATACATAGAGGATGCCGCCGCTGCTGTAGCCTGGGTTTTTAAAAACATAGATAAATATGGAGGCAGCCCCGGTCTTATTTTTGTCTCGGGGCATTCGGCCGGCGGGTACTTAACGCTTATGCTTGGTCTGGATAAGAAGTGGTTAGGAGTTTACGGCATCGATGCCAACCGCATTGCCGGATTGATTCCCTTTAGCCCTCAGTGTATTACGCATTTCACCGTGCGAAAGGAAAGGGGCGTTGCGGATACCCAACCAATTATAGATGACCTTGCACCCCTTTTCTACGTGAGTGCCGATGCGCCTCCCTTGTTATTAATCACGGGTGACAGGGAACTGGAAATGTTAGGACGCTACGAGGAGAATGCGTACCTGATGCGTATGATGAAAATAGCCGGTCATAAACAAACCAGACTGTATGAATTAGATGGTTTCTCGCACGGTAACATGCCTGAACCGGCTTTCCCTTTGCTGAAGATTGAAGTTCAACGAATTATCAAAGAAAAAAAGAATTTATAAAAGAATTACTCAGAACTAAAGAGTATCTAAACCTGGTTATCATAGAGATACTAAAAATAACCAGGTTTATTGAAAAAGAGTAGTATGAACAAACAAATACCAAATGCCCTTTCCATCCTGCGAATCTTTCTTTCGCCTGGTTTACTGTTGATAATGGATGCTCCGTGGGCTTTTGCCTTCCTGGTTTTGATTGCCGGTGCAACGGATGTGGCCGACGGATATATTGCCCGGAAATACCACCTGGAAACAAGCCTGGGGGCAAAGCTCGATTCTATTGGCGATATCGTTTTTTATGGGGTTATCATGCTCGTGATATGGCTGAGGTACGACTGGGTACTGAAAGATAACCTGATATTGCTGGCGGTAAACGTACTTCTGAAAGCAGCAACGGCAGTAATCTCCCGGATCAAGTTCGGAGAAATAGCCTTCGTTCACACCCTGGCCAATAAACTTACCGGAGGCATTGTGTTCCTGTCTTTCCTGATTATCCCTTTTGGTGTAAATGAATGGGTCATCAAGGGATTATTCCTTATCGCCATCCTGGCGGCAGCTGAAGAGTTGGGTATCATCCTGAAGAACAAGGATGTTGATTTGAATCAAAAGAGTATTTTTAGTGATGGAAAGTGAAGTCCTTTCAGTCTCTGATAGTTGTGCTGTACTTCCCTTTTAGTTCGGTCCGAATAATTCCTTTTGTTGCCTTTTTTTTCCTGACTTGAACAAAGTGTGAGTGTAAGCTGTTTTTGACTGCAGACGAAAGGTGATGCTTGACTTGCAGGTTGCGTATGGTGCTGCACTCCGTGCAGTGTTGGTTGAAAAGTGGTGTCGTGCTCCCTCAAGCTCCTTCGTCGCATGAGGATACGCATGGTGCTGCACTCCGTGCAGTGTTGGTTGAAGAGGAGAACTGCTATGCTCAAGGGAATATAGCGCAGTGCAGGTGACGGAATTGATGAGATGATCTTGTTCTTACAGATGGCACGGAGTGCCGAACCATGCTTAACCCTATGTGAGGAACGAGCATAGGGATGACGCATAGGGATGATCGCATATAGATAGCACATATGGATGATCACATATGGATGGAAGATACACAAAACCACTAAAATCATAAAACCATGAGCTACACCAAACTTCTCATCCACATCGTTATCCGCACCAAGTACAGTCGTCCGACGATACCCAACGAACATTCAGCCGAACTATACCGCTACATGTGGGGGTATGTGAAAAAGAAGAAATGCGTGCTATATCAAGTCAACGGGATGCCGGAACATATCCATCTGTTTGTGCAACTTCATGCTTCGCTGGCGGTGGCCGATTTCGTTCGGGATTTGAAGACTTCCACCCATGCCTGGCTCGATAAATCAGAACATTTTCCCGAGTTTGAATCATGGAGCAAGAAGTATGCGGCCATCTCTTATTGTATCAGGGATAAAAATATGATTGTAAATTATATCAGGAACCAGCGGACGCATCATCATGCCGAAAAGTTTCCACAGGAATTCCGCCGTTTGCTCGACGAGAACGAGATTGAAGTGGATGAGCAATATTTTATGGAGGACTAAAATATAGTCATATTTTTTGCGCTTTTTTCGAAGAACTATTTTTTGATTGCTGGAAAATAGTCTCATTTTTAACTTAGCAATCTTCTAAAATAAATGACCTGTACTTGTTCTGTGCTTGCGCAGGACATTCTCATTTCATTGTTGCCTGTCTCTACCATCAGCTTCTTTTGCTATAACTATCCTGATTTTAACCGGATTTTAAGAAGCTTTCTCAATTGTTGAGCAGTGCACATTCAAATACCTATTAGGGATATTCACTTTGTTTTAAAACCAAATTTATAAAAAAGAGATATGTTCAAATTGAAAAAAATGAAAGCCTTTTTTTCTCAGTACTGGATTCTAATCCTATTTGTCTCTGTTAAATTCATACTGCAATTTACTCTGGTTAATTCGGTTTACGAATTGCATAGAGATGAGTTTCTGCATCTCGATCAGGCTAATCATCTCGCTTTTGGGTTTATTTCCACGCCTCCATTTACCTCATTGGTATCCAGATTAATCTTTCTGTTGGGTGGTGGTGTGTTTTGGGTTCATTTCTTTCCCGCATTTTTTGGAGCCATGACCATTGTTTTTGTATGGTTAATCGTTGAGTCCATCGGAGGTAATCTTTTGTCGAAGATTTTGGCATCAAGTGCTATCCTTTTTTCTGTATTGGTACGGATTAACATGCTGTTCCAACCAAACTCTTTTGATATTTTGGCGTGGACCATGATTTTCTATTTGCTTATAAAACAGGTGCAAACGAATAATACGAAGTGGCTTTATTATCTGGCTATTGTTGTAGCAATGGGCTTTTACAATAAATACAATCTGGTGTTTTTACTGGGTGGGTTATTTGTTGGTTTACTATTGACATCGCAAAGAAAGTTGTTTGTAAATGTTTCGTTTTGGAAAGCAATTTTCGTTCTTGTTCTATTGTTACTACCAAACCTGATTTGGCAGGTCGTTTATCATTTTCCTGTTATAGAGCATATGAAAGCGTTAAAGGCCACTCAACTTGACAATAATTCATCAATTAGCTTTCTGAAGGATCAGGTACTGTTCTTTTCCGGGTCTATGGTTTTGATTGTAAGTGCTATTATTGCTTTTCTCTTTTACAAACCATTTAAATCTTACCGGTTTATCGGTATTTGCTTTATGGTGGTGATCATCCTTTTTACTCTATTAAAAGCAAAAAATTATTATGCCTTTGGGTTATATCCTGTGACTTTTGCCTTTGGAAGTGTCTGTCTGGAGCGTATTCTTTCGCGTAAATGGAGGTTGACTTTGGTGCCCTTGTTAATTAGCCTCAATCTGGCTGGTTTTGTTTTTACGGCAAAACTGATTTATCCTTTATCTACCCCTTTGGAAATAAAACAAAATTCGGCCGCATTGGAAAAGTTAGGTTTGTTGCGTTGGGAAGATGGACAGAATCATGCATTACCTCAGGACTTTGCCGATATGGTTGGTTGGCGCGAGATGGCCGAAAAATCTTTGTCTGCCTATCTGCTCATACCGGAAAATGAACGGGCAAAAACGCTCGTATTTTGCGATAATTATGGACAGTCGGGTGCGCTAAACTATTACAACAGAAAAAAGATGCCTCTTGCATACTCTTTTAATACCGACTATATTTATTGGCTGCCTCGTTTAGATGCCATAAAAAATGTTGTTTTGGTGGGGAATAAACCTGAAAAGGAATTGATCGCCATGTTTCGCTCGGTTAAACTGGTTGGAGTTATAGAAAACGAATATGCAAGAGAGAAAGGAACGCGTGTCTATTTAATGTCAGGTGCAAAATCCGGTTTTACACAAACTTTTTACACTCTGGCAGATAACCGTATAAAGACTTTTGAAATATTTTAGAAAAATGATTTTAAACAAAAAGACCGGTGAGAGTTTTAATACTCGCACCGGTCTTTCTGTTTCCATCTTATTTCAAATACTTTTCCAGAAACCTATCCTGTTCCCAAAGCAGGTGCAGGATATTCTCGCGTGCCACATAACTGTGTGATTCTTTGGGCAGAATAACCAGTCGGGCTGGGGCGCCAAGTCCTTTTAAAGCCTGGAAGTATCGTTCTGTTTGCAGGGTGAAGGTGCCCGGGTTGTTGTCGGCTTCTCCGTGAACCAAAAGCAGGGGCGTCTTCATTTTATCGGCATTCATAAAGGGCGACATGGCGTTGTACACATCCGGGGCTTCCCAGTAATTTCGTTGTTCCGACTGAAACCCGAAAGGAGTGAGCGTGCGGTTGTAAGCTCCGCTGCGGGCAATTCCGCAGGCAAACAGTTTGCAATGCGAAAGCAGGTTGGCCGTCATAAAGGCGCCGTACGAATGACCTCCAACAGCCACTTTATTTCGGTTGATATAGCCGAGTGCATCCACCGCATCGATGGCGGCCCGGGCATTGTCCACCAGTTGTTCGATAAACGAGTCGTTCGGTTCAGTTTCTCCTTCGCCGATAATGGGGAAGGCGGCATCATCCAGTACGGCATAACCACGCGTCACCCAATACACGAATGATCCGTAGTAGGGAAAGGTAAATTCGTTGGGGTTGGAGGTGCTTTGCCCGGCGCTGTCCTTGTCTTTGTATTCTGCCGGGTAAGCCCAGATTAGCAGGGGCAGTTTCTCCTTTTGGGTATGGTTATAACCCGCAGGTAAATACAGTGTACCCGAAAGTTCCACGCCATCTGCCCGTTTATACTTGATGAGTTCTTTATGCACATCTTTGATACTCTCGAATGGATTCGGAAAACTCGTCAGCCGTGTGAGCGCGTTCTCTTGTTTGATGTTGCGCAAAAAGTAGTTTGGGTATTCGTTTTTCGACTGAATGCGTACCAGTACTTCCCCTTTTTGGATGTCTTCAATGGCAAATATTTCTTCTATCTTATCGGTGTAAGCCGATTGATAAATACGTTTGGATTCAAAGGTTTCCAGGTTCAGTTCGTCGATAAACGGGAACTGACCCTCGGGAGTAAAGCCATCCCCCAGGCGGAAAAGATTGTTGTTTTCCATGGCAAGTACATACCTGCCATAATTGTTTTTCACGGTTTCGAAGTCCCCCGGATCGGAATGGACATCCTGGAAGTTCCGGTCGTTTATTACTTTCGGGCTTAGACCGGGATCGGAAGGATTGATCAGATAAGTTTTTTCGTTGCGGGTATCGTACCATTCGTCAATCAAAATGGCCACCGTTTCGTTGCCCCAAATGACATGCGAAAAGCGCAGTATGGTTTTGGCCAGTAGGGTAGGAGATTCTGCAAAAGGAACCTTCCACTGGTAAACGGCATCACGAAAATCCACCAAGTTCAGTGGATCGCCACCGTCCAGTGCTTCCACGTAGAAAAGGGTAGCAGGTTGGTCGGCACGCCAGTTGGTGTGGCGTTTACCATTACGTACGGCCATAAATCCTTTGGGCATGACTTCAGTCAGTTGAACTTCACTTATTGTTTTTACTTCTTTTCCATTCAAATCGTAAACCACGGTAAGTTGGGGGAAGCGGTTGAGTGGAACCATGTAAGAGAAGGGCTTGCGAAGGGTGGTAACCAGCACGTAGTTTCCGTCGGGCGATAAGGTTTCGCTGGCGTACATGTTTTCTTCTTTGAAAAGTACGGCTTGTCCGTTCAAATCTACGGTATGAAGTTCCGATGTGGTAAGCGTAACGAAATTGGCTTCGTCCACAGCGTTTTTCAACAGGTCGGGATAAGTGCGGTTCGGTGCTTTCGATCCATCGCTGTCTGTTACGATGGGACCTTTGGGTAGCTCTTTTCGGGAATCCATTAATTCCGGACGAATTTTCGGCATCAAACGAACGAGAATTTGTTGGCTATCGCGATACCAGTTAAAGGGATTACCCAGGTTGGCATTCACAATGGCTTTGGTCAGGCAATTTGCCTGTGCCGAGGCGATGTCGAGTACCCAGAGTTCCACGCCCCGTGCAGCGGTATGGGTAAAAGCAATCTTCGTTTCATCGGGCGACCAGCTGACAAAGGCTATTCGCGGACAGTCGGGTAAGCCTTTTACCTGAACGGGAATAGTTTCGTCTACCTTGCGTACTTTCAGGTTGTTGATATAATTAGTGGAAGTGGCTATATTGGTAACCGGATTGATGCGTAATCCTCCCAGACTCATTTCCTCCTGGTTCAGGTCATCCAAGGTTTTGTACGTGCTGCGGGAACTCAACAGCATGTATTCTTTTTTGTTGTCCATGGCCACCGAAGGCGTATGTTCGTAGTCGGCCAGCAGCATGATGCTTGCCGGCGGTGTTTGATAATTCAGATTTTCCTGTGACATATAATGGTATAAATTTCTATCCATTCTATAAAATGAATGAGCTAGCTTTTTGAATTTTTATTTTCTTTTTAAAACAATTTGTAAAAGTAGACTATTCTTTCGGTAAAGTATAAACTCTTCAATAATTTTAGTTGATAAAATTATCCGTTTCACTCATTTTTTTAAGTCATCTTTCCCTTTTATTACAAGGCAGATAGTCAGAACAATGCCAAAACATACCCGATTTTGAGTCTGACTTTCAAACTCCTGTACGTGAAAACAATCAGACAATCAAATTATAATTATTTAATAAAAAAGCTTGCAATTGTCAACTATTTTTATAGATTTGCATGTTTATATAATTTTCTATTTTTCAACTTGTTGTACTTCCCTAAAGTGCAATTTATCCAGTATTCATTTAGATGGATGGCGTACCGTTAAGTCGCCTTACGTAAATCATTTATAACAATTGAATTTTCAACGTTTCGTTATCTGAAATTGTTGAGAAAAATATATTATTATATGGAAAAATTAATCGCCTTTGGAGTATTAAGTCTGGCTGCGGTAATTGTATCCCGGCGAACTTTATTAGACCCGAAAAGTCATGGCTTTTACCGCTTCCTCAGCTGGGAGTGTCTGATTTGGCTTTTCGCTTCGAACTATACATTTTGGTTTGACTATCCTTTTAGCGTTAAACAGCTTTTTTCCTGGACTTTTTTGTTTGTTTCCGTTTATCTGGTTATTGCGGGAGTTCTGCTTTTGCTTAAAAAGGGTAAACCTGTAAAGGAAAGAGAAGCTAAAAATCTTTATCAGTTCGAGAAAACGACAGTATTGGTAGAGCAGGGGATCTTTAAATACATCAGGCATCCGCTTTATTCTTCTTTGATTTTCCTGACCTGGGCGGTGTTTTTAAAGAATCCAGACACTCTGCTGTTTTTTGTAGCCTTGCTGTCGACCGTGTTTCTATACCTGACTGCCGTTTTGGATGAGAAAGAGTGCATTCAATATTTTGGAAACAAGTATCGGGAATATATGAAACGAAGTAAAAGGTTTATTCCGTTTATAATATGAACACTTAGGGAGAACCAAGAGCCAAGAGCCAAGAGCCAAGATCAAAGACAAAAGACAAAAGACAAAAGACAAAAGATGGGGTAAATTAATGTTTTGCTTACTGTTATGACCGATCAATCATTCGTTGCATTTATCAAGAACCCGTTTTGGAAGAAATAGAATAAAGAAGAATAATAAAAGAACTCTGTTGAATCTGTAAAACTAACAGACTTAATGTCAGTTGCAATCAGAGCTAATCTTTCAATTCTCTTCCGGGTCATTTCAAATTCCCAATAATCTGTTCCATTACCCTGCTTGTCCTCGCACCGCTGATCCCGGTACTGGGTGAAGTGCCAATCCCCCGCAACTCATCGACCACCAATTGAATCAAGGGTTGCTGTATGGGTTGTGAATGACTGAAAAGGAATTCTTCTTTCCCGTTTTGCTGACTTTCCATACGAATAATCATCGGGTTGCCGAAAGTGTTGAACGAAAGCTCTCCTTTGGAACCCACTATGGTAATACGGTCTTTTTCGGAACAGGGATCGGTGGTGAAGCACCAGCTTCCGGAACCTAACACCTTATTTTCGAAGCGGAAAGAGGCTGTCACCACATCATCTGCCGGATACATCTTGGCTTGATTTGCCGAAATGCCATGTGCTTCTACTATGGGACCGAATAAGAAATCGAGGTAGTCCAGTTGATGCGATGCCAGGTCGTGGAAATAACCTCCGCCGGCAATGTCCGGGTTTACGCGCCAGTTATTATCGAGCTGAGTAATAATGTCAGGTTGTAGCGGTTGAAACATTTCGATGTTCACTAACCGGATGTCTCCAATGGCACCTTGTTCAATCAGTTCTTTTACTTTCAAGAAGCCGGGTAAGGTGCGGCGGTAGTAAGCCACAAATAGCGGAATGTTTGCTTCCCGGCAAGCTTCCGTCATGCTTAAGCATTCGGCAAAGGTATTCGCCATGGGCTTTTCCACGTACACGGCTTTGCCTGCGCTGGCTGCTTTCAGGGTGAGAGCGGCATGCGTGTCGGGAGGCGTGGCAATATATATCGCGTTAATTTCCGGGTCATTTAAGAGCTCATCTACATCCGTTGTCCAATGCGCGATGCCGTGCCGTTGGGCATAATCCGCTGCTTTGGAGGCATTGCGGCGCATAACAGTTTTGACTTCAGAAAAGGGAATTTTAGACATAGCCGGAGCACTCTTCTTTTCGCACACATCGCCGGCACCAATGATGCCCCAAATGACTTTATTTACGTTTTTCATCATTTTTTTGTTTAACCACAACAGACACAAGAGGACACAATAGAAGAAACACAGCGGAAATTAAAAAAAAATATGCAAATATCCTGTTAAAGAAATAATTAGGTGTCTTATCTGTTTCTTTTTTTAATAAATTGTGTCCTCTTGTGCCTATTGTGGTTTTTTTTAATTTTTTATTTACTTGCAAATATACACAATTATCTTTTTCTACGAAGATTATAGGGCTTTCCGACAAGCCGGAATGTTCCATACGCCCTTTCTTTTGTATATGTCTGCTGCGACGGGTTACGCTTCGCTAAACTTTCCGACAATCCGGACAAGTGAACTATCCGGTGTATGCAGCAATGACGAAAAAGACTTCTTCCTTTTCGTCATTGCGGGCTTTTTTCTTTCGTCATTGCGGTCTTGCCCCGGAATCCCCTCTTAGCTCTGGTTATGGAGTTTCCGTATCGGGCGGGGAAGGATTACAGCCCGACAATTAGCATTATTTGTACATCTAATTAAGTGAACCTAAATCCGATGGGACGGGGGATCCCGATAGCTATCGTGCACCAAAGACGCTTTGCCGAACAAAACCGCTAGACTACGCTAAGCCGAACTATGGTTTCTTTTATTATTCAATACTGAGTAATTCTATATCGAAAATAAGCGTAGAGAATGGTTTAATATCACCCTGTTTTATGTTCCCATAAGCCAGTTCCTGTGGAATATATATTTTAAATTTTGAACCAACAGGCATGAGTTGTATTGCTTCAATCCAACCTTTTATTGTCTCAGATAATAAAAAGTTGGTTGCTTGCTTCAGTTCAGTTCTGTCATCAAAAATACTTCCATCAATTTTACTACCCTTGTACAAGACTTTAACTCTACTCAATTTGGTAGGAAATGCACCATTACCTTGCTTTATAATCTCATATTGCAAGCCTGACGGAGTTGTAATTACATCTTTTCGAAGTTTATTTTTTACTAGAAATTCTTCACAAGCCGTTTTATTTAATCTATCTTCTGGGGAAAGATTTTGTTGGCTGATTACAGCAAATGTTGCTTGCAAATATCTTTGTGAGCTTTCAGGAGTCATAAGAAAGTTATTATTTCTCATGCCATCTTCCAATCCTTTCCTGATAAGTTGAAAATCAACTTTGACGAAAGATAAATCCATTAAGCCTGTCGTCAATTCTGCTTTTAATGATTTACCAACTTTATTACCAATTTTGATAATTTCGGCGTAATTATTTGTTATTGAATCGGGCTGTACGAATTGATTGTCATCTGTAAATCCTTCATCAAGATATTTCATAAATACTTGGATGCATTCATCTAAAGGGTTGCTTTTAAAATAGTAGTTTTTTATTCCATCGCCATTTGCAACTCCAAGTGTATAGTTTAAACTATCTGTTTGTGTACGAAGTAAAATCTGATTTTGTGTTGTTCCGGTCTGGCCAAAACAATTTGTAGCAAAGATCAATGTAGCAATTACTATTTTAATGTTTTTTTTCATGGTGAAATTGTGTTTGTTGTTTTTCAATTATAATTTTAAGAATAATGTCATTTAAAAACAAAACTAAAACCCATAGGCTGGCTCTGGTCTGCTGTCTGTAGTTTTATTTTTTTTCATCTGTAAAAGTTATCGATAATCTGTTCGTTTTATGATATGTTCTCTGCACTAAGACATTCTCAATTTTCCAATGTAGTTATATCTATCTTGGGTTTTTGAAGGTCCATTTTTGTTATTTCATTTTTAAGAGCATCAATTTCATTTTGACTCACCTGATATGAACTGTGATTGTAATCAACAATGTTTATTTCACCAACATAAAAGAAGCCCCAACGCTGAAAGAAATCGGTTAGATCGGTTTTGGAAACAATACATGCCAATCTGCAGAATTCGAGCATATTCAAATAACTTTTGTTTGGGTCGTTACCTCCTAAAGGAGTTTGTTTGCGTAGGGCAATCATCAAATCGGGATAAAAATCTTCATATCCTTGTTGCTTAAAATAAAGATATAATTGCCAAAATGGCACCAGTCGTTCAAAAACATTCGTACTCTTTCCGTCTTCCCCATAAATGTTAGCATTAGCATCCGGTTTCCCCGGGAATGCCAGATAGGAAATACTCTTATCCAGAATATGTTTCTTTGCATCGGCATATCTGCTTTCTTCCACTAATCTGCTTTTATTGCCTAGCTTAGTACTGATATACATGGTCAAAATATTGTTGCTTACTTCTCCCATTCCACCCCAGGTCATTTGTGGTATCATTTGGAATACGTGCCCCATCTCGTGACCGATACCCCAACATTCTGTCGTTTTTACTTTTCGGGGATCTGCAACTTTCTCCATTGCCCAGTCAACGAATGCCATACCGTCCTGATCCCTAAACATGAAATACTGATAATTAACCCTACCCAGTATGTGATTGGAAGGTAAGTAACCTTGTTTTTCCCATCCCATCAACTGTTTTTCAAGACCTACAATACTGTCAAAACTATTTACAAACTCCACACCTTTACTCCATGTGTATTTTTTCAAACTTTCAACAGGAAATGCCAGTTGAATGTGTTTTCCTCTGAGATCCATAATAGGACTTATAGCATTCGTCAATAATCGGTTAAAATCATCATTCGTATCTCCCCGCGTAATATCGAAATATCCGTTTTCTTTTCCCGTCAAAAAATGAACTGTGATGGGTCGAATATCAGCGGGATTCTTGTTCGTAAAGTATTGGACATAGGCATTTCCGCCTTTGGCAACATGAATCAGATTCAATCCTTCTTTTAGAATGTATTCTTCCTTTTGAAGCCCCCAACCTTCAGGATCCTTATCAGGTTGGATACCCGACTTTGTTTTACGTGTCCAATCGGGAATCAAAAGTTTAATAACATGGCCCCGCGTATCACCTACAAAAATCAACTGGTCACCTTTGTCCAGTACCACTCCTGTTATACCTTCATACTTACTGAATCCATCACTCATGTGCATTTGGTTGGCAATCACAATTGGGTTCAGATATGGTTGACATTCAACTGTTAGTGCTCCGGGTTGATATGAATGATAATAGAGTTCCGTTGCCAGCTTTTTTAGTGCAGGAACATTCATTTTACTAATGTTTTTTTCTGTTACTTCCGGTTTAAGTGATAAAGTTCTATTCGTAAACAAGTTCATATCACTGACAACAGCCGATTCCCGAATAGCATCATCCGGCAAAGTCACACATTCCAATTCACCTAGACTTACCATGTAGTTATTGCTGTTCATATCGCCATACGATTCGGTAATTAATAGCTTTATTTTCTGTGGGTTCCAGATAGGCTTTTCTAGCTCAATCTGAACAGGCATATTACTGAGTTCAGCATGAATAGTTTTAATTTTTTGGTATTTCCCTTTTTCCATTACCCACAACTCGGCTGTTTTAATAATTCCATTCAGCCCTGTTGCTCGGGGTGAAAGAATAATTTTATCCAGTTTTTTGCCTTTTCCCTGCAAATCAGCCTCAATGCATATATCTTGTCGTGGAATACCATTCCATAAGGTATGAAACAGGTTATACTCTCCCGTTTTTTTATTGTCTGCAATTTTTTCAACACCAGATCCGGGTTGAACTATATCAGCCGGTGTCAATACAATATTATACAATGGAATTTGAGATTTCTTATACAATCGACTAAAGCACTCAGCAAATGCCGGATTATCTTTGAATTTTGGGAAAATAGTTTCTGCGTAATTGAAATATTCCTCTTCTCCAAATTGCATTGCTTTCTTTAAGTAATGTAGTGTAGAGTCGGCATTATTCTTTAATGCAAACAAGTTGGCAAAATTATAATAAAAATGGACATCCATCTTTATTTCATTTTTTGTTGGCTGATCTAGCTTATCATATTGTCCTTTGAAATCATATAGTATTTTGAGGGCATCATCGTATTCTTTTGCCGTGAAATGTTTTTCTAATTCAACACTACGACTCTTTATATATTTATAGAAACTATCTCCATCTCCTTTTTGTATATTCGTTTTTTTTGAATCTCCAGTGATTTCAATAGTTTTGTCAACAATTTCAAATGATAAACCATCAAACCATATCTGTCCTGTTCCGGAAAGCAATGCACCATAAGAAACATTTGTGGCATTTGTTGGAACATCAAGAACAATTTCATATTTTTTCCAATCTGTTGTACCTGTAACTGGTCTGTCATGCATATTGTCAAAAGAAACTACAACTGTGTCAGCATTCACCCGTACCCATAACCCAGACCATTTAGTCACATTCTCTGATTTTATGTAACCACTCATTCGTATTCTTTTTCCAATATATTTATCTGGCGAACATTGTTGCACCAAATTTCCAAAACCGTCGATCTTATCCTCTAACGATTGAATAGTCATTGAATAGTTACCTGATTTTGTAATGATACTATCAGTAGTTATTTTATAGCTTTCAGGTTGATTACCTGCAACAAACCAACCTTCTGGAAGTCCATGCGAGATTGGTTGTTTACCTGAACTAAATAGAAATAAAACTAATGATCCAAATAATAAGATACTTTTGAGATTTTTCATTTTCATTTCATGGTTAATTTTTCGTTTTATTTCATAATCGAGTTGATACATCTATCATTTTTACGCTGGCTGCTAACACCAATATATGATCAACCCCAATTCCTGTATGATCGATCAACTGCTCATATATCCGCCTTATCTATCGTCCCTGTTTGTTGTTGGCTCCCACCGATAACTATCGAGGCTTTCGGGGGGGGCTCACCCGACAATTAGCATTACTTGCACATTTAATTAAGTGAAGCTATATCCGATGGGACGGGGTGTAGCGCAACTGAGACTTCATGCTGGGTCTTCGTACCTCGACCGCACGAAGTCCTGTGTATTATGGGCTAGTAGCTTTTATTTAGTATGTTGTCTTGATATTAATTTTCCCCTTTTCAAAACGTGATTTTAAAAAAGGAATAAGTTCTGTTTTCGAAATTTTCAATTCTATGGATTTAAAGGAAATATAGTAATACTCGCTAAATGTAATCTTAAATAATACTCCAGTATTTGAAATTAAACATTGTCTCATGTCGTTATATGAATGAGTTAAATTTGTATCATCATACGATATCATCAATTCTTTATCTTGTATTTTAAAGGTAATTACCTTATCGAAGATTTTCTCTTTTATTTTTTTATTTGCCCATCTTTCATTTCGTTTCGGAAATTTAATGAGTTCTATTATCCCAATTATAATGAAAATATATCCTCCTGTGATTTCAAAGAGATAAACTGTCACACAACCAATTATCAAAAAAATAATTGCCATTAACCATTCATTTCTGCCCAGCCAAGTAAAATTATATGAAGATTTTGAATGCTCAATAAGTAATTCTCTGTCTTGTTTCTGAATAACTTCAATTTCCATTTCAATATATTGTTTTTTATATAAAATATGTTTTTTTTTATCTTTTCAACTCAAGCAAGTGATAATTGTTATTCAACTAGCTTCTTCTTCGTTTTATTGTCAGTTAGACTAAATGACATAAAGTATAGTTTCTTTATTGTCTATTTAGTTCCAGAAAATATGCAATGAATTGTCTCCCTATCAAACGCTTGAAAATGAGTAACATCGATTGTTGTGGATTCGTCTGAAAGAGTCAGACAACGTACAGTTCATCAAAGGTTTTTAGCAACAATAAGGTCGTTTTTTTATTTTTTTACAATTGCCCATAACACCAATATATAATCAACTCCAATTCCTGTATGATCGATCAATTGCTCATATATCCGCCTTATCTATTGTCCCTATTTGTTGTTGGCTCCCACCGATTACTATCGAGGCTTTCGGGGGAACCCCACCCGACAATTAGCACTATTTGTACATTTAATTAAGTGAAGCTATATCCGATGGGACGGGGGCTAGGTACTTGGTTTTTCAAACAGTCAAGTAGTAAATCGATTTATAATCAAGTTCTTTTGCTCCAATCTTTTTATAAAAGTCAATCGCTCCATGATTTGCGTTGTTCACATACCATTCCACTTTATTTGCTCCATGAACTTGCGCAAAGTCTTTTATGTAATCAAAAAGCAGTTTCCCAATTCCTAAGCTTCTATACTCAGGGAAAACAAATAAATCTTCTATGTAATAATTTGTTGTCGCCTTAAATGTCGAAAATGTTTTTAAAATCAATGCAAAACCACAAATCTTATCCTCTTCATTCTCTGCTACAAAGACTTTAACGTGGCTGTCTGAACAGAAAATGGAGTCTTTAATGTCTTGTTCTGTTGCCGAAACCATGTCTCGTTGATTAACATGTTCTGCCAATCCACAAATACAGTCATAAATTATTACTGAGTCTTTTTCTACCGCTTCTCTTATTTTTGTCATATTTCAATTGCTTTTTTTTGTATTATTCATTTTTGTCCGGTTGATTGTATTTCCGTGTTATTTATCTGTTCTTTTTTTACACTTGCACCTAACGCCCTAACCTATGAGCATCGGCGTGCGTTGACAGAAGTTCCTGCAAAGCAAATTCTGTTCAACCCAGGCTTCCTTGCCTGGCCGTACCGACCGCAGGAAGCCTAAGTATTAGGTGCATGGTGTTTATTCCTTATCTGAATATGAATTTACTTTATATATAAACTGTAGTTTGATTGTCTTCTTTTTTGTATTTGGATATTTTTCATTGTTGACCATTTTCTCAAACTCCTTCATAATATCTAAATCCAAATCATCTCTCACCGCAAACGTAATAATATTTTTCTTTTTCCCCAATTCAAATTGAACCATTATTTTCCCTGATTTTTGGGAATCTTTGAAAAGTTTTTCAAAAATGGAGTTAGTTTTATCCAGAACTAATTTTATATCTTCTATAGAAGTGTTTTCTTCCAAATCCTGATTGCTACTTAAAAACACTACTTTTTCAAGTTTTGTGGCTTTTTCTTGTATTGTGTCTTTTGAAACCTCTTTACCATTTCTATATGTTTTAAATCCACTTTCTGCAACATACTTGTTTTTTTCAATGGGGTTATAATAAGTAAGGTTTGCAGGGAGTTCATCTAACCAGAATAATTTTAAGTCGTTTTTTGAAAGATTTAGAATATAATTATGTTTTTGAGTTTCCAAAATAAAAAGTGGTTCTTCAATGTCGAATGCGATTGCTGACCAATAATATTTTAATTCTACTTCATTTGCTTTTCTTATAACATAATTTTCGGTTATCTCTTTTCTAAGTTCATTCCAAACTAATTTTGAGTCTTCCGTATTCTGATACATCTTGCCTTCTACTTCTATGTTGTCTATATGAAATATTACATCTTTACCCGTCTTAATAGCTTTAAGTGTTTCTATGTTTCTAAAACGGCTCCACAACTGTTTACCAATTGTAAGATTTGCTTGTATAATTGAATAATTATCATTTTGTTCCAAGCTGGATTTGATATTCTTAATTGCTACATTATTTAAGTCGTTTGTGCAATAATTATATACAACTCCCTGAGGAATCTTAATTTTTTCAATGTTTTGTGAGAAGGCAAAATTTATCATTAAACAAAGAATAAAAATCAGTCTTGTTCTCATATTTATTTATTTTTTTGTAACTACATGTTATTTATTGAGTCGTAAATTGCTGTTTTCAGTCCAAGTTACGCTTCGCTAAACTTGAACTATCCAGTGTGTACAAGCTTGGACGAAAAAGGGGTTCAAGCTTGAGCGAAGCGGAGTGGCTTTTTTTGCTTTTTGGGCGATTATTTTCTTGTAGCCATCCTTCTGAAGTTATTTTCACTATTTATTCAATACTCCTATCACTCCGTTTGCAGTTACTGTCTCGGCATTAATCAGCATTGACTTACATGAGTCATTATTGTAGAACTGTACAGTAGCTTTTCCATTTTTATCAGTTTGCACATCGGGATTCCAGTATAGTGTCCGACGGTAATCTTTGTCATCGGGTAGTATTACTTTGTCATACTGAGGACTAAAAAATGAACGCGCAACCGAATAGCCGTCAAAGCTGGTATTGCGTATGCTATACGGCTCTTTTACGTAGTTCTTTTTAAGCTTAATCAGTCCGACACATTGTCTTGTCGGTTGAATATTTATATTTGGACAAAGTCGAAAAATTGAAGCATAATCTTCTATAAATGTAACTGATTCTATTTTATCTATATTGGGCATTCGCCACTTGGTTTCTTTATTGTCTGGTTGAATGCTTTCATTGGCAGGTTTTGAGTCAGTCGAAAACGGATTTTGCTCATCGTTATCGTTCAATATATTATTGGCATCAGACACCAGTTGTTTTGAATTTTCCACAATAAATTTCACTTCTTTCGCTTTATATTTTCCATCCTGAAAGTATTTACATGTGAAATTCAATAGTATATTCAAATCTGCCGGCAGCCACTCTGCTTCATCTGTTCTTCGGTCTATTTCTTTTTCCACGGCATAAGTCGCACCAACTTTTACTGGCATTCGTTTGACTTTAACAGTGACTTGTTTCAACAGATTATTTCGCTGGCTCAAGGGTAGCTTATTGTTGTTTTTTGGGAGAAAATTCTTAAGTTCTTCGTCGAAACCTGTAACCTGCGTGTTTACAACGATAACAGAATCTTTTATTTCCTTATATACCTGTTTTTCATTTTGTTCGGTTAATGAATAGGGCTTGAGTGCCGGGCTGAATTGTCTGTTCAGTTTTATATAGGTTTCTTTCTTCTTGTCGCCATCTTTGGTTTGTAGTATCAACCGGGCAGTACCCGGAAAATCACGAAGAGGAAAACTGAAGTTTCCTGCCGAATCAGTTTTACACGTTCCATGTTGGGAAGTGCTGTCGGCCATCAAAATCATTGAAAGATTTATATTCGGCATAGGTTTCTTCAACAACAACGACACTATTGAACCCTCCAGAGATAAACCATCCTCAAGTAGTTGTTTTTGCTCTGTTTTTTCTACACCCGCCATTAGTTTCCACGAATAACGACTCCAGCCCTGTACCATTAGCAAAAGATCGAGTGCTGCCTGATGGTGCGAATCTTCCGATTCAAAGTAATATCCCGGGTGAGCAATATAGCCTTTCAACTCCGAAGAAAGCAACAAATCTGTCAGCACATTATTACTCTGATACTGCATACTGCATGTAGCAGCATCTCTTACCGAAAGCGAAAAGGTTGTTTCTACCGGTTTATCATTTCTATCTTTCAACTGAAACGACATCGATACCGGTTCAAAGGGCTGATACATTGATTTGGCTGTAGAGGCACTCATCTTCATACCGCTATGATGATTGATAAAAACCAGTCGTTCGGAAAGTACATGCCCATCGGCATCGAATAAGGTAATTTGCGTCACTCCACTGGGAAGTTTACGTTTGGGGAAATTGACCGACATTATTTTATCCGGGGTTAAAGTCAGCGTATCCGAGCCATACAAAACTCCCCTGCTACAAAGGCTGATTCCGATTTTAGACTTTACCCAATCCGGCGAATATTGCATAAAAATATCAACCTGATCTTCATCCGTATTATTCACCGACAAACTTACCCCACTTTTCTGGCTATGAGGCAATGGGAAAGTATACGATTTGCCCCTGAATTTAGCCACAGCAGTATAGTTGACGGTGTCGGGGTATATATCAAAACTTCCCATCCCCTGATGCAAGGTGCTGAACGAGCATACACTATCTTTCTTGTTTTTGTACAGCACGCCACTCACATCCACTTCTTCACCTTCGGCAGTAGTTGCCCGAAAAGCAACTTTTGAAGGTATTCCTTCAATCATATTGCCGCCTTCAGGGTAAAAAGTCAGTTTCAACTTGCCACTTTGTTTATATTCAGGACGTTTTTGTTCAATACGCTGCGAATAATTGCGCATAGTTATTACGGTTTTAAACTCGCCTTCCTTTTTCGGCTTGTCATATATCGGGAAAACGCGTGAGAAAAAATTTCCATCACCAAAGTTGAGCATGTAGCGGGTATAAGCACGTATTTCATAATAACCACCATATTGTGTAGGGTTGAGTTTAAACTCGCCATGACATTGCCCATTTTCGATATTCAGCTTGTGGGTATCCAGCAAATGTCCTTCAGCGTTAAGCAATTCCACATACAGCACCTTACTCAAATTGGTCAGGCTATTTCGATCCGAACGTACAATGTACGCCTTAAACCAAATGTTTTCACCCAAATAATAGGAAGTATTGTCGAAATGAAGATACACCTTCTCCTGAGGAAAAGCATCGGCATTTTCCTGAAGTTGCTTGCTAAGTCCCTGAAATTTACCAATCGGCGCTTGAGTTATTTTCAGGCGAGGGGGATTATTCATGACATCCGCCGATAAAACATTTGTTACAGAATCAGGCTTTTGAGCGGTAAATGTAGCTGGGGGCTGCACACTATCGCCTACGGCTAAGGGTTGGAAGTTGAGTGGTAAAAGGCGACCACCCACCGCATAGGCCATTTCACCTGAAAAAACGATATTATCGTCGGCAACAACCCCATTGGTATTTATCACACAATAATCGCTTTGAAAGCTGATGTACGAGGTATGTGTTTGATGGTACTTAAATCGTTTGAACTTAGGCTCTCCATCAACGATTGTATAGCCTTCCAGGTCTATCGGGTATCTTTTTCGGTTGTCGTAATAGTCTATTTTTACTATCGTTCCTTTCATTCCCGTGATAGCAAAACTATTTGCATTCCGGTCTCTTACATGCGATATCCAATCAAACTCTTCCAGTTTTAATTGTTGGTCTTTGGTATATCCATTTGCAACGAGTGTAACAATGCCATTTTTTTTAAAATTTCCCGACAATAACGATCGTAGAAAATAAGTAGGTGAGTTATAGTACACCTCTCTTCTATTCGTTTCCGCTTTGTTCTTTTGCCCTTCAGATTTGAATTCATAAGGCAAAAAATGGGTAAACATATCATATTTTGTCGTTTGGCTGTTATTCGAACAACTTCTTGTCGAATATGAGACAATATCTACCATTGCATCATATCCCAACATGGGTAATTTGACGGTTAATGGCGATTTTGTACTAACTTTAAATGTATGATAATATTCAGCGTCTATCAACGCATTTTTCAATTTCACCGTATCGTAATGATGTTCAAACAAAAGTCCGTCCTCTTGTGCTAGTTTGGCATGTTGCCCCCATTTATCATTCCCTAAAAAGGACGTTTTGAACAATTCAAGATTTTGTTTGCGTCGGCTCTTCCCATTTACAGAAATACCAGACAATTGTTCAAACTTTTTTTTTAGTGCGATATTCAAATCTTCTTCGGTTACATTTGAAAGTTGAATGCTCTTCAATTCATATCCGACGCAACTTACCACCAAGCGACAAGGAAAATTTAAGTTCTTTATAGTGAAATGACCATTCGAATCTGTCATAGTTCCTTTTGAAGTTCCATCAATATAGACTGAAGCATATTTAATAGATTTCTGGATTTTATCGCTTACAACAGTTCCAGAAATGTTATTTTGAGCATTCAGACTTAGGAATCCAAATAGTATTGCCAATATGCATATTAGTAACTTCTTCATTAATATTAGTTGTGAAAATTCATAAAATACATTAATATGAAATTATTCTCTTTTCGTAAGGAACTTTACCGTGTTGTCGTGACGTTAATTGTCAAAATGAGATTCACGATATAATTTCCACAGGTCTGTCTTATTTTTTTCGGCTTGCTGCTAACACCAATATATGATCAACTCAAATTCCTGTATGAGCGATCAATTGCTCATATATCCGCCTTATCTATTGTACCTGTTTGTTGTTGGCTCCCACCGATAACTTTCGAGGCTTTCGGGGTGACCCACCCGACAATTAGCATTATTTGTACATCTAATCACGCTTATATATATCCGTAGGGACGGGTCGTACCGACCGCAGGAAGCCTAAGTATTAGCGGTTAGGTGTTTATTTTTCAATTTCTTCTATTTTGTCAGTAATTGGTTTCCCCTTCAAATCAAGATATGACCAAATCCCATTCTTTAAAATTTTTATTTTCCCACCTTTGTCTCCAAATAAAAATGGAGCATCTTCAACTTCTAAAGAATCATTGTTACATGGTACAATAGTCTTGTTATCTATGTCAATTACACCATGTTTTTTTTCTTTTGTACATTCAATTAATGAATTGTTGATATAATACAAATGGTCGTAATTTAATGGTATGAGTAACTTCCCTTCGTATGAAACTAAACCCCATTTATTGTCTTTTACAACATAATGTGCTGGAGGCCCATACTCTACCCAACCTGAAATTCCATCATAGATTATTGGGATTATTTCCTTATTTTTGAAAGATATAGTTCCAAATTTTTCATTTCTCTGTACAATGAAACGTTCTTCTTCGTTCTTTTTGGAATCTTCCCAAGCTTCTGTAATCAGCTCATATTCGAAAGGAATTAATGTCTCTCCTTTTAAATTTATAACTCCACATTTGTTGTTCTTAGAAACAAAATAATATGGTCTTAAACGTGGGGCGTAAATTGAGTCATAAATAAAGGGAATCAATGACTTATCGTTCTTATCAATAATACCCATCACAGAATCTTTTTTTACAATAAATCCTTCGTCAACACTTTCCACGAATGAGTACTTATCTGACACAACAATACAATTATCGTTGATTAAATATAGTTTTTTACCTTGTCTTCCCAAATAAAAATTGTCAAAAAGAATTTGCACAGTATCAAACTCTAACTTAAGTGTCCAACTAGCTTTATCATCAAGAATTCTATATTTGTTGTTAATCTTTACCAAAAAGGATTTGAACGCATTTTCATATGATAATTGTGGATTTTGTGAAATAAAGTCATAGATTAATGGCGCAATTAATTTGCAATTGTTGTTAATAACGCCCCATTTATTACTCTTTCTTACCATTGAATATCCATAATAACTCATCGGTGTAATGGAGTCGAAAGTTTCATAGGGTAAAACCACTTGGCATTTCTCATTCAAATATGCAAATTGTCCTTCTTTTCTAACTAAAATCAAACCATAATAGGGAAACTTAGTTATTGAGTTTGCATATGAATGTCCATTAGGCTTAATATATGGAGATTCATATACTTCATCAAATATATAGTCAGTTAGTTGATTGTGTTTGTCACTAAAAATCGCTAACTTACCCTTTTTCTCGTATGTTTTAAATGAGTCGTCTGAAGCATATAAATCTAAACTTATAAGATAGAATAAGGATAATAGTATAGTAATTCTGTATGCAATTTTTGTTTTGTTGATTTCCATATGATTCATCTTACTGTTTAAAGAATTGTTTCAGAATTAATGTCATTCTCTCATTCTTTGTGTCAAGTTTTTTTTTACACTTACCCCTGACTACGCCTAAGCCTATGAGCATTGGCGTCCCGATAGCTATCGGGATGCGGGAGTTTAATTTCCTCTTAACCACAAAGTGAAAGCGGGAGAAAATACTGATATTTGCGATTCCGCCGACATTGCTTTATAGGCGTGTGTTAGGCGTTTGGTGTTTTATTCATATCCGTCAAAAATCACAGTTAAAATTCTTCGCTTTGTTGAGCCGTCTTTTTGTCGTACAGCTTTCTTATTTTCAACTACAAGTCTAAGTATTGCTAATTCAACATCCACGATTTTGAATTTATTGTTTTCTTTCTCAACAATATATAGAATGTCAAGTAGTTTTTTTTTAGTGTATAAAAGTCCAGATACAAAATATAAGTTTTTGTCGAATTTAAATGGCTCTGATAAAATTAAAAAACTGTTTTTGTCATGTATTTGAGAAGGAAATGAAACTTTTTTCTCCGTTACGTTTGGTTCTATCTTTATGGTTGAATAAATTAATCTTGAATCCCATTTTATTGGTTTTGATTCTTTAATTTGTTTCAATAATGTGTCTCTTATTTCTTGAAATTTCGGAGAAGTCTTAATTCCAAATTTATGTGGAATTATTGAAAAACCATTTTTTGTTGAGTCAATTCTAAGGTCAGTATAAGACAATGGAACTAGAACGATTTCATTTATTGGAATTGTATCTCCATTTTCTCTTTCAAGAATTTGATTACTGAGTGGAGCCCAACGCTCTAAAATCAAGTTTAAAATTTCGTGACTCTGTTTGATATTTAGACTTTCTGTTATTTTATCAGATTGTTCTTTTTGATAGTCGGAATTATTGTTTTTCGTGTCTTCTTTTTTCGAACAAGACATTAATAAAGTTACTGAAATAATTAATACAATAATTTTCTTCATTTTATTCTCAGTTTTGAGATATAAGTCTCTGTATTTTTTTTTCACACTTACGCCTAACACCAAAATATGATCAACTCCAATTCCTGTATGATCGATCAATTGCTCATATATCCGCCTTATCTATTTTCCCTGTTTGTTGTTGGCTCTCACCGATAACTATCGAGGCTTTCGGGAGCGGGCTCACCCGACAATTAGAACTATTTGTACATTTAATTAAGTGAAGCTATATCCGATGGGACAGGGGTTATGTGTTAGGCGTTTTGTTCTTTCGCTTGTTTTGTTTTCAGTAATTTTGTTTCACGTTCTACGCGAAGCATTTCTTCTTTTCTTTCTTCGTAGTCGCAATGAATAACTTTGTCTGTTAGTTCTTTAATACGAGCCTGTCGCAATCATAGCCCAAGCCAACAAAGAGAAAATACCTATACAAATTCCAAGCGGAATCCAAATTGGTTTAGTTTGATATTTTGTTTCAGCACCTATATATTTCTTCCAGAAGTAATTATATAATGCAAAAGAGCCCAACATACTTACTAATAAAGTAAGTACTGTATTTCTTTCAAACTGGCTGAGTATAGAAATGGAAATAGCCGTATATGCAATTGAATAACCAAGAACCAACCAAATTACATCTTTTCTATTAACTCTCTTCAAGTTTATTGATAATAAAATGCCTCCTGTAATCACAGTAAAAAGACAAGAAAAGAAATAAATTACTCTTCGTGAGTATAATTCTGGGGCATCTTTGTCAGAAACAATATTATATTTCCAATCTTTAGTGTTGAAGAACTTGAAATGGTCAATATTGTCTGTTTTTTCTTCGAGGATAATGTTTTCATCTTTTTTCATCTCTTCTTTTTCTTCCATTTTCTTGATTTTTTTGTTTTTATTTGTCGAAGTCTCTTGTTGATATACTTACACGCTAAAATTCTCCGTCTCAATTTAGTGCTGCAAATCTCTTTTTTTTTTACGCTTACACATAACGACCGAGCCTATAAGCATTGGCGTCCCGATAGCTATCGGGATGCGGGAGTTTCATTTCCTCTTAACCACAAAGTGAAAGCGGTAGGAATCCCGATAGCTATCGGGGCTGATATTTGCGATTCCGCCGCCATTGCCTTATAAGCGTGTGTTATGTGCTTGTAGTTTTTTTTTAGCTTTAAAATTTGATTAAAACTAGCTGTCTTTTTTTACTTGATTATTAATCATATTTCTCCAACTATTAATGGCTGATTCCATATTTTGTTTATAAAAAACATTAGTCTTTTCGTTAATCTGATATTCATCAAATCTCTTCAAAATAGCATCTCGTTTTATAAGACAATAGATACTGTAGTAAGCACAATGGTCAATATATGACGTGTCATAATTTTTTATTTTCCCATTTTTGGAACGATATATTTTTGTGATAACAGGGTATAATGTTTCTTTCTTAATTTTTAAACTAGCATTTATATAATATCGGATAATCATAGCAATTCCAATTTCCTTTTCTTTGAATCGGCAACTTTGGGTGAATTCCTTTTGAAAAGCTTTCCCATTTTTTTCCCACTGAACATAAGTTACCCAAGGAGAATTAGAACCGGCATCACACTCGTCATTACTCTTATATCCAGGAAACGCTTCAGTGTATGCTCCAATAGTATCAATTCCTATAGATATTAAGGAGTCTATATGGTTTTCTGCTTGTTTCCCAAAATGTGATTTATAGCTATTTTCTGTTATCTTTTTCTCGTTATTTTGTTTCCAATAGCTATAGAAATCAGCATTATTTGTTTTCTGTTGTCCGTAAATAACAACAGAAATCATCATGTTCAAAAGCAGAAAACATACTGTTTTTTTTCTATTCATCGTTTTTAGTTTGCAGTCATTTTGATTTTTTCTACTATAGCTCATAACGACCGAGCCTATGAACATTGGCGTCCCGATAGCTATCGGGATGCGGGAGCATCACTTTCGCAAAGCGAAAAAGTGAATGCGGGAGCAAAACCTGCTAAACGCACAGCTTGCCCCGACTTTTCGGGGTCAGCCAGCAGGTGAGCATGGGCGTGTGTTAGCGGTTCGGACTTTCTTATTATTAATTTCTTAGTTTTCGCCCACACCAAGGGCAAAAATTTATTTCAATGTATGAATTTCCTCCGTCGTGAATTGGAATTCCAAATTCCTTTTGTCTTTGGGTAATAATTGAGTCGTAATTTACTTTCGCCTGATTTATTGATTTCTTGTCATCAATTAAATAATATGCCATATCAACACAGCAATACTTCTTATAATCAATTCCAGCTTCTTTAATTCTTCTTTTTAGCTCCCATTCTTGACAGTCTTTGTTGTTCTGAAATGCGTCCATGTACTCTTCGTATTCTGGAGTGTCCCAAACATTCTTAGGAAGTGGTAGTTTAGAGTATTTTTCACTCAATTCAATAAATCTGGTCAATTCCATTCTTTTCCTTCTTTGCGCTAGTTTGATAAACGCTACACTCTGAATAGTTCACTTGTTCCGGCTTGTCGGAAAGCTTGAGCGAAGCGATGTTTCTTGTTTTTGCTCTTGATTTTCTTTTATTCGGGCATTGTCGCAAGAGACAAATGTAATTAAATCACTGTCGATATTAGAATAAGTATTTTCATATTTTTTTAATTGTTGTATTCAAATGCAGATACTAAAAACCACTTATTATTAATTAATTCAAAATTATATTCAAAACTAAATCCAGAGTCTTCTAACCAGACTTTCTCCTTGAAGTTTTTTTCGTGTCTCTCATAAGAGACTTTATATTCGGTCGTATCTACATCATAGATTTTATTTTTAAGCATTGACCAATTTTTTTTCGTCCATTTTTCTTCTCCGTCTTCTTCAAATCGCCCTCCTTTCAATGGAAACTTAAGTCTCGATATCTGAAATAAACTGTCTTTATGGAATTTGTCATAAAATGAATCAAAATTTTCAATGGAAGAGTTTGAGATATTCCTCTTTTCTTGTGTTCGTGGTTTGTCACAAGAAATAAAAGTCAGCAGAATAATTGTCGCTAAAACAGTTAGATTTTTCATATTTCCTTTTTTTTTTAAAATTGGTGCTAACGACCGAGCCTATGAACATTGGCGGATTGCGGGAGTTTCACTGTCATATTTCTATAAAGTGAAAGCGGGAGAAAAACCAGCTAATTGCGAGTCCGCCGCCATTGTTTCATAGGCATGTGTTATGTGGTCGTTTTTTCATTCAATTCTTTTCGTGTTAGAGATAATTATAACCTTTTTAATTATTTCCCTTGTCAAAATAAACCAATTCTCTTTGTCTCGTGTCAATCCATAATTGTCTTCAGTGTTGTTGACTATCTCGAAAATATAATTAAAGTTCGGTGTCTTAATAGTTAATTCATCGTAGTTGTAATGAATTCGTCTCGGTGGATAGAATCCGTCTTTTGATTTTATTTTAGGAATTTCCTTCTTGTAAAATTTATGCTTTTCTTGGAGCAGAATTTTATTCTTGAAAACAAAGTTGAATAGCGAACAAGTGTCAACACTAAAAGATTTTTGTGTATGTACGTCGTCAAACACAGAAATTATAAATATTCCTCTTTGTTGTGTCACCACATAAATGCTTTGTCCACTGTCAATGGCCTTTGGAAAATCAGCAGATTTGGTTTCACAGCCTTTACAACCCGATTTGACAATAAGAACTGTGTCAACATTAGTCGCTTTAAGGTGTTCTAGATAACCTTTCAATTCTTGTTCAGTTTTCTTTTCTTGTCCAAGAGTTGTCTGAATCAAAATTATCAGTAATAGCAAAGTCAAGGCTTGAAATCGTTTCATAATAGTCAAAGGGTTCAACTGTTTTATTTTTTTTTAAAATGCCACCTAACACCAATATATGATCAACTCCAATTCCTGTATGATCGATCAATTGCTCATATATCCGCCTTATCTATTGTCCCTGTTTGTTGTTGGCTCCCACCGATAACTATCGAGGCTTTCGGGGGGACTCACCCGACAATTAGCATTATTTGTACATTTAATTAAGTGAAGCTATATCCGTTGGGACGGGGGCTCCTGCAAATGAAATTCCGTTTAACTGAGGCTTCCTTGCTGGGTCGTGCCGACCGCACGAAGTCCTATGTATTATGCCTCGTTGTTTTTTATTAGTCACTATGATTCCAATTAATATTACCTGCAAAAGTAATTGGTATATTCATTGTTTTTAAAAGGAATGGCAAACCTATAATTATTGGATTTTGTTCATTAAAATATTCAACTGGATTACCTATTTGGGTGCTAGAATATCTAAATGAATCTGGTGTGTGCTTACAGCAAATAAGAGAGTGCATCAACAATATTTGCAACATTTTGATACCATAGTTGACGAATAGTATAGTATTATCAATCTCTGCTTTTAAACAAATAGCCACATATTTTTTTTCAATTTCATTCTCAAATTTATATTCATTGACCATACTAGGAAATACTTTAGAAACATAGTCTGCCAATGCATCTAATTTGGAGGGATATTGATCTTCATCAATAATTATCTTTTCATTACATATTGCCTTAAGATTATCTATAACTTGACTTACTAGATATTCTTCTGAATTAGATTCAATAATATTCTTAGCTTCATCAAATATATTGGGATCTACGGGCGGAATTAATCCTTTATATTGTTCACTTATGTTGTCGAATAGAATTCTAAATACATTGATTGGATTATGTCTTATGTTTTTGATAAGTTGGGCTTCAGATATTTTTCCAGTTGATAATCCAATATATTTTAAGGTCTTTTCAACACTCTGATGATAGTGATATAACGCATTTGAATACTTTTTCTTTTGAACAAGCAATTGAGCTGTTTCAAAGTCTTCTTTTGCAAGTTTCAACATGTCTTTCATCTTTTTATTTTTTTTAAGTATTGTACAAACTTGAAATCGCCGTTTTTACAATGAGGCATATCACTTATATATCCGATACTTATTTCCTGTATCTTCCAATCGTATCGTAACTGTTCGCTTGCTCTTCATGCAAGTTTAATAAGTGCTACATCCTGAAAAGTCCAAGCTACCGCTTCGATCAAGCTTAAACTATCCAGTGTGTGCAAGCTTGGACGAAAAAGGGCATAGGCCTGTATTAGGTAACGTTATTTGTTCTTCATTTTTTTTTTCGTGTCTCTATTTCTTTCAATTGTTCAAGTTCCTTGATTCGTCGAGAGTAATATGTATCTAATTCTTGGTAGTATTCCTTTAAGAAATCGTCATTCAAAATTGTAGACATTGGGTAATTTTCAAAGTTATCATTTCTTAAATCGTACCTTCTATTACGTCTTAAATTTCTTTCTTCGTTTTCTAACTTTTCTAATGCTAATTTCATTTTCACAAATGCTTGAAAAAATGGACTAGAAAAAGAGTAACGTTTTGAATTTCTGTCGAAACGTATGACCTCATCAAAATTTATCGTAGATAACTCACCCAAATCATCTAACATTAGTTGTTTTGTATTATATGCTTGCATTTTTCGCAATTCTTTTTGAATTTCTCCCTCGCTTGAATATTCTTTCTCAGTATGAATTAAAGCTACAACTATATTTTTCTTAGGTATTTCGGCACAAACTTTATCGTAAATTTTTGTAAATGTATCAGTGTTTTTCCGAACATACGATGAGACGGATTTTTGAAAATCATCTTCATATATATATTCTACAAGAATTTTAGTTTTGCTAATACCCTTGTTATAGCAAATGTCATAACATATTTGATGGCAAATTGAAGCAAGATTATTTGAATAATATATTATCTTATTTCTTAAACCATTTATGTGTCTAACATTCATTATTTTAAAGCCCTTGTCAATGATTTCACCGAGTTCACATTCTTTTAAGAGTGGAACGTAAATTTCAGCAATTCTTGTTGAAAGGTTTGTATCTAACTCAACTAATTCCCTTGCTGTACCTACAGCACCAATACAAATAATTTTCATATTTGATTCTTCAAATTCATTACTTGTATCAATAAATATTTTCAAAACATCAGCAATTTTCCTTTTTTCATTTTCAGCAACCTTATGAAAATCTTCAATTATCCAAACGCAATTTACTTCACCCATAAATTCAGCTAATCTTTGGGGTGTCAATTGTATTGGTAATGCTCTTCTTTCAACTGTCCCATTTTCAATAGTATTTGTACTTGATAATAAAGAGCCAATTTCTTTATATTTAGCTGAAACTTCACTTTTTATCGAATAGATTTTTTTTTTGTTTTTTTCGCTGTCATAAAAAACGTCTAATTTATCAAAAGCCCTTAAAATTACATCATTGAATGTGGTGTCTGAGTCACAACGCGTAGTGATTTTTTTGATTTTCAACTCATCAAGCTTATTGTTTATTAAAGTCGATTTTCCACAACCCGAATGACCATATAAAACTATTTGCATCCCGGGCATATCTAAAAATTTCTCTAAGTCTTTTTCTAATTCCTTACGTTCAATGTAAGTCAATTTTGCAATTGAACTGGGTGTAAATACATTCTTGAGTTTTTTTCTGTTGAATAGTTTCATGTTTATTATTATAATGTTACCTAAATTTTTATATACAACACTCATTCCCTCTATGTGCCTCTTATGTCGTATATATCCGCCTTATTACTAATGTTTCGTGCTCTTTTATTTCCGCTCCAAAGATATATACTTTATTTTAAGTTAACACAATGTTTCACAACTATCTTTAATATATTTTTTTACAAAAGTTGTTCTATTTGTTTGTGAGGTTATAAAAAAAAATCAGCAGCCCCACAATTCCGGTGTTGCTGCTGATAGACCTCCCCCCTGCCCCTTACTGCGCAGAAAGGGGGACAGGGGTTGAAGGGTGTTCGCTTACCGCATTACCAGCATCACTGCTGCGGTAAAGTTCTGAATGCCATCGGGAGTAACTGCTGCCACGCGGAAGTAATACACGGTGGCGGGCGTCAGGCCTTCGGCTTTGTAGGAGGCGCGCGTAGTGGTGATAAGGTCATCCCATCCGTCGTCGGTGAGTGGGAGCGTGCCTTTGGCAATTTGCCAGATATAAGAGCGCGATGTGCTAACACGAAGCGCCTTAAGCAGCGCGGTTCCCGAAATAGTTCCGTTAATGGTCGTCAATACCGGTATTTTCACGATGCAAGCCGGTATTGACTAATACGTGCATGTATTGTGATGTGTTGAATCGCCTTTGTGATGTGTCGAATCGATATTGTGATGTGTCGAATCGCCATTGTGATGTGTCGAATCAGCTTTGTGATGTGTCGAATCGGCTTTGTGATGTGTCGAATCGGCTTTGTGATGTGTTGAATCGGCATTGTGATGTGTTGAATCGATATTGTGATGTGTCGAATCGCCTTTGTAATGTGTTGAATCGCCATTGTAATGTGTTGAATCGCCTTTGTAATGTGTCGAATCGACATTGTAATGTGTCGAATCGGCATTGTGATGTGTCGAATCGACATTGTGATGTGTCGAATCGGCATTGTGATGTGTCGAATCGATATTGTGATGTGTTGAATCGATATTGTGATGTGTTGAATCGCCTTTGTAATGTGTCGAATCACCATATATAAAGCAAGTTGATTATATTAAATCAGTTGAATGACATGTTTGGTTTATTTCAAATCAATTTATATGGTCCCTTCATATGCATTTACCACGAATATATGCTTTATAAACTTCGGTTATTATCATCAAATGCCCTTTTTGTATTCAGGTAAGTCCGGTAAGCAAGATTGGTAGTCCGGTATGTACTATTGGATAAGCAATATGTAAGATCGGAACTCCGGAAAGTAAGATTGTAATTACGGAAAGTAAGATTGTAATTACGGAAAGCAAGATCGTAATTGCGATAAGCAAAATTGTAATTACGGGAAGCAAGATTGTAATTGCGATAAGCAAGATTGTAATTACAATAAGCAAGATTATAATTACAATAAGCAAGATCGTAATTCCGATAAGTAAGATCGGATATCCGGTAAGTAAGATTGTAACTCCGATAAGTAAGATTGTTTGTCCGGAAAGTAAGATCGGAATTACGATAAGTAAGATTGTTTAACCGATAAGTAAGATAGGACAATTGGAAAGGAAGAATTGAAGATAATAAATAGCTATTCAACGTCATATAGGAATTAGATGCGGAGCAACATGTATGCAGGGCGTAGTAGCATGCCTTTTTGGCTGCATAAAACCCCTGAACGGAACGTAAATTTCTTTATGTGCATCCTTTGGCTTTGTGAATGGTGAAATAAACGGAATACACCGCTATAAAATAACGCCCGATGCCCCCGCTGACGCGGGTCTGCGACCTGTGTCGGGTAAATGCCTGACTCTTTTCTGTTTTACAGGGGTTACAAACCCGCGTCCACAAGGTATCTATTAATTTGAAATTCTGATTACCTATTTTCTCTGCTATTATCCAATTATTAGCTCATTTATCTTTCTGTGTCCTATTTTATATGTGATGGTTCGTTTTATTTCTTACAGTTTTATATAAGCATCTCTGTTTCGAAATGAACGAATTGTTTCTTTGATTCTCTTTTTATGGTTGTATTGAATCTAATTCAGGTCACAATATTAAAAAAAATGTATGCAAAACGATATAAATGTTCTGCAAACGTTTGCAATTTCCGAATTAATCTGTACATTTACCCCGAAAATCTAATATTTATTCATTTTAATAAATTCTATTATGAGAAAAATCCTACTTTTTTTTGTATTGTTGGGGCAGTTTGTGTCTGCCCAGCAAATTGAAGTGCAGTCGACGGTGCTGATAAAAAGCACCGAAACGGGCGGTTTATATCACCCTGCCTTTAGTCCTTCGGGCGATTACCTGCTGGTAACTGCCGAGAATTATGCCGGCTTGAAAATGTATTCTTTAGGAACTAAATCTTTGAAAACAATCACTCCTGATGCCGGAGCCGGTTATGAGGTTCAGATCAGTGCCGATGGGAATACGATAGTGTATAAAAAGACTGAATTTGTGAGAAACCTTCGCAATAATTCACTGATTTCGTATTCACGTTCCACAGGAAGCCAAACGCAATTGGTGGCTCCAACCCGGGAACCGATTACTTCCAGATTCGCGGCTAACAAACCCCTTTTTGTAAAAGGAAATAAACTGGTTCGCAACAACATTTCCACCGCCGAAACCACTCCCGTTATTTGTATTGAAGACCAAAAGATGGTGCTTTACACGGCTGCTAAACGTCGCGTCCTGACACCCAATGGTCCGTTGGACAGTTATATCTGGCCTTCTATATCTCCCGATCATAAAAATATTGCTTACACGGTTGCCGGCAAAGGAACATTTGTTTGCCGCATCGATGGCACGAATGTGAAATCGCTGGGCAAATTAAATGCTCCTGTATGGTTGAATAACCAATGGATAGTGGGTATGGACGATAAGGATGATGGCGAAAAACTACTTTCTTCTACCCTGGTGGCTCTTTCCATCAACGGAAAAGTGCGTCAGACCATCACAACTCCTACCGGTAAAATGGCTATGTATCCTGCTGCTTCGGCCGACGGGAAACGTATTGCCTTTAATACCGACAAGGGAGAATTGTATTTACTTGATATTCAAATTAAATAGAAGGAGAAAATTCATATGAAAAAAATTACAGGAATTTTGCTCGTTCTCTTTATGTGTTCGTGGGCAACAGCCGCCGATTTTACAGGCAAAAAAATATATATCAATCCCGGTCATGGCGGCTACAACGGTGCCAACGACCGGAATCTTATTACCATAAACTACCCGCTGGGTGATACGCTCGGATTTTGGGAATCGTACAGCAATCTGCAAAAAGGATTGGTTTTGCGCGATATGCTTCAGGCGGCGGGTGCTACCGTTTACATCTCGCGAACGCTAAACAGGGATGTGGATGACCGGTCTTTGTCGGAAATTGCTGCTGAGGCCAATGCCAATAACGTGGATGCATTTCTATCTATTCACAGTAACGCGGTTGGAACCAATACCGGAACTAATTATCCGTTGATCATATTTCATGGAAATGATAATGCCCCAACCGTAGCTGCCAGCTTGCCTATGGCTCAGGCTGTATGGCCACGCCTGATGACGAATCAGTTGACAAATTGGACTTATTATTCCCTCACTTCAACGAATCTTCGTGGTGACTTTTCTTTTTACGGATACGGATTAGGCGTTTTAACTCCGCTTACTGTTCCCGGCTTTTTGTCCGAAGGTTCTTTTCATGATTATCAACCGGAAACACACCGGTTGTTGAATGTAAATTATCGCAAGCTGGAAGCCATAAACCTGTATCGTTATTATTGCGATTATTTCCAGGCCGATCTTCCTGCCACCGGTATTATTACCGGTTTTGCCAAAGGGAAAGATGAAACCATGGTTAATGCCAAATACATTTATAAAGCTGGTACGAACGACCGCTGGAAACCACTGAACGGTACCCGGGTGAAATTGATGAATGCTGCCGGTGATTCGCTGAATATGTGTCAGACGGATACATTAAACAATGGTATTTTTGCATTTTACAATCTTGTTCCCGGAACCTATAAACTTCATCTGGATGCCCCGGATCATACTTCAAGGGATACAACCCTGACTGTTACGGCTGCTACAACCACTTACGCCAAGATGATGCTGGTCAATCCGAATATTGTTGTTCCCAAGGATACCACCCCCGATTATCCGGTACCCGCACAGGAAGCAGGTGTTTTGCCATTGCCTCATTATAACTTTGGTGCTGCCGAAGCGGTTATGCCTGATTGGTTGAATCCGAATCAGATTCAGAAAGTGCTTTACCGGAATGAAAAACTGTATGTACTGACCGTTGAGCCTAAGATTTTAGTTATCAATGCTACAACTTTAGCTAAAATCCGCGAAATGGATTTAACCGGCATTAGCGGTGGTGTGAAGATATTGAATGATATCGCTTTCACGGCTGATGGCTATTTGCTGGCTTGTAATAAAGATACAATCTCAATGCCTGAATTAAAGAACCGATATTTTAAAGTTTATACCTGGAATAACGATTCCATAGCTCCGTCTTTGTTTTTTAAAACTCAGAATCAGGGTGCCTGGTTCGAAGGTGTTGTGGGCGAAACTTTTGCAGTTAGCGGACCTCGCTGGAAATGTACTCTTTACACTCCTTCGGTGACCATTGGTTCCACCAAAGCTATCCGCATCGTGGGATTGCTTTATGAAGAAGGATTAGCTCTGGGGTATAAGTTTATGGTAGATCCTGCCGTTCCAAGCAGTTATACCGAAGCGCTCTGGGGAAAGAAGCTGAAATTCACTATTTCTCCTTCCGGATCGGATCATTTCTACCTCGACAGCGAAAAAGTACTGCCAACCGAATACCAGTTCAACTGGGGATTGCCCGATCGGTCTGCCTTAATAAATAAAGGTGTTTTTGCCGAAAAATCGGGTTACCAGATGCAAGCTGTTGCTTCCGGGAGTTTCTTTTTCCGTCATGCCAAACACGTTTACATGTCGTCACCCGTTTGTCAGGCAGATTCAACTGCCGTGGGTGTAGCTCTGTTCGATGTGACTGAGGGTTTAAGTAATGCCGTGAAAGTTTCGGAGAAATTCCCCGAAGCCGGATTGGGAACGCAAAAATCAACTTACATGGCGGCAGCTGCCAAAGTAAGCGGCTACGATATCGATTTGATGATTTTAGCCCAAAATCAGGGTATGGGTCGTTACAAAAGTATCGTACCCGCTGGTAAAGCCAATATCTATGCTTCTGAACTGAAAGCCGAAGCAGCCGTGGATGGTTATAACCTGCGTTTTACCTTAAACGAAGCAGCTACATCGGTGGTGATAACTGTTTACAACGGCGCAGAGGCGGTGAAAACCATTGAGGCCGGTGCATTGGCCAAGGGTCAGCAAGCGGTTACTGTGTTGTCGGCCGATTTACCCGAAGGTACCTTTAGCTGGACGGTGAAAGCTACGGCCGAGTTTGTGGATCGTCCGGTAAAAATATCGGATAATAATCAAACGCAACTGCAGTTTTATTCCCCACGCGGAGTGGCTGTAGATAACAGCTTCGAAAGTCCTTTCTTTGGTCGTGTTTATGCTACGGAAACAGTTCCACGTACAGGAGCCGGTCGTGCTACCAAAGATGGTGTTTATATCCTGAATTCGGCATTGGAAGATGTAACCAGTCAGGGTGCAAACAGTTATACCGGGCAAGTTACCTGGGGAGCAGGAAGCAGCCCCATGCGTTTATCTGTTGCCGGTGATGGAAAAGTATTTGTCAACGACTGGAGTGATGCCCATCCGGGTGTATGGGTCATGGATCCTGCTAATCCTGCCGGTGCATTTGTACCCGTGTTTAGCGGACTTACCAAAGCAAGTTCAGGTCTTTCGAGCTTAGGTGGCGTGAATGTTCATGGATCCATAGCCCATTGCTGGGTAATGGGTACAGGGGCCGATACCAAACTGTATACTTTCGACGAAGATTATATGGATGCTCCGGCAACCAGTGCCGGCAATCTGTTGCAATACAATATCGGAACCCTGGCAACTCCCTGGCAGGCTGCCCCGAGTGCTGTGGTATACAACGACGCATTAAACGGTAACCTGCAACAAAATATGAATTCCTGCATGGCTCCCGATGGACGTGGAGGTTGGTGGATTTCACAAAACAGGGCCGAAGATGCCGTATTAATTCCTTCGTTGATACATGTGGGTGCCGATGGCGTTCTCAATTTCAATTCGGGAAAAACACCAACCCTGATCGAAAATTCGGTTTCAGGCGGCATGGCAGTCAGTTACGATGGAACCCGTCTGGCTATGGGTTGTAAAGATGAAGTCAAAGTGTTTGATGTGACTTATTCCGAAACCGGAGTACCTGCATTGACGCGTATTCATTCTATCAAACCGGCCATGGGTGCCAACACAGCGGGCATTTCGTTCGACCGTGCAGGCAACGTGTATGTTATTTCCAATTCTTCCGAACGCCTGGGCGTATGGGCTTTACCGAAACTCGATAATCAGTTCGTTACCCTGGCTCCGTCAGCTCAGGTGATAACCATTTTGCGTACCGGCGATGATCAGTTAATGAACCCGGACGAACTGATAACCCTGTTCCCTAATCCTGCCGTGAATTTCGTTACCATCGAAAGCAGCGGAAAAGAAATGGAGACCATTGCCCTGTATGATTTAAAGGGGCGTTTGATCCTTTCGCAAACCGTAGGTGCCAATCGGGTGAATCTTACACTTGAAACATTGCCTGCCGGAATGTATGTGCTGAAAGTGAAAACGGCAGATGGTATGGCTGTTAAGCGGATTATGAAACAATAGTTTATAGATATTGAATTGGGTCTTTCCTTTTCTCTCTCCATGTTGGGAGAGAGAAGAGGTTCGATCAGTTTAAATTATTATCCTATAAATCATCAGAATATCCTATTTGTCAATATAAATTTAAAAGAGGGAATTGCAGGCTGCGATTCCCTCTTTTTCTTTACGGTACAGGCTGTTCCGCAATGTTGGGTAATTGTTTCCGGCTTGCAAAGTGGGGCGATAAATGATTGGCGGCTATTTGAAAGAAAGTGATAAAATGACATAGCCTCATGGCCTTCTGTTCCGAATGCTTTGGTTCCTGACCGGGCAATCTGTTAAATTGCTATTCCCCTCCGGCTTCTGAGATAGAAGGCCTCTGTTCTCGGTTAAATCCCTTTTTTGGTATGATGAGTCTGATTAATTTCTTTTCTGATGTTCATCGGGTGGCATTGTTTGGATAGCTATTCGTTTTTCGGGATAAAAAAGAAATGAATAATCAGTATGTCTTCTAATTTTATAAGCAAATCTATTGTTAATTAATATTGAATTGATGGCCGGCCGGCGAAGTGGAATTAGCTACTTATATTTATATCCCTGAAAGTGAATCCGGGTGAAAAAAAGGTTCCGGTTTATGACTTGTTTCGAAGAAATAGAGCCGACTTAATGATATTATTTGAATTATAAATGTAAGCAGAACGTAAGAATAGCTGCTCAAAAAGACAAATAAAATGACATTATATAAACAAAAAGATTGATTAATGCCGGTTAGTATGTTCAAAAAGTAATGTTTTGAATTATTTTTCTGTTTTTTATTCCACGAAGGGATTTGAAAATCAGTTCTTTGTATTTTTATGCTATTAAACATGTAAAAGACTTCTGCAAACGATTGCAGTCTTGGAATTAATTCCTAAATTTGTACTGCATTATTTATGCAATATGTTCTTTTAATTCATTTGTTTTTGACTATTTTAATTTTTTTTTATTTCCTGTTGTTGTCGTTCAAATTGAAAACTGTTTTCTGAAAATGATTTAGGCTTATTAAGTAACATTTTGTCAGAAAAGAACATTAAATTAGTTGAACTTAGTCTGTTTTGATATCTAATGTGCATAATATATAAAATCAAAGAAAACCGGGAAATGAATATCATCTGAGTAAATTACTTATTCATTCTTTTTTTTATCACTCTATTCTAATTAAAATGAAACATATATTTTATCTGATAACCATACTCTTATCATTTGCAACCAGTCTTCAGATTATGGCACAAACAACAACGACTGAACTGGTAATGCTGCCGCAAGATAAAGTCATTGTAGAACGAATATTATTACAACTAAAAGAACAACAGTCTCTTGAAACAGGTTTGCTGGTTGTGAAAGTCGGTGAACTATTCCTTGAAACTCCCTATGTTGCCAGTACCCTGGAAGCAGGCGATACGGAAAAAATGGTTATCAATCTGAGGGAGCTGGACTGCACCACCTTTGCCGAGAATTGCCTGGCTCTTGCCCGCACCATTCAGAGAAAGAACCCGGATTTCAACGGTTTCGTTGATGAACTGAAACTGATCCGTTACCGGGATGGCCACATGAACGAATATCCATCGCGTTTGCATTATTTTAGCGACTGGATTTATGATAATGATCAGAAAAAATTGGTTCAGAACATGTCGAAAGAAATAGGAAATACGGTTTTTCCTGCTAGCGTGAATTACATGTCCACACATCCGGCAGATTATCCGGTGTTAAAGAAGCATCCTGAATTCGTAAAACACATTGCCTTACAAGAATCAGAAATTACAAACAGAGAGAACTGGTATATCCCAAAAAACAAACTGGCTGCATGTGAAAGCCTGTTGCGCGATGGAGATATATTGGGCATCACCACCACGATTTCCGGAATGGATATATCGCATGTGGTTATTGCCGTACGTAAGGATGGACGCATTCATATCATGCATGCCAGTCTGAGTCACCATAAAGTGCTCATCTCGGATGAAACGCTGGAACAATACCTGAATACACATAAAGCTGCAACCGGTATCATGGTGGCGCGTCCGTTGTGATTAATATTTCAGGCGAAATATATTTTAAATTTTATTTAAATCTACTATACAACCATGAACATCGAAATTTCAACTATCGGTATCCGCAAAGTAGAAGAAGCAGACATTGATTCTATGATTGCTTATCGGATTGCTTATCTGACTGAAATGCAGGGTGCAAGGGAAAGTCGTTTTGTAGAGCTTTTGAAAAAAGACCTGTCGGTATTTTTTCACAGAAGCATAGCCGATGGTAGCTTCGTATCTTTTGTAGCTGAATACGAAGGCACAGCCCTTTCGTATGGTGCCATGGTGTTACGTGAAATACCCGGTGACTTTAACCGTTCGTCCTACCTGGAAGGCGACATACTGAATATGTACACGATACCTCTGGCACGCCGGAAAGGAATTTCCACTCTTATTCTGAACCGGTTAATTACCGAGGCCAAAGCAATGGGCGTTACCAAACTGGCTTTACATACTTCTAAGGATGGTGAAAAGTTGTATCGATCGGTTGGTTTTAAGGCACCAGAATATCCTTATCTTGAAATGGCTTTAGTATATTAATTTTTCGTTATCTATTGAATGAAAGGAAATAAACAAAATTCGAATAACCCCTGGAAATGGGTACCTACGCTCTATTTTGCGGAGGGACTACCCTATATTGTCGTTATGTCGGTATCGGTGATCATGTACAAAAGACTTGGCCTCTCCAATACCGACATTGCCTTGTATACCAGCTGGCTATATCTGCCCTGGGTAATTAAACCTTTCTGGAGCCCGTTGGTCGATTTGTTGAAAACCAGACGATGGTGGATAGTGACTATGCAATTGCTGATTGGTGCCGGGCTTGCCGGTGTGGCGTTTACATTGCCCACCACGTTTTTTATTCAAGGAACATTAGCCTTCTTCTGGTTGCTGGCTTTCAGCTCGGCAACTCACGACATAGCCGCCGATGGTTTCTACATGATGGGGCTCAACGAAAACCAGCAGGCCTTTTTTATCGGCATTCGAACTACTTTCTACCGCGTGGCTATGATTACCGGGCAGGGGTTACTGATTATGCTTGCCGGATTCCTCGAAACATCTTCCTTGTCAACCCGGGTTAGTGCCCTGACATCCACCGGCAATATTCCTGCAGCCTGGTCTATTAGTTTTATGCTGGTGGCGGTTGTATTTCTTTCTTTCGCGCTGTACCACTCTTTTATGCTCCCTCATCCAAAAGAAGATATACAGTCGAAAGATGTAGATTTTAATTCTATTCTAAACGGTTTTAAGGAAACTATAATCTCTTATTTCGACAGAAAAGAAATCTGGGTAATACTCGGTTATCTGATGCTTTTCCGCCTGGGTAAAGCTCAGCTGCTGAAAATGTCGACTCCTTTTCTTCTCGACTCGCACGAACTGGGCGGATTAGCCTTGTCGACCTCTGAAGTGGGATTGATTTACGGCACTTTCGGACTGATTGCACTCATTGTTGGGGGTTTAGCCGGTGGCTGGCTTGCTTCGGCTTATGGTTTAAAACGTTTACTCTGGGTGTTTGTGTTATTTATGAATCTCCCAAGCGCCGTCTATATTTACCTGGCCTACGCTCAGACTTCATCGCTCTGGATCATTGGCAGTGCCGTAGTTTTTGAGCAGTTTGGTTACGGGTTTGGTTTCACGGCATTCACCTTGTATATGCTGATGATTTCGGCAGGGCAACACAAAACATCGAATTATGCTTTTAGTACCGGCATTATGGCATTGGGAATGATGCTTCCGGGAATGTTGTCGGGCTGGTTACAGGTACTTTGGGGCTATCACAGCTTTTTTATCTGGGTAATGATTTGCACCCTGCCGGGTTTTATTCTGACTAAATTTATACGCGTGGAGAATGATTTTGGGATAAAAAAGAAACAATAAAATAAAGACTTATATGACTGAGAACTAAATTTGTATTAATAATAAAATAAAACAAAGCTATGCCTATGCGTGATGAAAGAATAACAACTAAATTTTAGAAATAATTATCATTAAATTTTGAAAATCTTTTATACTTAATTAAAAACAGTGAAATATGAAAATCAAAAATGAAAAAAGGATAATCCCGTATTATCTGTCCAAAATTCTTTTCACCTTAGGATTTTGTTTGTTACTTTTTCCCTCATTTGCACAAAAAAATACTGAAAACATTAGCGGTAAAGTATTAGATAAGCAAGGGCAACCAATTATCGGAGTTAATATAATGATCCCCGGAACTTCTACCGGCACTATTACCAATGTGGATGGTCTTTGGACACTTAGTGTACCCGCAAGTGCAACTAAACTGAAGTTTTCGTATATAGGATTTCAAGATCAAATTGTCACTATCGGTAATAGCCGAGTTTATGATATAACGATGATTGAAAGTTCCCGCGAAATTGACGAGGTAGTTGTAATTGGTTATGGAACAGTAAAAAAATCCGATGTAACAGGGTCTGTTTCTTCTGTTAAGTCCGATGCAATTGCGCGTCAACCGGTAACCAATGCTGCACAATCATTGCAAGGTTTGGTACCGGGTGTATCTGTTACTTCCAATTCGGGTTCACCAGGTGGATCAGTAGCCGTTCGAATCCGGGGTATAGGTACTGTTGGTAATTCCGATCCTTTATATGTGGTGGATGGAATGCCTGTAAACGATATCGCTTACTTAAGTTCGAATGAAATTGAAACCATTGAAGTGTTGAAAGATGCATCTGCAACAGCCATTTATGGCTCCAGAGGTGCCAATGGTGTTATTTTGGTAACTACCAAACACGGACAAAAAGGAAGAAATGTAATCAGTGTAAGTTCATACTGGGGTACACAACAGATAAATACAGACCTGGGTTTACTCAATGGTCAACAATGGTATGATATCCAATCTGAAATAAATAAAACCAGAACTACCCCCATTGATTTGACAAAGGCAGATCCTACTATTTCTACCAATTGGTTGAAAGAGGTTTCTCAGGTTGCTTCCATCCGTAACCATGACCTGAGTTTTTCGGGTGGCTCGAATGATTTTCTTTATAATATGAGTCTGGGTTATTTATCGCAGGAAGGCACGGTTAAAAAGACCGACTTTGAACGCATAAATGCACGTATAAATCTGGATAACAAAATGAATAAAGTTGTTACTGTTGGTGTTAATGCTGCATTTTCTAATTCAAGCCGGAATAAAGTGCTGGAAGGGAGTAACACAGTCGGAATTATTAATACGGCCATTAAATTGGAACCAGTTATACCGGTGAAAAATGCCGACGGAACCTGGGGATCTTCAAAATATATCGATTATCCGAATCCCGTTGCTGCCATAGATTATACCAATAGTAAAGAAAAAAATATGAATGTGGTTGGTAATATGTATGGGGTTATAAATATAATGAAAGGTCTGAATTTCAGAACATCATTGGGTATTGACTTCAACCGTTACGATTCGTACGATTTTGATCCTACTTACGAAGTGAACACTTATCAGAAGAATGCTGTAAACAAAGTCTATCGTGGATATTCAAAAAGTAACAACATTCTGTTTGAAAACACCCTGAATTATAACCGTACCTTCAATGATGTACACAGTGTGAGTGCTGTTTTAGGATATACGGCAGAACAGACCAGATATGAAAATCTGAACGCAACGAAACAAAACACACCATCGAACGAAGCTAATATGCAATACCTGGATGCAGCTCAATTAGCCACATCTGCAACAGCATCGGGCTATGCGGTGGAATCATCGTTGATATCTTACTTGGGGCGTTTAAACTATAGTTACGATAACAGGTATCTGGCCACTGCTACCATCAGAAGGGACGGATCCTCGCGTTTTGGGAAAAGTAATCAGTATGGTAATTTCCCTTCATTTGCTTTAGCCTGGAAAATCAACAACGAACAATTTTTCAAAAATTGGGAACAGGATTTTTTGAATAGTGCGAAACTGCGATTCGGATGGGGAAAAGTTGGTAATCAGAATATAGACAATTATATGTTCCAGAATTTGTTGACCACCAATGCCCAATATGCCTATGTTTTTGGAACAACAGAAAAAGTGTCCCAAGGTGTCGTAGCTGTGAATCTGGGAAATGTTGATGTAAAATGGGAATCTACAGAATCAACCAATATCGGTGCTGACTTAAGTTTCCTGAATGGAAAATTGAACCTCTCGGCCGAATATTATAATAAAACCACCAAAGATATGTTGCTGACTGAACCAATTCCTCTCTTTTTGGGATTTGAAAATGGTCCATTGACGAATGTTGGTTCCGTAAAAAACAGCGGTGTAGAAATTCAACTGGAATGGAGAGACAAAATCGGAAAAAATTTCAATTACAATTTTGGGGGTAACATCTCTACTGTAAAAAACGAAGTACTAAGTCTTGGAACCGGTAAAGCTATTTCTGGGGCTCTTCTTCGGAACGGTTCTGCCACTTACACTACTGTGGGACAACCTATCGGTATGTTTTGGGGATATAAGACAGCCGGATTGATTAACTCAGCCGAACAATTAGCAGACGTTAAAACCCGTCAGCCTAATGCCGGTTTAGGTGATGTAGCCTTTGTGGATGTTAATGGAGATAAAAAACTAACAGATTTGGATAAAACCCAAATAGGAAATCCTATCCCTGAATTTTATTATGGATTTAATGTAGGTATGGAATATAAAGGAATAGACTGTGCAATTGTTTTTGAAGGAACTTACGGCAATGATATTTTCAATGCTATGCGTTATTATACCTATGATTTGGCCGATGTGACTAATAAATCGGTGGATGTGTTGAACTATTGGACCCCAACAAATACCAATACAACTATACCTCGTTTGAACGGTAACGACAAAAACGATAACAAACGTATATCCGATATGTATATTGAAGATGGTTCTTACCTAAGGCTGAAGACGCTTCAGATAGGTTATACACTTCCACAAAGAATTACACAAAAATTGTTTATGAGCAGTTTAAGAGTGTACGTTACGGGTCAAAATTTATTGACCTTCACCAAATACTCGGGTGCTGACCCTGAAATTGGACAAATATCTTCCACAAACTATTTAAGTAGAGGAGTTGATATTGGAACTTATCCACAGGCAAAAACATTTACAGCAGGTATTAATATAACATTTTAAAAAACACGAATATGAAATCAACTAAAATATTGTGGATAATAGTAAGTGCGATGCTTTTGGCGAGTTGTAGCCAGGATTTCCTGGATAAAACCAAATTAGGCGCTTTGACAACCGAAGGTTTTTTTCTCTCGGAAACGGATGCCAACCAATCGGTGATTGCAGCTTACAGCGATTTAAAAGATTATCGTTACACCTGGACCATCTGGTGCTTTGGTGATGTTTTGTCGGACGATGCAACCTATAGCGGTAGTGCTGCCGATGTTCAGGCATTTGCCCTTATGGAGTCTTTTAATTACCCGGCTGATAATGGACGCGTTTTGAACCGTTACCAGATCCTTTTCAGGGGAGTTAACAAAGCCAATCAAGCTATCGAAGGAGTTTCCAAAATGGATGCATCCTTATTTAAAACAATGAATCAAAACCGCCTGATAGGTGAAGCTTTGTTTTTGCGTGCATATTATTATCACGAATTGGTTATTGCTTATGGAGCAGTGCCTTTGATGATAAAGACGCCTACCATTGGCGACAAAACATTAACCAGGACTCCGGTTGCTGAAGTGTATGCCCAAATAGAAAAGGATTTAATCCAGGCAGCAAGTTATCTGCCTAAAAAATCTGAAACGAATTTGGTTTTAGAAGCTGGTAGAATCACCAAAGGAGCTGCTAATGCCATGCTGTCACGTGTTTATCTTTTCGAAAAGAAATACGATGAGTGTAAACTGGCATCGTTGGAAGTATTTAAGGAAGACTATGCGCTTTTAGCTAACTATGGAGATGTATTTACCTTGGCCGGAGAACATTGTTCAGAATCTATATTGGAAGTTGATCATTATAATTCTACAACACAAAGTGCAGCTCCAACCAATAATGGTAATTTCCATGTATTGATGATGTTGCCCGGTGGAACGACTTACGGTTATGGAATTAATCAACCTTCAGCAAGTCTGGCCCAAGCCTTTGATGATGCAGGTGATGTAATCAGAAAAGATGCCACCTTGCTTACTCAGGCCGATCTGGCGCTTTGGGAAGCTCCGGCCGATGTGCTGAAACTGACCAATATCAGATCAGGATACTGGAATCAGAAATATTATTTAAAACCTGCTCAACGGTCGGTAGAGATTCGTAATAACCCGGTAAACATTCGTTTGATTCGTCTTTCCGAAGTTTATTTGAATTATGCTGAAGCCTGTAACAAAGCAACTACGCCTAACGATGCTGAAGCCCGCTTGTACCTCAATAAAGTAAGAACCCGGGTTTCTTTACCCGATAAAACTACCAGCGGTACAGCCTTGTTTGATGATATTATCAACGAAAGGCGCTTGGAGCTGGCTATGGAAGGCCACCGTTTCTTTGACATGGTGCGTACAGGAAAAGCTGCTACAGCCTTTGCTGCTAAAGGAACTTTCCGTCCGGGAATTAGTGATTTATTACCTATCCCTCAGGCTGAAATTGATAATAGTGGTGGTGTAATTACTCAGAATCCTATGTAATAAATAGATATGCAATAAAGAATGTACATTTTTCCTGGAAAGAATCATTCGTCTGAAAGATAAGACAGATTTTAAATCAGTGATTTCTGAAAGGAACTATTTTCTTCTGAATCTTAAAAAAGAAGGATGTTGAACTTTGCGTCAATATCCTTCTCTTTTATAATCCGATAATAATACGATGGCAGTGAATTTTACTTTTTTATTTCGGATTTTGGAGTGATTATTATGAACGATTTCAGTCACTCACTAATTGCTGCATTTGCTCATTTATCCAAAATAAAAATTTTCTATTTTATCTTAAATTATTGCAATACAGCCAACATTTTGCATTGTAAATCATGTTATTGTATTTGTAAAAAGACAAATTGACGATAGCTAATTAAATATTGGTATAATCTTGTAAATCAGAAATAAGTTAGTAAATTGCAACTTGAATAATGAAGTATTCAGATTTATATTCTGACCTGAATGAGTATAAATCATTCTTGAAAGAGGACCCAAAGATGTAATGTCTAAAACGAAAGCGATGAAAAAACAAACAGCGACAATTCTGATCTTATTATTTGTCTTGATAATAAATATTCAGGGAAGGAATGTGCACATTTCGTATGACATATCGAATGGCACGTTGCTAACTGCTGAAGATGCGCTCATCACTCCAAAGGCATCTTTTCAGTCTTTTGCCGAAGATCTGGGGCTGAATTCTGTCGTTTTAAATCGCATCGATTCCATTGCCGAAGAGGGCATAAACGCCAAAGCATACCCCGGTTGTCAGGTGATAGTGATGAAAGAAGGCAAAACGGTTTATGATAAATGCTTTGGAAATTATACCTATGACGGTGGACAACCAGTTAAACCGAACAGTATGTATGACCTGGCTTCCCTTTCTAAAACTACAGGAACCTTGCTCGCCATCATGAAACTCTACGATACGGGCAAACTCAAACTGACCGATAAAGCCTCCCGATATCTTTCTTTCCTGCAGGGTATTGATAAGGAAAATATTACCATTAAAGAACTGCTGTTTCACGAAACGGGTTTACCAGCTTCACTTCCATTTTACCGGCTAGTAATAGATAATACCAGTTATACCGGTTCGTTATTTACTCCCGCTATGGACTCAACGCATACCCTTCAGATTGGTGAAAATGCCTATGCCTGTACTACTTTCAAGTATAAAGAAGGTTGGGTTTCCAAATATCCTTCCGAAGAATATCCCACGCAAGTGGCCGATAGTTTTTATGTAAGCAAGCAATTCCGGAAACCGGTCGTGGAAATGATTGCCAATGCACCGCTGAAAAGCAAAAAATATCTCTACAGTTGCGTGAACTTTATAGTTTTGAAAGAAATTGCTGAAACGATAAGTGGAATGCCCATGGATGAATTTCTGAACAGTGAATATTATACTCCAATGAAATTGAAAAATATAGCTTATCTGCCTTTGCGAACTCATAATAAGGAAGATGTGGTGCCTTCGGTGAAAAATGATTTTTTGCGCGGGGAAATACTACAAGGTTTTGTACACGATGAATCGGCAGCCTTTATGGGAGGCGTTTCGGGTAATGCCGGATTATTTTCTTCCGCCAGGGATGTTGCCACAGTTTATCAGATGATACTCAATGGAGGTGATTTGAACGGGAAGCGTTATCTTAGCAAAAAAACCTGCACACTATTTACAACTACCACTTCGGCAAGCGGAAGACGTGGCCTGGGCTTTAATAAACCCGTTATTGCTGATCCGAAAAATAGTCCTTGTTGCATTTCTGCACCCTATGCCGTTTATGGTCATACCGGTTTTACAGGTACTTGCTGCTGGGTTGATCCCGTAAATGAACTGGTCTATGTATTCTTAAGCAACCGTACTTTCCCCGATGTGTGGAATAATAAACTTTCAAAAATGGATATCAGAACCAATATTCAGGAACTGATTTATTTATCCATGAAATAAAAAATGATCAGTTCATTTGGGTTGAATTAGAGTGCCTTTGCTTACTTTTTTATTATGGAAGATACTCCATATTGATTTTTTTTTAATTTATACGTTTAATAATTATGAAACGAAATATAGTTGTATTATTTTTTATCACATTGGGATTCTTTGCTGTTAACGCGCAAGAAACTTCAGTCGTAGTGGGTGCAGAGAGCACGAGTGAATATTTTCCCTTACTTGAAAATAAGCGGATAGCTATACTTTCCAATCACACAGGAATGGTAAAGAAAGAGCATTTGGTAGATTTACTTCAACGAAAAAAATTTAATGTGGTAACCATCTTTTCTCCGGAACACGGTTTTCGCGGAAATGCAGATGCGGGGGAACATGTGTCCAGTTCTGTGGATGAAAAAACCGGAATAACGATTAGTTCTTTGTATGAAGGTAAATCGGGTAAACCCGGCGAAAAAGTTATGAACTCGTTCGACCTGCTGATAGTTGATATGCAGGATGTAGGACTCCGTTTTTATACGTACTACGCAACCATGACACGCATGATGGATGCCTGTGCCGAGTATAATAAAAGAGTGATTGTCCTTGATCGCCCGAATCCCAACGGACATTATGTGGATGGACCCATCCTGGATATGAAATATAAATCGGGTGTAGGTTATTTGCCTATACCTATTGTACATGGTATGACTATGGGTGAACTGGCTTTGATGGTGAACGGCGAAAAATGGCTCTCAGATTCACGTACCTGTGACCTGACTGTGATAAAGTGTAAAAACTATACCCATCAAACTATGTATCAGCTTCCAATTGCACCATCACCTAACCTTCCGGATATGAAAGCTGTTTATCTCTATCCTTCGACTTGTTTCTTTGAAGCAACTCCGGTGAGCCTGGGACGTGGCACTTCACTTCCTTTTCAGGTTTATGGTCACCCCAATATGTTGGGATACACCTACAGTTTTACTCCCAAGAGTATTTCCGGAGCAAAGAATCCACCTCAATTGGATAAATTGTGCTACGGCGTAAATTTGAGCAATATTCCGGATGAAGAAATATGGAAAAACGGAGTTGATCTGAGTTACCTGATTGATGCTTATAAGAACCTGAATATGGGTGATCACTTTTTCAGACCCTTCTTTGAATTATTGGTAGGAAGAGATTATGTTCGTAAAATGATTAAAGAAGGTAAGTCGGCCGATGAGATCAAAGCCATGTGGATAGAAGATGTGGTCAGTTTTAAAAAACAACGCGCTCCTTATTTATTGTATCCTGAGTAAAGATAAGTTTCTGCCGTGTTGATTGAAAAAAAACTAACCACAGTAGGCACAATAGGACACAATAGAAAGAATTTAAAATAGGGAATAAGAATTTAAGTCCTGTTTACAAAAAAAAGATTATTGTTTTGAAATGTATTAAAGTAATAAAATGATTTTATATTTTTGTGACCTATTGTGCCTTTTGTGGTTATCTAAATTTTTGAGTTCCCAATTCTAATAAATTAAAACATGAGTCCATTTCTGGTTTTAGCAACTATTCTTTTTTATTTTATCATCTTATTTACAGTATCTTACATTGCCGGAAGGAAAGCCGATAATCAGGGTTTCTTTGTGGGGAACAGAAAATCGCCCTGGTTTGTGGTGGCATTTGCCATGATAGGCTCAAGTATATCGGGCGTTACGTTCGTTTCTGTTCCCGGTATGGTGGCAACGAGTAATTTCTCTTATTTGCAGATGGTTATGGGATTCGTGGTGGGGCAACTGATTATTGCATTTGTGCTGATTCCCCTTTTCTATAAAATGAATTTGGTTTCTATTTACGAATATCTGGAAACACGTTTCGGTGTATCATCCTATAAAACCGGTGCCTGGTTCTTCTTCGTGTCAAAGATGCTTGGGGCCGCTGTTCGTTTATTTCTGGTTTGTGTTGTTCTGCAGTTATTAGTTTTTGAACCATTACACCTGCCTTTTTTATTAAACGTAGTTTTTACGGTTTCTCTGGTTTGGCTTTACACTTTCCGTGGAGGGGTGAAAGCGTTGATATGGACCGATTCGCTGAAAACATTCTGCCTGGTGGCTTCTGTAGCGCTTTGCATCTATTATATTGCCTCAGAACTGAATCTTGGTTTTACCGGAGCGATGAATGCCATAGCAGATAATGACTTCTCCAAGATGTTTTTCTTCGATGATGTAAATGATAAACGATATTTTTTCAAACAGTTTCTGGCCGGTATATTTACCATGATTGCCATGACGGGGCTCGATCAGGACATGATGCAGCGCAACCTGAGCTGTAAGAACTTCAAGGATTCTCAGAAGAATATGATTACCAGCGGGATATTCCAGTTTTTTATTGTTTTGATGTTTTTGGTATTGGGTGTACTTCTCTATATTTACACGGCAAAATCTGGCATTCAAAATCCGGTAAAGACCGATCAACTCTTTCCTATGATAGCTACTCAGGGATATTTTCCTCAAATAGTTGGATTGCTTTTTGTATTGGGTCTCGTTTCAGCTGCTTATTCAGCTGCCGGGTCGGCATTGACTGCTTTGACAACATCTTTTACGGTAGATATACTGGAAACTACCAAGAAAAAGACTGAATCACAGACCACTAAAATTCGCAAAATTGTACATGTTGGTATGTCTGTGGTTATGGGACTCGTAATTATAGCAATTAATTTATTAAATAATACCAGTGTTATTGATGCCGTGTACATAATGGCAAGTTATACCTATGGTCCGATTCTTGGTATGTTTGCCTTTGGTATTTTTACCAAAAAACAGGTACACGATAAATACGTTCCACTGGTTGCTCTTTTGTCTCCTGTACTCTGCTTTTTCCTGCAGAAAAACTCGGAAGCCTGGTTCAATGGTTATACCTTTAGTTATGAACTTCTGATTATGAATGCTGCTTTTACATTTATCGGCCTGCTTTTTATTAGCAGACCCCTAAATCCCCTAAAGGGGACTTTAAGAGGTGGAGAACAATAAATGACGCGAAATATCTAATTTTGCATATGATGTTGTTCTGCCAAATAATTCTGTACTCCTGAAAAAAACAGGAAAAGGATTTGTGTTAAATGAATTCTTATTTATCCTGTAAGAATTAATCTGTGTAATTCAGTGCAATCCCGCAAGCGGGATGTCGAAAGACTCCATCGCAAGCTCCATTCGTGTAATTCGTGTAATTCGTTTTAATTCGTCTAATTCGTAAATAATGAAATATATCCGCTTTCAATTTATCTGTCTGTTGTGTCTCTGTTTTCCCTTGCAACAAGTTAATTCACAAGCAATTTCCAGGGACGTACGTTCAAATATTGAATCGTACCTTACTTCGCTCACCAAAATGAATCTTTCAATTGGAAACATCAAAATTGACTCATCGCAGGTTAAGGGAAATGTCCTGAGTATTTATGCAAATTATAACTGTGCCTATATCCCTTTCAGAGAAGAAAATGTCAAAAACATTTATTCCGGAATTCGTTCGTTGCTTCCGGCCAGTCTTGCCCGGTATAAACTGCTGTTGGTAACAGATAATCGTTCAGTTGAGGATCTGATACCTCTGGCAATGCGAAGTCGGGTAGATAAAAAGACACTCACATTTACTAATAAAGTGGACAAGCCGCTGGTGACCCGCCTTTCGGTGCCTTACCGAACGGACAAAGGTCTGCAAAACAGGCATATTGCCTTGTGGCAAAGTCACGGGTATTACTTCGAACAAAAGCTGAACCGTTGGGAATGGCAGCGTGCCCGTATCTTTCAGACGGTAGAGGATTTATATACGCAGAGTTACGTGCTTCCTTATCTGGTTCCTATGCTCGAAAATGCGGGAGCCAATGTGTTGTTACCCCGAGAACGCGATGTGCAGGTCAATGAAGTAATCGTTGATAATGATGGAAATATGGACAATTCTCTATACCTGGAGAATAGTGCCGGCAAGGAAGATTGGGCAAATGGAATTTTAAACGGATTTGCACATAAAAAAGAACAATATCAGGGAATTGAAAATCCTTTCACGGATGGTACATACCGTCAGATTCAAACAGTTCGCAAAGGGACTGCCGCTTTCGCCGAATGGATTCCCGAAATACCTCAGGCCGGGAAGTATGCCGTTTATGTTTCTTATAAAACCGTTCCCAACAGTACCGATGATGCTCTTTACACGGTTTTTTACAAAGGCGGATCCACCAGTTTTAAGGTCAATCAGACTATGGGTGGCGGAACGTGGATTTACCTGGGCTCTTTTAATTTCGATCAGGGTAAGTCGGATGCCGTTAAGGTTGTATTGAGTAATATTTCCCGGACAGCCGACAGAATAGTGACCGCTGACGCAGTTAAAATTGGAGGTGGTCAGGGTAACATAGCCCGTAAAGTAAATGATGGTTTACTGGTTACTGAAAACAAGAAAAGTTCAGACAGCACCGTACTTTCAATTAAACAACAGCTGTCTGTTATTCAATATGACTATGAAACAAGCGGTTACCCGCGTTATACGGAAGCCGCACGTTACTGGTTGCAATGGGCAGGATTCCCGGACAGTGTTTATACCCAAAGTAAAGGGATAAACGATTACACCGACGATTATAAATGCCGGGGTAAGTGGGTGAATTATATATCCGGAGGATCAACTGTCGCACCTAAAGAGGCAGGCCTTAATATCCCTGTTGATATGGCTTTTGCTTTTCATACCGATGCCGGAACAACTCAAAATGATTCGATTATCGGTACGCTCGGCATTTTCTATACCGACGCAGACACAGGCGTTTTCAAAAATGGGTCTTCAAAATATGCATCCCGCGATTTGACCGATCTGATTCAAACACAGATAGTCAACGATGTAAGACGTTGTTACGAGCCGGAATGGTCCCGCAGGGGAATGTGGAATAAATCTTATTCTGAGGCCAAGGAACCTAACGTTCCCACCATGTTGCTGGAACTCCTTTCGCACCAGAATTTTGCCGATATGCGTTACGGTCTCGATCCCCGTTTTCGCTTTACGGTTAGCCGCGCCATTTACAAAGGGATGCTGCAGTTTCTGTCATCTCAGTATCATCAGGCATATGTGGTTCAACCGCTACCTGTCGATCATTTCAGCCTTCGTTTAGGTAAGGGTAACAAGGTGGAGTTAAACTGGATGGCTGTGGCCGACTCGCTGGAACCTACTGCCATGCCCGATAAATATGTCGTATATACCCGAGTGGGCGATGGCAATTTTGATAATGGAGTTTTAACAGAGAAAAACTCCTGCATATTAACTCAAAAAAAAGGAGTTTCTTACAGTTATAAAATAACTGCCGTAAACGGCGGTGGCGAAAGTTTCCCTTCCGAAATTCTGTCAGCTTACCAGGCTGTTCAGGAAAAAGGAACAGTGCTGATAGTGAATGGTTTCGACAGAGTCAGCGGGCCGGCAGATTTTGTATCACAAGGCATGGCCGGTTTTTACGATGCGAAGGATCATGGTGTACCTGACAAACAAAATATTAGTTATATCGGTACTCAGAATGAATTCCGCAGAAGCATTCCCTGGATGGATGATGATGCATCTGGTTTTGGTTCAAGTAACAGCAATTTTGAAAAGAAGACCATCGCAGGTAATACATTCAATTATCCTGCTTTGCACGGTCAAGCCATTGCGAAAGCAGGTTATTCTTATGTTTCTGCCAGTAACGAATCGGTCATGGATAGTTTGGTGAATCTGGACGATTATAAACTGGTGGATTTGATTTTAGGAAAACAGAAGCAAACAACAGTAGGACGTGGCGTTCATGCACCGGAGTTTAAAACTTTCCCCGAAAAATTGCAGCGGGCTATCAGTGATTATTGCTTGCAGGGTGGTAATATTCTGGTAAGCGGAGCCTATGTTGCTACCGATTTATGGGATAACGGCAAAGTACTAACCGAAGATACTGATTTCGCAAAAAACATACTTAAATATCAATGGCGTACGGGTCAGGCAGCCGTTGAAGGCAAAGTGAAAAGCGTAGCCTCACCCTTTGGAATGTTTTCCGATAAATACGACTTTTTTAATGAACCGAATACAGAATCATACGTTGTAGAAGCACCCGATGGTGTTGAACCCTCTCAGGGTGATTCTTATACCGTGTTCCGCTATTCCGAAAATAACCTGAGCGCAGGCATTGCTTATCAGGGGAAGTACAAGACCTGTGTGCTCGGTTTTCCGTTTGAATCGATCCGGAAAACGGAGGACAGGGATCAGTTAATGAAAGCTATCCTGACTTTTTTTGAAGGAAAAAATAAATATCCTACCTTTATAAAATAAATTTTGCCAATATGAAGTTGATAATCCCATTCGTTGTTGTTATTTTCTTTACTCTTTTTGTGGGATGCAAAACACCATCCATCGCCTTGTTACAAAGCGAAATCGATGGGATTTCCAGTCGCTGGGTACCCGATGAATCTGTGGGTATTTGTAATCTCACGTTAGAAAAGGGGAGAGGGAAGAATGTGACTTTAAAAGGAGAGTCTTTATCTCCCGAAGCAAAAACGGAAGTACTGCAATTATTAACCGGCAAAGGTCTTTCGGTAACTGACAGTGTTCTTGTACTGCCTGATACTATTCATTTGGAAAAGAATTGGGGAGTTATTTCTGTAAGTGTGGCTAACCTCAGAAGTAGATCATCTCATTCCGCAGAATTAGTTTCTCAGGCTATCATGGGTACTCCGGTACATATTCTGAAGGAAGATGACGGATGGTTGCTTATTCAGACGCCGGATCGATATATTGCCTGGACAAATCAATCGTCTATACATCTGATGAGCCGATCGGAAATGATAGAATGGCGAAATACTGAAAGAATCATGTTTACAGGAAGTTATGGAACTGTTTACGGTGATAGTCTGCAAAAAATTGTTATGGGTGATCTGGTCGCCGGTGCTATAGTCGCAAAAATATCTGAAAACTCGAAGACTCTGAAAATAAGCCTTCCGGATGGGAGGTCGGGTTATGTTTCCAACCTGAATTGGCAGAACTTTAAGCAGTGGAAAGATACAGTAACTTTCGTCCCTGAAAATTTGATTTATTGCGGAAAACAGTTTTTAGGATTCCCGTACATGTGGGGCGGTACTTCTTCCAAAGCCTTGGATTGCAGCGGATTTGTAGAAACGGTTTGTTTCCTGAATGGCTATGTTTTCGAAAGGGATGCCTCACAGCAAATGAATCACGGGATAGAGGTGGATGTTTCTTCCGGTTGGGATAAGCTTCGAAAAGGTGATATGCTCTTTTTTGGTTCGAAGCAGCCCTTACGTGTAATCCACGTCGGTATGTATATCGGTGATGGTGAGGTCATCCATTCTTCAGGCAGTGTTCGTATTAACAGTCTCGACAAACTGAGAGATAACTACAGCAATTACCTGACTTCCACCTTGCTTGGTGCCCGAAGGATTGCGGGATTATTGCCCGAACAGGGATTTTTACCTGTAAAGTTACATAATTGGTATTGAATTTAAAAGGAATAAATTTCTATTCAAATATCGAACACCTCAAGCAGGTTCTTTTGAATGAAATGCATCTGCTGACTTTCTATCTTTCTGTCTTTGATCTTTGTTCTATGTTCTTTGTTCTTTGCTCTTTCATTCTTTTACTTCCAATAAATAAAAATTTGATGAATAACCGACGCGATTTTTTGAAATTATGTGGACTGGCAGCCGGTTCGTTAATTATACCGGATACTCTTTCGGCAGCAGTAATGAGCCCTATTGCTAAAATAAAATCTGGAAAACACGGTACTATGAAACTACGGTTCCGCCCATACGACCTGCAACTAAAGCATGTGTTTACTATCGCTACCAGTTCCCGAACCACCACTCCGGTGATGCTTACCGAAATTGAATACGATGGGCTTATTGGCTACGGTGAGGCCAGTATGCCACCTTATCTGGGCGAAAGCCAGAAAACGGCTGTCGAATTTCTTTCGAAGGTGGATCTATCGCAGTTCAGTGACCCATTCGAACTGGAAGATATTATTCAGTACATTGATAGTGTGTCTATTGGCAATTATGCAGCAAAAGCATCTGTCGATATTGCTTTACACGATTTGGTAGGGAAAATTGTACAACAACCCTGGCATAAGCTCTGGGGACTGAATCGTGCAAAAACACCCAATACAAGTTTTACTATCGGAATTGATACACCCGAAGTAGTGAAAGAAAAAGTCCGCGAAGCCAGTATGTATAAAATATTGAAAGTCAAACTCGGACGCGAAAATGATAAAGAAATGATCAAAGCCATCCGTTCTGTGAGCGATGTGCCCATTTGTGTCGATGTCAATCAGGGTTGGAAAGATAAGCAGATGGCACTCGATATGACCCAATGGCTGGCAACGCAGGGAGTAGTTTTTGTGGAGCAACCCATGAGCAAACTGGCAGTAGACGATCTGGCGTGGCTGACGCAAAATAGTCCGTTGCCCATCATCGCCGACGAGGCCGTTCAAACGGTGCACGATGTGGCATCATTAAGTCAAATTTATTCCGGTATCAATATCAAACTCATGAAGTGCGGCGGCATGCGCAATGCCTATAAAATGGCGATTATGGCAAAAGAAATGGGAATGAAGGTGATGATAGGCTGTATGACCGAGACCTCCTGTGCCGTTTCAGCTGCTGCCCAATTATCACCCCTGGCCGATTGGGCCGATCTGGATGGAAACCTGTTGATTAGTAACGATATTTACGAAGGAACTAAGGTCGTTGACGGAAAAGTAATCTTGTCGGATTTGCCGGGAATTGGGATACGTCTAAAATAGATCTGACTGATTAAATTCAACTACTTATTCGTTTATGTAAGTATTTTATTTTCAGTGTTATTTTTGTTTCTCCTTGTGGAAATATAAAAAAAATCGTCCATAGCAACTTCTTAATTAAGAAGCTGCTATGGACGTTTTTTTTTATCGCTGATTGACGGTTAAATATATAATTTTTATGCTGTTAAACATAAAAATAATATTGTTTTAGATGAGGATTATTTCCTGAATGTTTTATATTTTTAGCATCTGCATTAAAACTATAATTTATTCATTTTTAAAACTTTAGATTATGAAAAAAATTACTTTTTTGGTGGTTGCCCTGGTAGTATCCTTGGTGACAATGTCACAAATGGCTGGCGTTTATAAAGTTGGTATAGCCGAAGTTTCTCCGAATTTTTCTTCTTTGAGTGCAGCGGTAACCGCTCTGAACACGAACACTTTTGGAGCCGACGTGGTTCTTGAAATCACTTCGGATTTAACCGAAGCTGCCAATATTGGATTAGGGGTAAATACTGCTGGATTTACACTTACCATTAAACCGCAAGCAGGTGTTGCTCCAACTCTTACTTTTGCAGGTACAACAGCTCAGAGTATTGATGGTAATTTTGTTGTTGGTTCACCAACATTTAGTAGTACGAATTTAATCTCCACTAATAACGTGTTAATTGATGGTTCAAATACAATTAATGGTACTACAAAAGATATGACCATAATTGGGGCTGTAACCTCAAGCCAAATATCAGTTATCAGGATATTTGGAAATAACGACAATATTACAATTAAGAATTGTATAATCACAAATAGAAGTACAAGTGCAAGTTCAACAGCACCAATTAATGTGACTGATTTTTTTTCAACTTCCAATTTTACTCCCGATAATTTGACCATAAGCAACAATACTCTTTCAAGTCTTGCCGGAAATGGTGGCCTGGGTATATATTTAAGTAATTCGGGCAATCCAACTGTTGGGATGACAGGTATTGTTATTTCTAACAATACAATTTCTCATCGGGGTACAAGAGCTATCATGTGCAACTATGTGAATGATGCGAATATATTCGGAAACCAAATATCTGCAACGATGCAATTGGCAGGTGCTGCCGGTGCTGGTGTTTATCTCACTACAGGAACTTCATTGGCTGGTACTTTTAATGTTTATAATAACAGATTTTCCAATCTTAGCATATTGAATAATACGGCAGGTACAAGTAATGGCTATATAGCTATCGATAATGGATTTTCTTCTCCTAAAATCGTAAATATATACAATAATTTTATAACAGGTTTTGCTGTCACTGCTGCTGTTTCCAATAGCAAATTGTATGGTATAAGACATAGTGGAGCGTCTACTTCTAATATTTATAACAATACGATAGTGTTACCTGAAATGACAAACATGACTGCTTTGGGGAGTTCTTTACTTGCAGGTATTGCTTTTGCGACTTCAGCAACTACAGAGGCAGCGCCAACCGGTACCATTAATATAAAAAATAATATTATTGTCAGTAATGAAACGGGCATGAAAACCTGGGGCATACGCAGAGTCGGAACAGGAGGTACTTTTACATCTAACAATAACATTATATACCCTTCGAATATGATCAATGGGTATGTAGGATTCTTCAATGCGTCTGATGCAAGTGATATCGCCTCCTGGCAAACAGCATCATCTCAAGATGCCGATTCAAAATCAGTTTCTGTTACATTCGCCAATGATGCTACGGGTGATTTAAGTATTGCCGGGTTATCAATTCAGGATGCGAATTTGAAGGTGCCAAGTTTAGCGGCTGTTGTGAACGATATATTTGGAACAGTCCGTAATGCAGAATTTACATATGCCGGTGCGCACGAATCAACTCTGCCTTTCCTTATGACTTATTTGGATGATAATGTTGAGCAAAATGCTCATATCATGCGTACATCCACAGGTGTCGAAGTGAGTTTTGCTGGTGAAGCCGTAATTGAACTTTACAGCATCAATGGTATGTTGATCGAAAAAACAAACGCCAACGGAACATATTCCCGCGACTTGAACAACGGTGTATATATTGTCCGTATCAACGGGAAAGCAACTAAATTTATTAAATAGCGAAACCAAACAATTTTTTTTGATCAAAGGTTGTCATCTGATGGTGAAAAATCTACTGACTTATTTTGTGATGGAATATGTATTCTGATCCTGGATGATGATCTTCTAAGTTTATAAAAGTTATTTTAAGACATTATCCAACAGATGGATAAGCACCCAAAGCGACTTTACGGAACTCCTGTTTCGTAAAGTCGCTTTATTTTTTTTTTATATTTACCTGTGTCATCTCATGGGAATTGCTGCAAAATATGTTGTTTATTCCTGCTTTTAAACATATAAAAAACCTTATGCAAACGTTTGCAATTGTAAAAATATTTTATAATTTTACCAAATCAATAAATCTGATATTTATTCACTTTAAATTCTAAAATTTATGAAAAAAATTACTCTATTAATGGTTGCTCTTGTGTTGACAACTGTAGCGATGGCACAAATGTCTGGAATCTATAAAGTTGGAACAGCCGAAGTTGCTCCTAATTTTTCGTCTTTAAGTGCTGCCGTTACAGCTCTTAATGCAAATGTTTTTAGTGCAGATGTGGTTCTTGAAATTACTTCGGATATCACGGAAGCGGCTAATATTGGTTTGGGAGTTGATACTAAAGGATTTGGAGTTACTATTCGTCCGGATGCAGATGTGGATCGTACAATTACTTTTACTCAATTAGCCGATAATTCAAGTCCTACAGGACACTTCGTAATAGGCTATCCAACATCTGGATTAACTGTTGCGTGGTCAATTCCAAACACTATTGCAACAAATAATGTAACAATAGATGGCTATGCTGTTGGTGGGTCAACAAAGAGATTGAAGATTACAAATGCCAATACAACTCATGGATCCCGAGTTCTTGTTGTAGTTGGAGCATGTCAAAATACAACAATTAAGAATTGTATGATCGTAAACTCTACAACTAATGCTTCATCTCCTTTCGCTTTAGGTGCAGTAGTGCGTAAAGTAGGAACAGCTGCTGCAGATGCAGAATTAGCACCTAATGGTTTGATTTTTGAAAATAACACTATTACTTGTACTACATCAACTGTGGGGATGGGTATTAGAATTACAAACTCAGGTACAATAACATCTGCAAAAGTATCTGGATTTGTTTGTAAAAACAATATCATTTCTGCCCAACGTCGAATTCTTGAAATCAATTACACCAATGGCGGTGAAATAGATGGCAATACCATATCGCTTGTACAGCCCACCAGTACTGCATTAGGATACGGAGTCTGGACTTCAGCAGGTTGTAGTGGAACTTTCAATATCTACAATAATAAATTTATTGCTTCTTCCTGTTCTGGGGCAGATGTTGCAGCCGGAGGTCAAAGGGTGTTATCACTGGGAGGGAGTGTAACCTGCAATGTTTATAATAATACTTTTGCCGGGATGAATAGAGGTGGAACTACTGCTGCGGCAGTAAATCAGACCTATTGTTTTTTTGGCTGTACTGGGAAAATTTATAATAATACTTTTTATATGCCAGCTGTAACCGTGAATACAATAACCGGTTACTATACAGCTATTCAACTTTCTTATGCTAATCCGGATATTAAGAATAATATTTTTATCAGCAATGAAGATGCCATGGTAAATGCCTTTTATAGTGCTGTAACAGCCGGAGTTTCAGAAAATAATATTTTCTTTAACCGGGCTGGTAAAGAAAAATCTTTGTTCGTCTCTGCTTCAACATTTTCAACTTTTGAATCATATCAAGCTGCAAATCCGACAAAAGACGTTAATTCAAAATCCGTAGATGTCAACTTTGTTGATGCTGCAGCCGGAGATCTAAGAATAGCCGGTATATCTGTACAGGATGCCAATTTATCAGTTCCTCGTTTGTCAGATGTTTTAACCGATATGTTTGGAACTGTACGTGCTGCGAATACTTATGCCGGAGCTCATGAATCTACTTTACCTTTTATTGTAACTTCGGTTGATAATGTTGAACAAAAGGCTCTGATTATGCGCACTGCTTCGGGTATCGAAGTAAGTTTGGATGGAGAAGCTTCTATTGAACTTTATAGTATCAATGGTATGATGATCGAAAAAACCAATGCCAACGGAACATATTCACGCGATTTGAATAAGGGTGTTTATATTATTCGTATCAATGGTAAAGCTACTAAGTTCGTTAAGTAATGAATAATCGGCAATTACTAAATACAGGTTGTTGATTATTAATTGAATATAAATTTCAAAACAAAAGAATACTGCAAACGTTTAAACAGAAAACCGGACAATACTTTGGTTTTCAGAAATGAAAGTAGTAGAAAATTCTGATTAATAAATTGAGTTTTTAAATTGATTCAACCGTCTTTTTCGTGATGAAAAGGACGGTTGTTTTTATCGGAAAATATTTGTCCGATTTGTTCTGATTAACACCGAATAAAAAAAACTAAAGATCATTTCTTTATGTTTTATAACTGAATCAGATATTTTTTCCACAAACTAAATGTTAACATCTATGTAGTATTTCACCAAATATTATTCTTTGCAATTGACTGACATACAATAACACTGTCTTTATTCTTTACTCTTTACTCTCTTTCTCCATATGAAAAAAACGATTTTATTCCTCCTGCTTCTTTGCTTTTTTACAGCATCGAATGCCCAGTCACCTAAACGTGAAATGCGGGCCGGTTGGCTGGCGACGGTCTATCGCATCGATTGGCCCACAACGCCCATGACTTCTGTTACTCCGGCAAATATTGCAAAACAGAAAGCCGAATTTATCACCATTCTCGATTCGGTGAAATCGGCCAATATGAATGCTGTCTTTTTCCAGGTGCGCCCGGAGGCGGATGCTTTCTACAATTCGGCCTTTGAACCCTGGTCCGCTCATCTGGGTGGTACCCGAGGAGCAAATCCTGGTTACGACCCACTGGCCTTTGCCATCGAAGAATCGCACAAGCGTGGAATAGAATTGCATGCCTGGCTGAATCCCTATCGCTATGAGACATCAGCAGGGAAATATACCGGTCTGCCGGGTGATTATAAAACAGCTCATCCCGAGTGGATACTCGATTATTCAACTACGACTGCAAAGGGCATTACCATTTTCGATCCGGGAAATCCGGCTGTCCGCAAGTTAATTAAAAATGTGGTGGGAGATATTTTGAGTAAATACGACCTGGATGGAATTATTTTCGATGATTATTTTTACGCGTATGCGGGTACTAATGCTACCCTGGACAGTTATTCACAAGGCTTGTATAAACCTTCGGGTATGACGCTCAGTAACTGGCGCCGCGATAATGTAAACAAGATGGTGGCCGATGTATACGACACCATTCAAGCCGTGAAACCGCATGTTATCTTTGGCGTTTCTCCTTTTGGAATATGGACTACAAGTGCTTCGGTGGCTAGCGCGCGTGGGTTAACATTGCCTGCAGGTATTACGGGTTCCAATATGTACGAACAGATTTATTGTGACCCTGTGGCCTGGCTCGAACAAGGGAAAGTTGATTATATTTCTCCTCAACTGTACTGGACTACTACCAGTACCGGACAGGATTATAAGAAATTATGTCCGTGGTGGTCGGATGTGGTATTCAAGTTCAGTAAATACTTCTATTCCAGCATGAGTGTGACAGCACTTACTTCTACCTATAAAGCCCCGCATTTGGTTCCGGCCGTACCATGGATCAATGCTCCGGCGGACCTGCATGAGTTGAAGCAGTACACACGAAACGGCGGTTTACTGGCGGCATTAACCCGCACGGAACAAAAGGTTGTTGCTGCTACTAATTTTGATGATACAGAAATGGGTCTGGAAATTGACTGGAACCGAAAATCAACTAAAAATGACGCACCGGGAGCCGTTTTGTACAGTATCAAAAATCTGAATAAAGGAAATTTTACCAGATACCTTCGCCAGCAGAAATTCACTTCACCGGCTTTGACCCCGGCGGTATCCTGGAAATCACATGCAGCTCTTACTGCGCCAACAAATATTGATATCACGGATAATATTTTGAGATGGACTTACTCCGTTCCAAATGTACGTTTCACAGTGTATGCTATTCCTGTTGATCAGGTAGGTATGCCTGCGGCATTCACCAATGTGTTGAATTTAATCGGAGTTTCATATTCTAACCAATTCGACCTGAGTGCTTATACTGATTTGTTTGGGACTCATGCATTTGCAGTAGCAGTTTTGGATCGTTATGGAAATGAATTTACCCCTTCTTACATAGGAACATGGGTTGAAACGCCTAACCTCAAGCCGATAGTACGTACGAATTCAACGGGCATTCAGATCCTTTTAGACAGCTTTTCTTCCATCGAGTTATATTCTATCAATGGAGTGTTAATGGAAAAAACGAGCATGACTGGAATGTACGAAAAAACCTTACCTCATGGCGTTTATATTCTGCGGATTAACGGCAATGCACATAAAGTCGTTTTGTAAAAAAAAACGTCGTAATATTTTATGGTTAAACAGGCAGCGGCGTACGTAAGTACAATTCTGCCTGTCTTTGTTTTAATCCTTAAGCACAAAAAACGAGTATACAATCAAATCACATTCCCCCGGGTTTACAAAAAAAATGATAATCGAAATGTTTTTTCTTTCGAAGCAACTATGAAGTTGAATTGTCTCATTTTATACTGTAAATTGAAAAAAAGCTTCGAGGATTTTACTTTTATTGAACGAATTATACATCCAAAAGTACAGCCATCTCAACATTTAAATAACTGATTTTTTTCAAAATAACTTCTAATTGATTATATCCTGTCCTTTTTTTTGTATTTTTACCGAATACAACCAACCTGATTAAAGATGAAAAAGATTATTCTTGTTTTTTGCCTTGTGATGTGTCTGTTTCCTACATTACGCGCTCAGAAAGTGGGACTTGTATTGAGTGGGGGTGGTGCTAAGGGGCTAACCCATATTGGCGTAATAAAAGCATTGGAAGAATATAATATTCCGATAGATTATATTGCAGGAACTTCTATGGGTGCCATTGTTGGAGGTCTTTATGCAATGGGTTATACGGCCGACGAAATGATAGAAATCATTAAATCGCAGGATTTTAAACATTGGTCTACAGGGGATATCGAGTCGAAGTATTTATATTATTATCGCAATGCTGATCCTAAACCAAATTTTGTTTCGTTGCCATTCCGCATTAACCGAATCGATTCGTTGGATATTGAAGGCAATATTCTTCCTACCAACCTGATTTCACCCCGCCAAATGAATTTTGCTTTTGTGCCTTTGTTTGCTCAGGCCAATGCACTTGCCGGGGGTGATTTTGATAAACTATTTGTTCCCTTTCGTTGCGTGGCATCCGATGTATATAATAAAGAAGCTGTGGTTTTCCGACAAGGAATATTAGGCGATGCTATTCGTGCATCTATGACTTTTCCTTTTGTTTTTAAGCCCATTATGATTGATAATCGGTTGCTTTTTGATGGCGGAATATTTAATAATTTTCCGGTGGATGTGATGCGTAAAGATTTTAAGCCCGACTACATGTTGGGAAGCGTTGTTGCCAATAATCCAAAGAAACCCGATGAGAAGGATATCGTAACCCAGATCGAAAATATGATAATGAGCAGAACCGATTATTCTATCCCAAAGAAGGACGGCTTGTTACTCCGATTTGAATTGGAGAATGTAAATACTTTCGATTTTTCCAAAGTTGACGAATTGGTTAAGATGGGTTACGATTCAGTAGTAGCACATTTGGATGAAATTAAAGCAAGGGTTCCTCGTCAGTCTTTTGCCGATGAAGTTGCCGAGAAAAGATTTACTTTCCGCAGGCGTTTCCCCGAACTCAAATTTCAACATATACAGGTTGAAGGCGTAGACAGCCTTCAAAAAAAGTATGTGCAAAGGGTTTTCCACCGACGGAACGATGTGTTTAATTTGGATGAATTCAAGGAAGGGTATTTTAAGTTGATTTCGGATAATAAAATTTCGGAAGTTATTCCACACGCTAATTTTAATGATAAAACCGGATTTTTTGATTTGAATTTAAATGTTGAAACACAAGATCAAATGCAAGTTTTGATTGGGGGAAATGTCTCTTCCACAACATCCAACGAAGCTTATTTTGGTTTGACATATCAGAACCTGACTGAATATGCACAGATGGCTTATATTGATGCGCAGTTCGGGAAAATGTACAACGGCTTAGGATTAGGAATGCGATATGATATTCCTACACAGGCCAATATGTATATGAAATTAGCCCTGGTCGTTCATAAATTTGATTATTTCGAAGGAAACCGTTTATTCTATCAGGACACCAGAACTTCCAATTTTACACAACACGAGGTTTACAGTAAATTGAGTATCGGTTTTCCTCTAACCATGAAGGGACGTACGGAATTTGGTATAGGCATAGGGGCTCTCACGGACTATTATCTTCAGGATAGAGCGCAACTTGCAACTTCTACAGATAATGATCGTAGCACTTTTCTGTTGGGATGTCTTTTTGGAAGAATTGAAACTTATACGCTCAATAATGTGATGTATCCTACGTTGGGTTTCGATCATTCATCGTCTATTCAGCTACAGGGAGGAAAGCAAACTTTTAGTTCGGCATCGAATTCTGAACTCAATGAGTTAGGTGAATTAGATTTATGGTTGCAATATCGTGGTAAATTTGATCAATATTACCCCTTATCGCCCCGCTTCACACTGGGCGCTTATGGTGAGTTGGCAATTACAACGCGTAGTCTGCTTCAAAACTATACCGCCACCATCATTCAGGCACCCTCTTTTCGGCCTACTCCACACAGCCGAACGGTATTCAATGAATCATATTCTGCCAATCAGTATGCGGCTATAGGTGTTAAACCGATCTATAATTTATCCGATCAACTACACGTCAGGGGTGAGGCATATTGGTTTATTCCTTATAAAAGTATTTCTCGGACTGAGGAAAATTTGGCAGCCTATTCAAATCCTTTTACCACATCGCATTTTATGGCTGAAACATCATTGGTACTCAACTTTAAAATAGCATCGGCGGGTTTGTTCCTAAACTATTACAGTGCAGCGGCCAGTAAATGGAATTTTGGCTTGAATATTGGATTTTTACTGTTCAATAGTAAGTTTATTGAATAGGAATAATAGTCAGATCCAAGGCAATTTGTAACCAAATATAAATTCCGTCCCGTTGTTAACGAGACGGAATTCATTTTTACAGATTTTTTACTTTTGTGTTTTCGAGAAAACATTCAAATTTTTTAATAACTGAATCCCAATTTTGTCAGTCCTGCTTGCACGTTGGGGTTTTGCATAAATAAATTCCAGAGTAAACCGGTTCGGTAATTTTCTATCATTACAACAATGGGACCCTGATCGATGGCTAAATAGGAACCGGCAAACCAACGTTTGTTCAGATTGAAAGCATCTTTAAATCCGTATTCGCCCCATATTTTGTCACCTAAAGTGTAATAGAAAAAATGTAAAGCCCGCATACTTTCATCAGGTGTATAAGGGAAAGACGACAAGGCAGCTGTTGGGGCGATTACACTGACGTCGTTGCTGGGTGATGAAGCCGTGTACCCATCGGGGATGTCACTCGCTGTTAATCCCCAGCAATTGATGCCATATCCAAAGTTTTTCCTGGGATTGGCAACACAATAACGATAATTAATTTGAGCATGTGCCCTGTTTTGAGCCCAGTAGTTGGCATGAGTATCCGATAAGTTCCGTGGATCCAGGCCTAAAAAGGAATAATGTGAATAGAATAACGGTCCGCCCCGGTCTTCGCCCAAAGGAAGCGTAATGTCATAAAACTTTTTGCCGTTTTTCATGGCGCCATTACGTGCCCAACCTGCATCGTAAACCGATTTGGTTATGGCGTGAGTAGGAGAGGAGGCAGCCAGCACATAAATTATGAGTCCTTCGTTCCAACCCGAAACAGCCATGTTCATGTCCCAGTTGTAATTTGGAGACCAGTGCCAGTAAAGTTTTTGTTCATTATTTTTTTGAAACCAGGTCCATTCCACATTCTCCCACAAGGTTTGGATGTTTGCACACATTGCTTTTTCGTCTGTATTCCCATTCTTATAATAGGATTGAACGGTTAGTAATCCTTGCATAAGAAAAGCAGTTTCTACCAGATCGGCGCCATTATCCTTGGTAGTGAAGGGTTGCACTTTACCGCTTGTTCCATTAAGCCAGTGCGGAAAGGCTCCGTGAAATTTATCTGTTGTGGATAGTCCCAGAAAGTCTACTATTTTTTTCATCCTTGCCAGACCTTCTGCACGGGTTATAAATCCACGCTCAATGGCTACCGGAATACCCATGATGCCAAAACCGGAACCTCCGGAAGTTACTGTTTCACCTGAATTTAGACGCTCACGGGCCAATCCTGAAACCGGATGAGCGTAGGACCAGAAGTAATCGAAAGTTTTTTTCTGAACCAGGGTGAGCAGGCTATCGTTGGAAATCAGTGGAAATTTGGGTGTAGGGTCCAGTTGGGTGATAAAAGTATATTCGTTTGAATCGATGAGTTTTACACCCATGTTTTCGCCTTCGAGAATGTATAATTTATAGGTGGTATAGTAATTTAGAGACTTTCTGATACGAAAGGATATGGCTTTAGGATCATTCTCGGTAAGATGGGTGAAACTGGTATCAACCCCAGAACTGAGATATAATTTTGCAGGATCGAATTTGCTCGTATTGATAGTGGATGAAAAAGTGATACGTATCACTACCGAATCAGTTGGAACTTCGAATACACTTCCACCGGAGGCAACGGATGTTCCATTGATAGAAACCGATTCCACGTAGGTGTTGGTGAGTAGGGGTGTAGCTGCCTCATCTTTGCAAGAGCAAAAAACAGTGGCAAGGAAAGTCAGGATAATAAGGTGAGTTCTCATAGCGGATAGGTATAATAAGAGAAAAAACAGGGAGAATGAATGAACATCCTCCCTGAATTAAAAAAAATAAGGATTTTTAGTTTATCACAGTAACCTCAGCATCATATAATGCTTTTACTTCTGTTGCAGATAGACCTTTATCGTAAATTCGAAGTTCATCAAGTAATCCATAATAATATCCTTGCCAGTCATCAGCTCCATTAAAAAATGCTTTAATAGCCCAATATCCGATAATACCTTTATTCCCTGTATCTCTTAATGGAAGATTTAGATCGCCCAATTTTGCTACTCCATTAATGTTTGCTGCATCTCCTGGATCATTTTGATATCTTATCGGTGAATCATATGCACTAAGTGTCGCATATTTATATACACCACCATTGATATATAATGTTGCAATTGAAGTAGTATTATCATAATCTACAACAAGATGGAACCATTTGTCAGCTAAAAAACTTGGATTAGCTTTATCCCACCATTGACCGGCCCAAGGGACTCCAGCTTTAGCAAAGAATCCTTTTAAACGAATTGAATCTGATAAGTTATCACCAAGATTATCTTGAAAAACGCTTAAAGCACCTTCCCAACCATTGCTTGATAATTGAAAAAAAGAAGGAATACCTTTTCCTGCAGGAACTGCTGGTGATTTAACCCACATGGCAATAGTAAAGGCCTTCAATGTAGCTAATTTGTCAGTAGTTGGCAAATCAAAGCTAATATAGGCACCATCGCCACCTTTAAATGCTTTCCCTCTTCTTCCGGTTACATAAGTTACCGTAGAAGTAGCTGTACCTCTACTCCCAATAGTATCTTTTGGAGAATTTTCGAATCCCCAGTGTGCTATTAAGTTAGATGTAGCAATAGTCGAGGGATTTGTTTTCCCTGCATAAGGATCCGGTTCATCATTACTTTTGCAAGAGGAAAAAGAAATGCCAAATAATAAGGCTGCAACAGCGATACCGCTGAATAATTTCATTTTTTTTCATACTGTTTGTGTTTTGAAAATTAGACATAAAAATTAATAATTGTTTGTGTTTGAAAATTTAATAGTTTATTGTTTTAGTAATTTGGATTTTGTGTTAAGTTGCCATTGAGTTGTAATTGTGATGCCGGAATAGGAAAGAGATTATTTTTACCGGATACAAATCCACGACCTGACAATGCCGTGGCTGCCTGTCCTGTACGAATAAGATCGAAAAAACGGTCTTCCTCCATAGCCAGTTCGGCACGTCGTTCGTCCCATACATCTTGCACGGTTACGGATCCTAATGGTAATAACAGCACTCTTTCACGTACTTTGTTGATAGCCGAAAGGGCAGTGAAACCACTTGTGTTCCCCTGGCTTGCACCCTGAATTTTCGCTTCAGCAAACATCAGCAATACATCCGAATAGCGTAGGATTCGTACGTTATGGTCGAATCCGTATCCGTTGTAATTCCATTTGTTGTAAATCAATGGCGTATATACTTTCCCGTTGTAAACAGGATTGGCACAAGCAGTTTTGATGCTGTCGCCTTCAGGGGTTTTGGTGCCGCGGTATAAAAAGGTAGTAGCAGCACGAACTGAATCTTTCCTTCCGGTAAAAAAGCTGATCAGGTTAGTACTTGGAGTACAAAATCCCCATCCCTGCATGCCCGAAGGTGAGTTACCACGAGGCCCTTGTACGAAAGCATATTCCATAAATGTAGTTTCACCGGTGGATTGACCAAAAGTAGAACTTTGAATTTCGAACAGCGATTCTTTGCTGTTTTCACCATTTATAGAAAATACTTCGCGGTAATCAGGAAGCAAATCATATTTCCCTGAAGCCATAATCTTATCGGTAAGTGAAGCCACTGAATCCCACTCGTTTTGATACATATGTACTTTAGCCTTGATAGCCATAGCGGTGTATTTGTTAATACGCCCTGCCCAATCCTTGGTATACGAAGTTGGTAATACTGTGATGGCTTCCTGTAAATCTTTCTCAATAAAATTATACAATTCAACTGTGGATGATTGTTTCTTTGATGCTAATTCTTCGGCAGTCATGGTGGAATCAATGATGGGCACACGTCCAAAAAGGCGTGTCATGTTAAAGTACGCATAGGCACGTATCACTTTAGCTTCACCAGCACATTGGCGTGTATATGTTTTATTTGTTTCATCAAGCATGGTGCTTTCAAACTTAGGCATTTCAATTAGCGCATTATTTGCCGAGCTAACTACGTCTAAATATCCGGTCCATAAATCGTTTATCAATGGATTAGTCGCATCAAAGGAAAATATATCAAACTGATTCATAGTGGGGTTATCGCCGGCCGAACTTCCTTTGTCGGCATTGTCCGACGTTATTTCGAAGGCACCAATGTATGGAAATGCATGCACATTGCCGTTGCGCAAACTGGCGTAAGCAGCACTGACCGGTTTGAAAATGTTCTCTGATTTGTTATAATCCATTCCCGCCGAAGTAACTGTCCCTTCCGGGCGAATGTCTAAAAAGTCCGAACAGGCTGTAAATAGGATAGTGCTTGAAATAGCAATTAATATTTTGGTTTTCATAAGGCTACATTTTTAAAGATTCAATTTTAAACCAACTGTATAAACGGACTGCATAGGATAAGTGGAAGTGTCTATACCATTTTCGGTAGGCGATCCACTCACTTCGGGTGTAAATCCTTTATATGTAAAATAGGTGAACGGTCTTTGAGCTGACAGGTAAACTCTCAGATTTTTTATACCTTTTATTTTATCAAAGGTATAACCTATCTGTATGTTTTGTATCCGTACGTAAGATGCATCTTCAACGAAGAATGTATTTGCCTGTTGAGTAAATGAACTGTTGTAAGCTTCGGCCGATGGATAAGTATTTGATTTGTTCGTGCTTGTCCAGCGGTTCTGAGCAAAATCCAGATCATAATTTCCATCGGTAAATACATCACGATTCATTCTTTTAGCATTCAGCACTTTGTTACCGAATTGTCCCTGCAATGTTAAACTGATATCCATTTTTTTGTAATTCAAACCAAAATCGATTCCACTCATCAACCAGGGAATAGGACTTCCCAGAAATACTTTGTCTTTTTCGTCTATCACATTATCGCCGTTTTGGTCTTTGTATTTGAAATATCCGGCATCCTTAATGGTTTGACTTACAGGGTCACGCAATGCATCACCCTCGCTGGCATATACACCATCAATTTCATATCCGTAGAATGAGCCGATTGGATGTCCTACTTGTGTTCGTGTAGTGTAATTCCCGCGAATCGAAGCTCCCGGTATATAATCCCTTTTTTTATTTAAACTCAATACCTTGTTTGCGATGGTAGTGGCATTAAAACCAATATTATACGATAGATCTTTCGAGATTTTATCACCCCAGTTTAAACTGAATTCAACACCCTGATTCTGAACGGTACCGTAATTACCTAACAAAGTTGCTGTTCCACCTCCCGAAGTAATCGGGGCATAAAATACGACATTGCTTGTTGTACGGTTGTAGTAATCCAATTCACCTTTTAATTTTTGTTTCATGGATGAAAAATCAATACCTATATTGAATTCTTTCACGATTTCCCATTTCAGATAGTTGTTCAAAACAGTTTGTGCTCCAACACCATCCACCAGTTTGTCGCCAAAGATACCTGAGCTTCCGGCTCCGGTAGTACCTAATGTTACAGATGAATTAGCAGGGATATTATCGTTTCCAAGCATACCCCAACTGGTTCTTAGCTTTAAATAATCGAAGGTAGTTTGTTCTTTCATAAAATCTTCACCGGTTAATATCCAACCCAAACCAACGGAAGGGAAATAACCCCATTTCTCCTGGTATTTTGAGCTCCCGTCGGCCCTGAATGTAAATGTAGCCAGGTATTTGTCGCTGTAATTATAAGTGCCACGGGTAAAGAAGGAGAGACCATTATAAGAATATGCGTCATTATCGTTCACGCTACGGCCATCGATAGAGCCTAGTTTCAGATACATTGACTGTTCATCTACCACCGGCACATTTAAAGCGGTTCCTGTCAATGGATATTTCCGTTCAATACGTGTAGATTGACCTAACATGATACTAAAACTGTTCTTGTTTATTACGTTATTGTAGGTCAATAAGTTATCTATTATCTTCTTGTATCTTAAACCAAGTGTCTTACTTAAAGTGGAATGAAGAAGGCCTTGTGAGCCACCTACATAATATTCGGGAGTGAAGCTTCTGACTTTCCATGATGAATAATCCAGGTTGTAAGAAGTTCTGAATTTAAGTTTGTCTTTGATCAGATTAAACTCTGCAAAGGCCGACATCACCACATTTATTCCGGCTTCTTTATTGTCGTTGTAATAGGCTGCTGCTACCGGATTGGAATAACTATTTCCAAACCCGTAATCCTGAGGTGCTGCAAAATTTATCGGATAAGCATTGGTAGTGGCAGCATCTTCGTAAACATCATAAACCGGTGGGCTCACAAATGCTTTGAAAAAGGCGTCATTATTGGCATTGGATTTACTGTAATCAGAAACGATAGTATTGAATCCCATGCTTAACCAATCGTTCACTTTTTGGTCGACCCTGAGCCGGATATTGTAGCGCTCGTAATCGTTTTTGGCATTCATAATTCCTTCCTGGTAGAAGTAATTGGCACCCAAGGAATAACTTGTGCTTTCTGTAGCTCCCGAAATGTCCAGGGAATGGCTGTGCGTATAGGCAGTACGTAATAATTTGCTGTACCAATCGGTGCTGGCCGGATAATTAGCGGCGTCCTTAGCTACATAGCCGGTGATATTGGCATTCGCTTCGTTCATCAGATCAACATATTGTTGAGTATCCGCTAATTTCATCACATTAACAGGTAATTGAACGCCAAAATAGCCTTCGTAGCTAATGTTGGTCATGCCCATTTTCCCTTTTTTTGTGGTAACCAATACTACTCCGTTTGCTGCCCGTACACCATAAATGGCAGCTGCTGAAGCGTCTTTTAATACAGTTAGGTCTTCGATATCACCACTGCTTAAAAAGTCGATATTATCTACGAAAACCCCGTCCACTACGTATAATGGATTGGCATAATCACCAATAGAACCCACTCCACGTATTTTTACACTGGGTCCTGCACCCGGTGCACCGCTGTTGATAATCTGTACTCCGGACATTTTACCCTGTAAAGCCGACATCGGGTTGGATGTGATTTGTTTACTCAGGTCACTTCCTTTCACAGTGGAAATTGGTGCAGTCATGTCCTTTACCTTTTGAGTGCCATAACCCACCACTACTACTTCTTCCAGCATTTTGGTATCCGGAACAAGTTGAATTCGTAATGGACTGGCATCTTTAGCCACAACTTCCATTGGAGTGTAACCAATGTATGAGATGCTTAAAACTGATTCTTTGGGCACCGACAAGGCGAAATTTCCGTCAAAATCAGTGATGGTACCGTTAGTTGTCCCTTTTTGAACAACTGTTGCCCCTATTAAAGCTTCACCAGTTTTCTGGTCGACAATTACGCCCTGTAATTGCAGATTCTGAGCCAGGAGCGATCCTGCCGTGAGCAGGGAAACCAGGAAAAGAAAAATACGCTGTTTTCTCATGGTAATTTATATTTTAAGGTTATTCAAATTTTTTTTTAGAACAAAGAACAAAGACAAAAGAACAAAGACAAAAGAGTCGAGAGTCAAGGCAAAATAACCATAACTAATTACCAATTAACTAATAATTAATTAACCAATCAACCAATAACTAATCAACTAATAACTAATCAACTAATAACCAATTAACCAATTAACCAATTAACCAATTAACTAATCAACCAATATCTAATTTTCAATTTTAAATCCCAGTTCCTTTAAACCTTTGTGTATTTCATCGTTTTGCATAAACAATTTCCAGAGTAATCCGCTGCGGTAGTTTTCTATCATTACGGCTATCGGTCCCTGGTCAATGGCCAGATAGCTGTGCACCACTTGCTGACCTTCCACCATACCCGGGTTATAAGCGTCATAAAATCCGTATTTTCCCAATAACAGTTTCCCTTTGTCATAATAAAAGTGACGTAAAACAGCCATTGATTCCTCTGGTGTATAAACAATGGACGAAATAGCCGCAGTAGGCGATACCGTTCCATTTTCATCGTTGGTACCCGGGTGATGGGAAGTATATCCAACCAACGGATCGTCCGATGAGGTAAAACCCCAACAATTAGCTCCAAGGCCCTTATGCTTTTTCGGGTTCTCTATCGCGTATGCCCTGTGTATCATGGCATGTGCCCGGTTCCGTTCGAAATAATTTGTATTTTTATCGGTTAGTCCCTTTGGATTTAAACCCAAAAACGAATAATGGGTGAAAAATAGTGGACCGCCGTATTCCATTCCCAAATCCAGTTTAATCCCAAAATAGTTTTTACCGTTTAAATAATAATCTGAATTCTTATAACACTTCTCATACACAGAACGTTCAATAGGATAAGTGGGCGAAGAGGCTGCCAATACATAAGTTATCATGGTTTCATCAAATCCTTTGATGCGATGATCCATTTTAAAGCCATAATTTTTCGACCAGTGCCAGTAAAGAGAATCTTTTCCTTGAGTATACCAACTCCATTCTACAGTCTCCCAAAGTTGGGTAATACGGTTAACCAACAGGCGTTCGTTTATGCTTCCGTTACGGAAATATTCCCTGGCGGTTAATAATCCCTGAGTAAGGAAAGCCGTTTCCACCAGGTCACCTCCATCGTCATACTGGCTGAAACTGAAAGATTTTCCCGTCCGGGCATCGTACCAATGCGACCAGGCACCATGAAACCTTTCCGTTTTCTCCAGGAAACTTACAATTTTTTCAATTGTATTTAAAGCATCTTTCCGTTCAATATAATTTCTTTCAGCCCCGGCTACCAAAGCCATAATTCCGAATCCCGTGCCTCCGGTAGTGATAATATCGCCGTTCACATCGTTGCTTCGTTCGCGTGCCATGCCTGTTACTGGTTCTGCAAAATCAAAGAAGTATCGGGTAGTATAACGTTGAGTCATGTCCAGCAGATCGTTATCAGTGGTCGGTTTTATTCTAACAGAAATTTCAAATTTTTCTGCATCTTTGCTTTTAACTGATAAACCCTTAGGAATAACACGATAAACGTACTTTTGTTCTTTAACCACCGGTTTCCCGAAAAAGTCTAAATAATAATCAGAGCTTGTCTCCCCTTGTTTTTTGAATTTGTTTCCACCATCCACCGACCTGTAGATTTCATAAACAAAACCGGTTCTGTTTTGCCAGGTAAGTTCTACATGGGCCGGATAGCCTTGTCCATTTAGCCCCGTTGGCACTGCATAGTTTCCTTGCTCTGCGGAGACTGTTCCAAAGATCGCAAACAAAATGCTAAGTATGATTATTTTTCTAAACATATATTTAATTCTTAATTAGTTAAATTCCACAATTGACAGTATCTGAGTCTTTACTTTAAGTGGAAATCGGTTTTTTTCAAGTCGCGGGAATTACCCCCGATAAATAAATGATAATCACCCGGCTCTGTACCGAATGTCATGTCCTGACGATGGAATGACAGTAAATCAGGTGTGATGGTAAAGGTTACTGTTTTACTTTCGCCGGCTTTGAGTGCTATTTTTTCAAATCCTTTCAGTTCTTTCACTGGACGGGTAACGCTTCCCACTAAATCGCGAACATAACATTGAACCACTTCTTCGCCATCCACTTTTCCGTTATTTTTTACCGTTACCGATGCTTTTATTTCACCTTTTTCCGTCAATTCTTTAGACGAAAGTGTGATGTCAGAATATTCAAATGTGGTGTAGCTCAAACCGAAACCAAAAGGAAAGAGCGGATCGTTCGGGCAATCGATGTATTTTGATTTATATTTGTCGTTTGGTAAATAAATAGGGCGTCCGGTATTTTTCTCGTAATAAAATATAGGTACCTGCCCTATGCTGCGTGGAAAGGTCATGGTTAGCTTCCCTGACGGATTGTATTCCCCGAAAAGTACGTGAGTAATGGCTTTTCCGCCCATGGTACCGGGGTACCAGGCTTCCAGAATGGCATCTGCCATTTTATTCTCTTTAGTGAGTTCCAGAGGACGGCCGTTCATTAAAACCAGTACGATAGGTTTGTTTAAGGCGGTTAGCTTTTCCAGTAATTCGGATTGTACGCCGGGGATATTAATATTCGTACGACTGGCAGCTTCGCCACTCCACTCGCAATCTTCGCCAATGACCATTACAATTTTATCAGCACGTCCGGCGGCAGCCAATGCGGCTGCAAATCCACTGCGATCTTCGCCCGATTTTTTTACCCCTTCGGAATAGATAATATTTTCTTCACCGTTGTATGCTTTCAATTCGTCGAGGGTTGATTTTATAAAGTCCCAGTCGCCTGCTGCTTTCCATGATCCGAGCAAGTCCCGTTTAGAAGTAGCTAATTCACCGATAACGGCAATCTTTTCTCCTTTTTTCAGAGGTAGGGTATTGTTGTCGTTTTTGAGGAGAACCATTGACCGTTTGGCTACATCGAACGATGCTTCCAAATGTTCGGGTGCATAAACCAACCGTTTTTCGCGGGCTTCGTTGCAATAGCGATAAGGATCGTCGAATAAACCCAGCATGAATTTCACTTTTAAGATGCGTCTTACAGCATCGTCTACCAGTTTTTCGTCAACCTGACCATCCTTCACTTGTTTTTTGAGGTATTTGAAATAGATTTCACCTTGCATATCCATGTCAACACCGGCTTTTACAGCCAATATGCCAGCTTCTGCTTCGTTGGCTACCACACCGTGGTTTACAATTTCGTTGAGTGAGGTGTAGTCGGTTACTACGAAGCCTTTAAATCCAAGTTTGGTACGTAAAATATCGGTGAGAAGGTATTTGCTTCCGCTGGCTGGAACGCCATCATATTCGTTGAATGATGACATAACGCTCATGGCGCCGGCATCGATGGCAGCCTTGTAAGGAGGAAGGTAAGTATCCAAAAATACTCTTTCGGACATGTCTACCGTGTTGTAATCGCGTCCGGCCAGTGGAGCACCGTAGGCGGCAAAATGTTTCACACAGGCAAGAACTGTTAGTGTGTCGGCCAGATCATTCCCCTGAAATCCGTGAACGCGGGCTGCTGCAATGCGTGAGCCCAAAAATGGATCTTCGCCTGCACCTTCCGAAACACGGCCCCAACGTGGTTCAACCGAAATGTCCACCATGGGAGCAAATGTCCAGTTTATCCCCGAAGCAGCTGCTTCGGTAGCTGCAACGCGGGCGGATTTTTCGATGGCGGTTAAGTCCCACGAGGCCGATTCTCCCAATGAAATAGGGAAAATCGTTTTGTGCCCGTGAATTACATCATAACCAAACAACAAGGGTATACCTAACCTTGATTCTTCTACGGCTATTTTTTGAAGTTTACGTGTATAGCCTACAGTATGTGCGTTGAATATGTTTCCGCAATATCCTTTGCGTATATCGTCCATGTAACCGGTTTTAATGGAAGGTCCAGTTACGTCCCAGTCGCTGGTGTATAATACCATTTGACCGATCTTTTCGTCCAAGGTCATTAATTTTAGAACAGAGTCTGCTTTTTGTGTGAAGAGGGACTCCTTATCCTGTTTCTTATCCAATTTTCCTGACGAAATGCAGGCGGATAGGAAGGATGCTGCTAAGAGAGTAAAGACAATATTCTTTTTCATGACTATGCGATTTTTTTATCCTTGTATAAATTAACGATGCAAAGTAGTGGATTTATTTTCATGATAAAAAATATTATGACCCAATAAGAACCCTACAGATAAAAAAAGAATAAAAACAGCACCCTATTTTAACCCTACAGTGGGTAAAAATAAGGTGCTAATATTCAATCATACAAATAAATATGTAATTTTATTATTTTGGAAAAAAAGTCGATGAAAGCTGTAAATATGCTCTGAAATTTAAAAAGAATATGTCTATTCCACGTCATCTTCTACAATAGTAGTTTTCAGAGTCAGTTTAAGCCAAAGAAAACCAATGGTACCGGCAACAAGAGAGGCGATCAGAATGGCAATTTTCGAATTATTTATTATTTCAATATCGTCATAAGCCAGAAGTGTAATAAAAATGGACATGGTAAAACCGATACCGCCTAACAGCCCGGCACCAACAATGTTTTTCCATTTCAAATCAGCAGGTAAGGCACAAAGTCCCATCCCAACTCCAATAAATGAAAAGAGCCATATCCCCAGTGGTTTTCCTATGACCAGGCCAGTCATAATACCCAGGCTGTTTGTTTCGCCCAAAGAACTTTGCCAATTACTGCCTATGGAAATGCAAGTGTTAGCCAGGGCAAACAACGGCAGAATAAAAAAAGCAACCGGTTTATGCAGAAAATGCTGGATGATGGAGGAAGATGTTTTTTCGCCGCCATCACCAAATGGGATGACGAAAGCAAGTAAAACCCCTGTTATGGTAGCATGAACTCCGGAGTGAAGCATGAAATACCACATGGCTATACCGCCAATTAGATACGGTAGGATGTTATGTATTTTTAATCGGTTTAAAATAAATAGGAAACCCATGATAACCAGAGCTATAAATAAATTTGAAAAAGCTATTGAGCTGGTGTAGAAAATGGCTATGACCATGATGGCTCCCAAATCGTCAATTACAGCTAAAGCGGTCAGAAATATTTTCAGGGAAGTGGGTACCCGATTACCCAGGAGTGATAGAATGCCTATGGCAAATGCTATATCTGTTGCCATGGGAATTCCCGCACCTGCCTGTGTGGCGGTACCGAAATTTAGCAGCAGGAATATCCCTGCAGGAACTACCATGCCACCTAAAGCGCCAATAAGGGGTAATGCAGCGTTTTTGATCTTCGATAGTTCGCCTTGATATATTTCGCGTTCAAGTTCCAGGCCTATAAGCAGAAAGAAAATGGTCATTAGCCCGTCGTTAATCCATTCAACGATACTGTGTCCGCCCAGATTCAGATTCCAAAAGTTTATATACTCTGTTTGCCAGGCGGAGTTGGCCAGCACCAGTGACAGAATAGTCACGAATACTAAAACGAGTCCGCCCGCTTTTTCACTATCAAAAAAATCATTGAAAAGTCTTGTTAATCTCATTCTTCTTATTTAGGTAGGTTGATTTGTTAGCTTCTAAAATACGAAAAATTAAAGGAAATCTATCACAAATTCAGTTAAACCGGCTTGTAGATGCTGATGCTTTTCAACTGATGCTCATTCTATATTCTTCTTTCTAGTTTCTATTATCAACTGTAAGCTAAATTTACAAACAGTAAAGTCCTCTTTCGAATTAAATCAACTATTCAATCCTATATACAGTACCAAAAAAAGTGCTTAGCCTCAGTTCGAAAATCGGAGAAGTGCTGTTTCTGATGTTAATTATTGGATTTCAATTATTGAAATCCAATAATTATTAGCTGACCTTTTGAGTCGGTTCATTTTTATTATACATAAATTAAAACTTATGAACGATGCCCGGATTTTTTTTTCCCGAATGTTATAAATCTAATGACTAACATACTAATTCAATACAATTCAAACTCTGTTCCAATTTCAGCTTTTCTCAAAGTAGAAGTTTTGATTTGATTTTCTTTTTTCTATTTGATTTATAAATGAGTCCGACTAACAATAGTAAGCCAATTCCCAGAAATAGCCAGGATAATTGGTGACTATACTTGTTTATTATATCTTGCTGTCCATGCGCCAGGTAACCCATCAATGCCAAAACACAATTCCAAAGCCCGGCCCCTAATGTAGTATAAAGTAAAAAACTGAAATAATTCATTTTTGCTAATCCGGCAGGGATGGAGATGAGATGGCGAATTACCGGAATTAACCGTCCGATAAAGGTCGAGGTTTTACCATGATCATTAAAAAACCTTTCTGCTTTTTTAATCTTATCGCTGCTCAGCAAAAATAATCGTCCTACTTTGCTGTCAGCAAATTTATAAATAACTAATCTGCCTAACCAAAATGACATCCAATAATTAAAGGAAGCTCCGATTAACGCACCTATTGTTCCGAAAAATATAATCAGAAAGATATTTAAATGACTACCGGGATTCATTGAAATATAGACCGCCGGAGGTATTACCATTTCGGAGGGAACTGGAAGAATAGAGCTCTCGCAGGCCATTAATGCTGTAATACTGAAATAGTTTGTATTCTCTTTGTACCAAATTTCTATATGTTGCATCATTGAAAGACTTTCTTGCTTCTCAATGACTGCTGTTGATGGTTTTGCCTGAATGGTAATTGCGATAAGAAATATTGAAATCGCAATAAGAAGTTTCTTTGTCATAAATCTTTTTTGATATCTATATAGTTAATTTAGTGTGATGCTTTCCGGATTTTCCTTCTCTAAATATCCTGTTTTTTCAGACTTGCACATACTTTACATGGCAGTTATTGCTTAAGTTTTTCCTTTGTACTGCTGCATTCAGAATATGTTATTTAAACTCTATCATGAATTCAGTCAGGCTCTTGGTTGAAGGCAGACCTATTTTTTTACGGATGCGATAGCGACCTACCTCTACCCCCTTTAGCGATATGTTCATCAAATGGGCTATATCTTTGCTGGATAGGTTCAGGCGCAGGTATGCACAAAAACGAAGATCGTTGGGGGTCAGATCAGTATATTTTATATGCAGGTTGCGGAAGAAATTTTCGTGAATCCGGTCAAAATTAGTCTGAAAAATAGCCCAGTCGTCCTCCGATGACAGATTTTCGTCCAATAGACGGATAAGTTTGTCGTAGTATTTATTGGGGTATTGTGATCCCAACGCTTTTTTCTGCGCTATCACTTCCTCTTTGATATTCACCAGAATCTCGTTTTTCTTGATAATGGTCATGGTGGAAACTGCCAATTCTTTGCTTTTTATGGTCAGATCCGATTCCAGTTTCTCATTTTCCAGCGCAATGATTTGTTTTTCCCGTTTCTCAATTTCTTTACTGCGGATTTCTTCCTGTTCCAACCTTATTTTTTCTTTTTTTATCAGAAACAGACGACGTATATACCAGTAAACACCATAAGCAAGGAAGCCAAATAAAATCAGATACAGAATTTTTGCAACCAAACTCCAATAAAAAGGTGGGGCTACTTCGAATGAATAAGAGATTTCCGACAGTTTGATCCCGCTTTTCGTCAGGACTTCAGCCATCAAGGTGTATTCGCCATAAGGCAAGTAGTTGTATTCCTTTCGCGAGGAAGCCGTAGGTTCGCTCCAAACCATATCCAATCCCTCTAATTTATACCGGAAGCTGATGTTTTTCAGCTGCGAGTAATATGGATAGAATAAGGTAAATACCAGATTGTTCCTTTTGTAAGAAGTAGCCGGTACCGGTTTGGAAGAGAGTGGTAAAAATGCTATTTCTTTTGATTCGGCATCGGCTGTCTGAATATTTTTAAATTGCAAGTGAGTATCCGATGATTTAATCTTCATACTATCGGTATGGTACAGAGCTAATCCGTTTTCAAGAGTGAAAAGGCATTCTGTGTCCGAAATGGGAATAACATTTTGATAATCGTCCACAGTCTGATTCAGGAAAAGTGCATATTGAACTACATCCAATATTTTGAATTCATGTGCTTTTACTTCTACCAGTGCGGCTTCTCCATCACGAATAAACCAATACTGGTTCGATTTGAACGGACAAACACGATAGGCATGGGAGAAATAACCCAGGTTATTGTTTAGTTCTTTGTAGGGTATAATTTTTTTCTGAATGTCATCATAGGTGTAAAAACCGGTGTTGTCGGTAAATACAACCCTGTTGTTAATTGAAAAAACATTGATGGGGTATTCGTGCTTTTGATCCAGCGATTTGAAAGTCTGTATGCGTTCCATCCTCTTTAAATCGGGGCTAAGCTGAATGGCATACATTCCCTGATACAGGTGGCTGGCCCAAATAGTGCCGGTATAATCAATTTCGATATAGCGGATGGGGTTCACGAAATTTTCGATGGTATGACTAAATGTCCATGCTCCGTCCTTTTTTTCGTAAACACAGAGTTGGGTATATGTTCCCTGTATCAGCACTTCTTTTCCGTGAATAATGCCTTTTCGGATGCAAATTCCACCTTTCACCGGTGAAACGATCCGGGTACCTTTTTTTGAAATTTCAAACGTTTCTTCGTTGTTTCCGCAAAGTTGTTGATCGTCGAACTGATTTATGCTCCAGACCTGCCCCTTTATTTTGGGCTCCAGCTGAAGGTTTTGGATGCTTTTCTTTTCGCGGTTTAATTCGGCTTTATACAGGCCCTGATTTGTCCCCATAAACAAGTTGGGTGCGCTGTAGCTTAGCGAGTAAATGGCACCTACCGATGGATTGAAAGAGTTGATATAGCGTATCGATGAATTTAGCTGGATAAGCGAAATCCCCTTGTCGAGCGCCAGCCATAAATTGTTTTCCCGGTCACAAAACATGCCCAGCACGGTGTTGTTCTGTAATACATTGGATGTATTGAGCGTCCAGAGTTTTTGGCCTTGTTTGTTGATGGCGGTTATGCCATTCAGAATAGTCCCTAAAATAATTATCCCGTTGGGCGAAATAATGGCCCGGTTAATCTCCGCTTTTCTTAATTCATCATCGGCCTCGGTGGCGAAACGGGTCATACTGATTCCGTCGTACAAAAATAAACCGTCCGATTTGGTTACCAATAATGCCCGAAGCGGGTCGAAAGGGATGACCGATATCACAGGATTTTTTGTAATGCTGTTCTTTACCGGATAAAAGCTGTTGTTTTTTGCTTCGAGGAAACTAAATCCGTATTGGTTGGTATGTGTATAAATTTTTTGTTTGTATATATTGAAAAACAAAAAGGTGAACGGGCAACGGTAACCTTTGACCTGACCATCTTTAAAGGTGAAATAAGAAGTAAAAGATTGGAAAATTATGGTTCCGTTGAAATCGAGGATATTCCAGATCTCATCATTTTGCATTTTGTAATTTGAGAGTTTCGATGATAGCGAACTATAATTTAATTGTCCGGTATTATTCTTCTCATAATAACCAAATTCTTCAAATGAACCAACAAAAATCCGGTTCTTTTCGCTGATCATCAATGAGCGAACCATTTTGTTTTCAGGCATTTTATGTGTCTCCCACAAAGAACCATCGAACTGTAGTAGCCCTCTGTTGTTCCCAAAATACAAGATGCCTTCTTTATCCTGACCAACAGCCCAGTTTTGGTTGGAGGCATTGTAATCATTCCGGGTAAACTGGGTGACTATTGGAGTGAATTCCTGACCCCTTAATGAAATGGTAATGAAAAGAAGCGACAGGAAAATGTATTTTTTAGAAAATATATTCATGTGTATGATCACGATTAAGTTGTGTGAGTGATAGAGTCGCTTAAGCAGTAAAAAGGAAATCTCTTAACAGTCACCACCTGAAAAGAGATTTTTTTCCTTTTATAGCTTCATGTCCTGAGAGCAGGTTTTTAGTCCTACCTTTGTTTTTGACTAATAAATTCGTGTATTCATTTTTACCCATGATTATCTCAATTTTGATGGGTTTTCATCTTGCTGATACAACGTTTTTTGAAATGTAGTTTAGACCGAAAAGGATTCAATCATTCAGTTTGCGAGGGTAAAAATACTATTATTTTCAATATAAACAAGTAATTGAATAATAGAAATATACTATTTTTTCGAGAAGATTTTTGTAGAAATGAAAACCTGGTGCACTGATGGTCTACGACGATTTATCCGGCTTTAAGTAAAATGGAGTAAAATGACTAATTGAGCAGGATAAATTAGATGAGAAGGTACTCTGTGTTTACTTCTCGATTACCCTTTCTCTTTGTGAGTGAAGAGTACCATTTTTACCTTTAATTTATTTCCAATATCAATTACATCGATTACATCCTGCAGATTCAGCGATTTATCGGCCTGAAGCAATACAATAACTTCTTCGCCTTTTGCTTTTGTAGTGAGTATACGCGATAACTGAGATTCAATACCTTCAAAGGGAACTTGTTTTTTGTCCACAAAATAGAGATGATCGGCTGTGATGGTTACATTGATCTGTTTTTTGACAACCGCATCTTCCGATGTTTTGGAATTGGGTAATAATACGCGTATGGTAGCCGGAGTAACCAGGGTGGATATAATCAGAAAGAACAATAACAGGAAAAACATAATATCATTCAATGAGGCAGTGTAAACCTCAGCAGTTCTCATTTTTCGGCGTTCAATTTTCATTTTTTAGTGCCTTAATGTTGGTTAGTTTCAATAATTCGGCATTTTCATGTCTTTTGTATTTTCTGATTTCTTTCAGCATATCATTGGAATATTTGTCAATTCCAACTACAATTTTATCGATGCGACCATTCAGTATATAATATCCCGAATAGGCAATGATTCCAACAAAAAGTCCTGCTCCTGAACAGATCATTTTCTGATATAAACCATCGGAAATGTTGGCAATATTCAAATCGTTGGTTACCGAAATGTTGTAGAAGATTTTGATAACGCCGAAAATAGTACCTAAAAAACCTAACATAGGTGCTATGGATGCAGTAATCCCTAAATAATTCATTCCTTTTTCAAGTATAGAAATTTGTTGACGGGCTTCGCTTTGCAAGGCATCCTGGATTTCAACATCCTCGCCATCCGAAGACGATAATCCGGCTGCAAGCACGTTGGTATATGTAGAGGGCTTTTCCTTACAAAATGATATGGCCTGATCAATTTTACCTCCGGCTATTAATTCGTTAGTATGCGTAAACCAAAGCCGGTCATTTTTACTGAGTATGCTGATACTTACCCAACGCTCTATGATCAGATAATTGGACAATACAAATAAAAACCCGAGCGGGACTAAGATCCAACCTCCTTTTAGTAATAAGTCTAAGTAACTTTGATTAGTAACAATGGCAGTTGACGGATTTAGGACTGCCTCAGCAGGGATTTGTAGCAACACAGATAACAAGTTCATTCTTTACTGATTTTAGAGAAAGCCCCGACAATTTATCGGTGGGATACGCATATAAAGCATTTATTTATTTTGAAGTCCAAAAGTAGTCTATTTGTCAATGCTATAACCTGATTGTTAGTGATAATTAACGCAAAATTGATATAATATTGATTTTTACAACTTCTCTTTTTTTCAGACCAAAAATAAATACATACCTTTGTCGCCGTTTGTACCCGGCTGAGAGATATATAGTATTAACAAGGGTATATTGGAAGTAACTGAATAATGCATCTATATAATAAATACAAATCAGAGTTTATTGCAACGTTTGTCTCACTACTATTTTATGGGTTGTTGTTTTTGCTTCTTTGTATGCAGGCTGGCCGAATATCACCACCCGAAAGTACCGAGGATAATGTCGATCCGGAACTGGCTGTTGAAATTCAAAATGAGCCGGTGGAGGTACTCCCGCCAGCACCTTCTTCACCATCCACGAAAATAATTGAAGATAAGAAGCTTACTGTAGATATTAAAAAAGAAGCTCTTCCCCGGGAAATTATCGGAAATGAAGAGAATATTAAAACCATTTCCCAAAATTCGAAGGAAACTCCGCTGACTACAAATAACGACAGTATTTTATTGTCTGAATTGAAAAAAACACTCGAAGCTATTCATAAAACGATGCCCGAGGACAGTCTTCCGGTTGATCAGATTCAGAAAGAACCCATTCAAAACATTCAACAAGCATTAACAGAGAATTTTAGCCCCAGCAATGATGACAGGCAATTTATTCGTAATAATTACCGAACCATACGAAGTCTGAAAAAAGTATATCCCTACGTTCAGAAAACGAAAGAAATAGTGGATAAATTAAATATTCAACTGGCAACCATTACCAGTAAAAGGGAACAGCGTCGATTGATTAAAAGTACTGAAAAGGACCTTTTTAGTCAATTTGAAAAAGATGTGCGTGGTATGTCTTATTCGCAGGGCAAATTATTATTGAAATTAATTTCGCGCGAGACCAATCAAAGCGGTTATGATCTGGTGAAGACTTACAAGGGTGCTCTGCCTGCTACCTTCTGGTATGGAGTTGGATTATTGTTTCATGAAAACTTAAAAGCTCAATACGACTCCATAGGGGAGGATGCGTTACTCGAAAAAATTGTCCTGAAATATAAACAGGGAAGGCTATAAGTTATAGGTTTTCTCTTTTTACTTCCGATTTTTACTCCCCAACCTCTTACACCACTTACTTCCTGTTCACTTTGGAAACCAATTCAGTGGAAGGTATTGAGTTTTCTACTCCCATCATGCATTCGGTTCTCAATATATTGTCAGCTTAATGAATAAAACCTGAATCGGAATATTCCTTTTGTAACTAATTGATTTGTTCTGATATAATTAATAAAACATTCATCTGCTGCATTTACAGTCCTGGCACTCGATTCTTGCTTTCAAACATTAGCCCATTTAACCCCAACTGCTATATAACAAGTTGTAATGTGTTGCTAATTAGAGTGTACCAAATCATATTTATGTGAAAAATAAAAGAAAGACTTTGCTTCTGTTCCATTTTTTTAAAACCATCCCGATAGCTATCGGGATGGTTCGTTTTTTTTTATGGCGAAATAGAAGTATTACCAAAGTTATCTTATTTGTTGTTCGATAACAAAACGCGGGGACTTAGTAGATAAAAAAAACCTTGCTGATATTTCAGCAAGGTTTTTTCGGCTTTTATAAAACGTATTACTATGAATTATTTCTTTTGTATCTTCTTCGCTTCTTCCATAAGTTTCTTATCCTTTTTGATTCTCTTTTGTATCAAAGAATCGTATGCTAAAGGAACGGCAACAAACAGGGTTGAATAAACTCCTAAGATAGTACCTAATAATAAGGCAAATATAAATCCGCGAATGGTTTCACCTCCGAAAATAAAGATAGCAACCATTACTACGAATACACTCATGGAAGTACTAAAGGTACGACTTAAGGTTTCGTTCAACGATTCATTCATAATGTCCTTACGATGTCGTTTCGGATAAAGCCCCATGTTCTCCCGAATACGGTCAAAAATTACAACCGTATCATTAACCGAGAATCCTACATAGGTTAGTATTGCCGCTATAAACGACTGGTCCATTTCCATGGAGAATGGCATAATGCTATACAGCAGTGAGAACGCTCCCAAAATGATAATAACATCGTGCACCAGTGAGGCCATAGCACCTATCGAAAACGCTAAGTCGCTAAATCGTATGAAAATATAAAGTGAAATGCCGAACAGCGCGATTATAATGGCCCAGATAGCAGAAGTTTTGATATCATCGGCAATGGTTGGTCCCACTTTTTGAGAACTTTTGATATTCTCAATTACAAATTGTTGTTTGGTGATATCCTTTCTCAACAAAGGTGTCAGACCGGTAAAGAGTCTTGTCTCTATATCGTTGTCGATTTTATCGTCGTTAACATCAATCTTATATTTAGTGGAAATACGTACCTGGTTATCGGAACCAATGCTGATAACAGAAGCACTTACACCATCGAATGAATTTTCGAGCATATTGCGAATTTCATCTGTTTTTACAGGTTGGTCGAAACGTACAATGTAATTACGACCTCCACTGAAGTCAATACCGTAGCTTACTCCACGCACGGCTAATGAAATCAAACAAATTACAATCACAATACCCGAAAGTATATATCCGATTTTACGTTTGCCAATGAAGTCAAATTTCTTGTTCTGGAACCATGCTTCGGTTGCTTTGGTAGTAAAAGGCAATTGTTTTGCGTTTTCTTTGTTGGCATACATTTCCAACATCATACGTGTTAAGAACACTGATGTTAAGAATGAAGTAATAATACCGATAATCAAGGTATTGGCAAATCCAAGGATAGGACCTGTACCGAATACGGCTAAAACTATACCGGCAATCAGGGTTGTAACATTCGCATCCACAATAGCCGAGATCGCATTGTTGAAACCATCGAAAATGGCTTTCTTCATCGTTTTTCCGGCAATTAATTCCTCCCGGATACGTTCGTAAATCAACACGTTACCATCTACGGCCATACCCAGCGTCAGTACTATACCCGCTATACCCGGTAAAGTTAACACCGCCGAGAAGGAGGCTAAGATTCCCATCAGGAAAAATACGTTGGCAAACAGGGCGATATCGGCAATGATACCCGGTATCAGACCGTAGTACAAAATCATATAGATAAGTACCAGGATAAATGCGATAATGAAGGAGATTAAACCGTTGCTAATAGCTTCTTGTCCTAATGAAGGACCAACCACATCTTCCTGTACAATGCGGGCAGGAGCGGGCATTTTACCCGATTTCAGTGTGTTGGCTAAATCCTTAGCTTCTTCCACGGTGAAGTTACCGGTGATTTGTGAGCTACCTCCTGAAATTTCTGTGTTAACCGTAGGGAACGAGTAAATATAACCGTCCAATGCAATGGCTATTGATTTTCCGATATTATCTTTTGTCATACGTGCCCAGGTTTTAGAACCTTCGGCATTCATACTCATGCTTACGTTGGCATAGGCCGATGTTTGAGCAAAGTCGGCACGTGCATCGGTGATTACGTCTCCCGAAAGAGGAGCGCGGCCGTTACGATTGGTGATTTTGATGGCGATTAACTGAAAAATTTCCCCTTTTTCGTCGAGGGCTTTTACTGTCCATCTCAGACCCAAATCACGAGGCAATACCTCTTTTACTTGTTTCATGGAGAAATAAGCGTCGATTTGAGCAGTATCTTTGCTGTGAGCTATACCTACTACCGGACCACGAGCTGCTTGTCCGCCGTTTGAATTCACTTGTAATATCGCAAACAAAGGATTTTCCTTGCGATTTTTTTCCATCATTTTAGTAGAGTCAGTATTTGTCTCCACTTTCTTACCCAACGCTGCCTTTAAACTGTCAACTCCGCTTGCCGGAGCAACTTTTGTTTCTACTGCTTTAACAGCTGCAGAGTCTTTAGGAGCAACTACTGTTTTTCCGGTTGACGATTGCATAGCATATATTATGCTATTGGCCTGAACCAGGTTGTTGAATATTTCGTTAAGTTCGTAAGTTTCCCAGAATTCAAGGTTTGCAGATCCCTGAAGCAGTTTACGTACACGTTCAGGTTCTTTAATCCCCGGAAGTTCTATCAGGATACGACCTGTGCTTTCCAGCTTCTGAATGTTTGGTTGTACTACCCCGAAACGGTCAATACGAGTACGCAATACATTAAAGGAATTGTCAATGGCTGCATCGATTTCAACTTTCAGTACCTTTACTACGTCAGCATTGGAAGTTGTCAACGATATTTTGTCTTTCATATCGAAAGTACTGAATATGGTTGCTAACTTGGCCTGAGGATCTATATCGGTATAAGCCCGAACAAATAAATCGATATACGCAGTTTTTCCGCTCGTCTTTTGACGTTCGGAGGCTAAAGTCAATGCCTGATTGAAGGTTGGTGAGGTGTTGTAATCGGCTAATGACCGAATAATGTCAGGCACCGATACTTCCAGTGTCACATTCATACCCCCTTTTAGGTCGAGGCCTAAATTGATTTCTTTTTCACGACATTGTTTCAATGTGTAGCCCAACCATACTTTTTCGCTCGAAATGGAGTCTAAGTAGTTGTACTCTTTGATTTTGTCCCCTGCGGCGAATGTTTTAGCCTTTTTGTTGTACGTGCTTGTAACAACGCTAAACGAAAGGTAAAACAAACACACTAAAGTTAGTGCTGCTGCAAAAAGTCTGATAAGTCCTTTGTTTTGCATGGAAAATTTTATTTAAATTAAGACATTAATTGTTTCGGATTTTTTTACGAGGTGCAAATATAGCATTTTTTTCATTACAAACACATAAAAAAGGAGAACAGTCCACCGAAAGCGTGTAAAAATGACTAAAACAGCTCTTTCATTTTCAAAGCTAACCCTGGATTGTTCCTTTCTGATCCTGTTGGTTCAACTGTTTTCATTTATTATTAAGTTTTATTTCTCCTTAAAAGCGTTTAAAATCAATTCTCTATCCTGATTTGTCGGGCAATTAAAAAAAAATATTGATAAAATGTTTGGAAATAAGGAAAAAAGCAGTACTTTTGTACCATAAACAAATCGCGGAGTGGAGCAGTGGTAGCTCGTTGGGCTCATAACCCAAAGGTCGTTCGTTCGAGTCGGGCCTCCGCAACTAAACAGAGAATTCATGATTAACTTCATGGATTCTTTTTTTTTACGCTCGTTGGGTTCATATCCACCAGCTGGTGGACGTTCGTTCGAGTCGGGCCTCCGCAACTAAACAGAGAATTCATGATTAACTTCATGGATTCTTTTTTTTTTACGCTCGTTGGGTTCATATCCACCAGCTGGTGGTCGTTCGTTCGAGTCGGGCCTCCGCAACTAAACAGAGAATTCATGATTAACTTCATGGATTCTTTTTTTTTACGCTCGTTGGGTTCATATCCACCAGCTGGTGGACGTTCGTCCTCGTTGGTTTCCGCAACAAATTAGAGAATTTATAATTAACTTCATGGATTCTTTTTTGTTCGTTGGTTTTAAAAAGCTTGCTGATATTCGTATTCGTCTGATTCTGCGAATAAAAAGGGATTTAGGTTGAACTTCATGGACCCTTTATTGTTTATATTTTCCACCAGACAATAATTAATCTAACATGTTTACAGTTTATGTTTTACATAGTGTTAGCTTTGATAAAATTTATATCGGTTTTACTTCCGACATAGAAATCAGACTTTTTGCTCATAATCATCCAAGTAATAAAGGTTGGACAAAGAGTTTTAAGCCATGGCAACTAATTTATTCCGAGAATTTCGAAACGAAAGCAGAAGCAATGTTACGTGAAAAACAATTGAAGTCCTCAAAGGGAAGGGAGTTCATTCGAAAAGATATACTACCTACTAAGTAGCTCGTTGTGCTCATATCCACCAGCTGGTGGACGGGATCAAACGGAATGGACGTTCGTTCGAGTCGGGCCTCCGCAACTAAACAGAGAATTCATGATTAATTTCATGGGTTCTTTTTTTTTTGTGCTCGTTGTGCTCATATCCACCAGCTGGTGGACGTTCGTTCGAGTCGGGCCTCCGCAACTAAACAGAGAATTCATGATTAACTTCATGGATTCTTTTTTTTTGTGCTCGTTGTGCTCATATCCACCAGCTGGTGGACGTTCGTTCGAGTCGGGTTCTGCAACTAAACAGAGAATTCATGATTAACTTCATGGATTTTTTTTTTGTGCTCGTTGGTCTCATTTCCGCCGAACCAAATCGCATATCAAATATCATCATTCCTTGTTCTTAAATCATTTTCTCCAGAGGTTTCATTTCCACCGAACCAAATCGCAAATCGCAAATCACAAATCATCGTTCCTTGTTCTTAAATCCTTTTTCCCAAAGGTTTCATATCCACAGAACCAAATCGCAAATCAAAAATCATCATTCCTTGTTCTTAAATCCATTTTTTTTTCACAAGTGTCTTTAACTCACATTTAAAATTGAATCATCTTTTCATAGTATATTTAAATCTTACTGCTAAAGAAAAATAATCGCAATTAAACTTGCAATGTAGTAGTGATATTACTATTTTTGTTGCGACCGAAAGCCCTAGAAATGAAAGTAGTAAAAGTTTCATTAATACTAAAAAAGTTAAATGAAAATGGTTGGGAAATAGTTCATCAGAAAGGAAGTCATTGACAACTGAAACATCTGACAATAAAGGGGAAGGTCACCGTAAATGGTAAACTTTCCGCTGATGTTACTGGTGACCTATTAAAGTCAATAGAAAATCAATCGGGGATAGTATTCTAATTTGATAAATAAAATATAAAGCTATGAAAAAAGTAAAAGTGAACGTTGCCAAAACCGAAAAAGGGTATTGCGCAAGTCTCGATATAATAGATGGATTAGTTATAGCAGTAAGCGGTTCATTCGTTGAATTAAAACATGAAGTAATTGAAAGTATAGAGTTTTATAAGGATTGTGCCAAAAAAGATAATGAAACTTATCCCGCTGTGTTTGATGGTTTGTATGAATTGGAATATAAATTTACTGTGGAAAGTTTGTTGAATTTTTATAAAAAGATAATAGGCTTTTCAGCAATGGAGCTGCTTACAGGCATCAACCAGCGGCAACTGAATCATTACGCTTGTGGACGAAGTAAGCCCCTGCCAAAACAAGCAAAAAAAATTGAAAACGCCTTCCATCAGTTGGGTAAAGATTTATTGGCAGTTTCAGTATAAGAGTATATGACTATCTGATTGTTTTTATAGTGAAAAAAGGGATGACAATTGGCACTTTTTTTCTACTGAACCATTTCGTTCTGTTTAATGCTGATCTTTTTTGCCCAATTATTCATACTCTCAATCACCGGTATAACCGATTCTCCCATGGGTGTAAGCAGGTATTCCACTTTTGGAGGAACAGTGGCATACACTTTTCGTTCAATGAGTCCGGCATGTTCGAGTTCTCTCACGGTCTGAGTAAACATTTTGTTGGCAATACCCTTCAATGTCCGCTGAAGTTCTCCCGAACGCATCACTCCATCTTTGAGATGAAACAGTGCAATAGGTTTCCATTTACCGCCAATCATGTCCATGACCAACTCCAAAGAACAGAAATATCCTTTGCCTTTAAAAATATAATTATCGATATATCCTTCATCTTCCATGATTCACCCTTTTTGGTTACTATAATACATTTTGGTAGGTACTTGTATAATTGGCATAAATAACCGAAATTTGCAGTTGCAAAGTAACGAAAAAAAAAAGGAAACAGAAAATGAAAGTTTTAGCAATCAACGGAAGTCCACATAAAGAAGGAAATACCTATCATGCATTGATGGGTGTTGGCAAGCAATTACAGGAAAATGGTATTGAATTTGAAATTATCCATGTAGGTAATAAAGCCGTAAGAGGATGTCTGGCCTGTGGTAAATGCGCAAAAAACAAGGATGAAAAGTGCGGTATAGTTACCGATTCGATGAATGAATGGATACAGCTTATGAAAGAGGCTGATGGAATAATACTTGGTTCTCCGGTACATTATGCCGGTATTCCGGGAACAATGAAATGTTTTTTGGACAGGGCTTTTTATGTGGCTGGAAGTAATGGCGGTTTGTTTCGCCATAAAGTAGCCGCTGCAGTTGTAGCTGTCCGTCGTACGGGTGGTTCAGCCACTTTCGACAGTCTGAATCACTACCTGAATTATTCGGAAATGATCATTGCCACTTCCAATTACTGGAACATCACCCACGGTACCAGTCCCGGTGAAGTGTTGCAGGATGCCGAAGGTGTACAAATTATGGATGTGCTTGGGCGAAACATGGCCTGGCTGCTCAAAATGCGTGAACAGACCAAAGAATCGGTACCTGCACCTGTGGCTGTACGTAAAGTTTTTACCAACTTCATCAGATAAAAAGATAAAAAGATTTACTATTTATCTATTTACCATTTACATCGATAATTCATTCAATTGATTACTATTTATTATTTTGTAGATTTAATATTTTGTAAAAAGAAAGGACCCAATCTGTTAGAATGGATCCTTTCTTTATGTAATTAAATCTGATCTATAAACTACTTACCATTTACATCGATAATTCATTCAATTGATTACTATTTAGGTATTTGTAAATTTGTATTTCGCAAAAAGAAAGGACCCAATCTGTTAGAATGGGTCCTTTCATTATTTCACAAAATCTGATCTATAAACTATAAACTACAGACTATGAACTATAAACTATCGACTATAAACTATCAGCTATTCCTAGCAACCTTCCTGTCTGTTGGTCAATGCGGATTTTTACCTTTGGTTTTTTAAGCAGTTCTTCGGAAAGTGGAATGATAACTCCAAACTGCGGAACAAGAAACTGTTCGCTGAAAAAGGTGCTCTTGCCGTCACCAATGGAGACTTGAGTAGAAGCGGGTAAAATAGTATAAATGGTGGTGTTTTCTTTGTTAGCCTTAAAGTCGGTTTGAACAGACTGGATAGGAGTGGGCTGAATGCTGATATAATAAGGAGTACCGCTAAGATCTTCGGATGAAACCAGTCCGTTGAGAGCCGATAAACGAAAAACTACATCGTTGGCAACCGCAGTCGTGGGAGTTAAATACACTGTTTGAGTTTGTATTTCGGTAGTTGTTGATCCTACGAAAAGCTCGGTAAGTTTACGTTCCTGTTTGTTTAGTCCATCTAACATGGCCGAAAAAGAAGCCCCATCGGCAGGAAGACGTTCCACATCAGCGGTGAGTAAGCTCATGCGACTCTCGCGAATGCGGTAAATTTGTTTGGCGGCGCCTTCAGCCAGTTTAGCCGTTGAACCTGCCATCATATACTCTTCGCCTAAAGGAAGCAAGGCGGCTGCCTTTGAATTGTCTATCGGCAATACAAGGACCGGTGCAGCATCTTTTCGAACTGATTCACAGGAAGTATTCACCCCACAAAGTATACCTTGTGCATTTACAGTTAAATGTGATGCCTGCGATTTTTTAGAAGGAGATAAAGCGAAAGTACGCTTGGGATCGGGGATAGCTCGTGGTTTTACGCGAACACTTATTAGTCGATAGCTTGTTTTTTCGTCGGTAATGATATCTTTAGTGGCTAAGTAGCGCTCAGAATACTGATAAAACATACCCGGTTTTTGAATTACTTTTTCAGTTTCTACCTGTATGCAAAGTTCTGTACGGGGTAAAGCATATACCAATGATGATTCACCTTCTTTATATGAAAACGGTACTTGTGCAGTAGCCATTAAGCTTGCTGCCAGCATGGCAGAGAATAATAATTGCTTTTTCATTTTTTTTTAGAGTTTAGTGATTAGAGATTAGGGCTTAAAGTTTAGGGTTTAGAGTTTAGAAAAAAAGTTGATTTTAGGCGTTTTTATCTGCAGTTCTACTTCCTTTCTACATTCTTTCTCTTTTTTTTCCTCTTTCTTTCTTTCTTTCTTTCCTTTGCCTAAGCCTTCTTTCTTGTCTTTTATTCCTTAACCTTCGCCTTTATAGCTGCCTTTGCCTTCGTAGCCGGTTTAGCCTTCGCTTTCGCCTTAGGTTTCGCCTTTGCTTTGGCAGCTGGCTTAGCCTTCGCCTCAGCCTTTGGTTTCGCAGCAGCGGCTGTTTTACGACCGCCAAATTTCTTCTTGGTGGCAGCTTCGGGTTGTGCGGCTATCAGTTCCAGACATATTTCGTGGGTGAGAGTCAGCGGATCGGTTCCTTTCGGAATTTTGTAATTGATCTTATCGCAGGTAAAATAAGGTCCGAAACGTCCGTTCAATACCTGAATCTCATTATTTTCTCCAAAGGTACTGATAATTCTGTTTCTTTCTACTTCGCGTTTTTCTTCGATAATTTCGATGGCACGTTCAGCGGTTACTTCCATGGGATCATCTGTTTTCGGGAGCGAATAGAAAGTGGAGTCGTGACGGATATAAGGACCAAAACGACCAATGGCCACTGTCATTACTTTGCCTTCGTATTCACCGGCGTCACGGGGCAACTTGAATAACTCCAGTGCTTCTTCGTAGGTGATACTTTCGATGGACTGATCGCGATGCAAGGAAGCGAAAACGGGTTTCTCTTCTTCTTCCACCGTGCCTATTTGTGCCAGGGGTCCGTATTTTCCGATTTTCACCGAGAGCTGACGTCCGCTTTTTGGATCTACACCCAGTATTCGTTCGCCTACCTGACGTTCGGAGTTTTTCATCGTATCTTCTACGATGGGATGAAATTTCTTGTAAAATTTATCTATGGCTTCTGTCCATTTGATTTCTCCATCGGCAATGTGGTCAAATTCTTTTTCCACATCCGAGGTGAAAGTGTAATTCAGGATATCGGGGAAATATTCGGTCAAAAAGTCGCTTACCACCGTACCTATGTCGGTAGGGAACAGTTTCGATTTTTCGGCGCCTGTATTTTCTGTTTTAATGGTGTCGGTGATTTTTCCGCTTTTCAGTTTAAGCACATTGAAATCACGCCTTTCAGCCACGCGGTCTCCCTTTTCAACATACGATCGATTTTGAATGGTGGAAATGGTTGGCGCGTAGGTTGATGGACGTCCGATTCCCAGTTCTTCCATTTTACGCACCAGGCTGGCTTCTGCGTAACGCGGAGGTTTTTGAGAGAAACGTTCCTGAGCCATGATTTCTACCGGCATCAATTTTTCACCGTTTTTCATTAAAGGCAACAACGAATCGTTTTCGGCATCCGTTTCATCATCCGACGATTCCAGGTATACTTTCAGGAAACCATCGAAAACAATAACTTCGCCCGATGCCACGAACTGATGTTCGCTGCCAGATACGCTGATATATATATTCGTTTTCTCCAGTTCGGCATCAGCCATTTGCGAAGCAATAGTCCGTTTCCAGATCAGTTCGTACAAACGTTTTTCCTGAGCGGTTCCTTCTACCGTATGGGCATTCATGTAGGATGGACGAATGGCCTCATGTGCTTCCTGTGCACCCTTGCTTTTGGTGTTGAATTTGCGCGTGTGTACGTATTTTTCTCCGGCCATGCTGATTACTTCCGCTTTGGAAGTGCCCAATGCCAGATCCGAAAGATTTACCGAGTCGGTACGCATATAGGTTATTTTACCTGCTTCGTAGAGGCGTTGAGCCACCATCATGGTTTGGGAAACAGAGAATCCGAGCTTGCGGGCTGCTTCCTGTTGCAGGGTAGACGTAGTAAACGGAGGAGCCGGCGATTTCTTGGCCGGTTTGGTAACTATATTGTCTATGTTGAATTGTGCAGCTTTACATTGTTCCAAAAAGGCCTGTGCTTCTGCTTTGGTGGTGAAGCGGCGGTGAAGTTCAGCTTTCAGTTCCACCGGCGTACCTTTTTGATCCACCGAAGTGAAAATAGCACTGACGCGGTATGAAGCTTCGGGAACAAACAGGTTGATTTCCCGTTCGCGCTCCACGATCAGTCGTACAGCTACCGATTGTACACGTCCGGCAGAAAGTGAAGGACGTACTTTTCGCCAAAGTATGGGTGACAGTTCGAAACCCACGATGCGGTCGAGCACGCGGCGGGCTTGTTGTGCATCCACCAGGTTGACATCGATATCGCGGGGATTATCGATGGCGTTCAGTATGGCGTCTTTCGTTATTTCGTGGAAAACAATCCGGCGGGTTGTCTCCTTCTTTAGTTTGAGTTCTTCGTATAAGTGCCAGGCAATAGCCTCTCCCTCGCGGTCCTCATCAGAGGCGAGCCATACGATTTCCGATTCCTTGGTTGCTTTTTTGAGTTCCGATACTAACTTCTTTTTGTCGGTTGAAACTACATATTGCGGTTCGTAATTATTTTCGAAATCAATACCGATTCCTTTCTCAGCCAGGTCGCGAATGTGTCCGAAGCTGGCCATCACATGGTAGTCTTTTCCGAGGAATTTTTCTATTGTTTTGGCTTTAGCAGGGGACTCTACAATGACAAGATTTTTTGGCATAAGTTCTTTTTGTTGGTGTAATTTGATACAAATCGGGTGCAAAATAACAAAAACATGTAGGTACGAGCCAAATTTTCAGCACATTATTTTTGTTTTTTATTGTTTTTGTTGTGAAACATACTCACGAACTGTTAAATAATGTAGTTTAATCGGATGGTTTTACATTCTTAGTGACTTTCAAAACACGCTGTTATTCAATTGGTCCGATTTCGTCTTATTGTCCGTTTATTTTTTATTTATGTTAGATCGTGCTGACAGATATAACGGCAATTTGTAGGAATAGTTTCTACGTTATTTTTTTAACGTTTAACTAAATATATTTTTGATATTTCATTAAAAGTCTATTGAAATTTAGTTGTGTTTTATTGCTGTTTTCCGGAATGTTGGATGGATAGTGTCCTTAAAGTGCCTAAAAATGTCATTTTTTTGTACCAAGTATGACAAAATTCAAACTTTAGGTGAAGAACTTTCAAGTACCGGAAAAAGACATTTGACACAACTCAAATTATTTATTTATTTATTTTTTTTGTAAAATGAAAATTTAAAAATATTATATTAACTAAATAGAGATAAAATATCCTTAACATGCAATGTATGAATGATGTAACAATTAAGAATAATGATGTAACGTTTACCTAGTTGAATAAAATAATCTTTGTATACTGATTGTTTTGAAGAAGATATATAAGTACAGAAATAAGAAATTTTACTTGCCTGAAGTTTCTATCGTTTAAATATCATTTTAAAATAATACAGAGAAGGGAGTTTGTAAATTAGTACTAAAAAGACGGAAAAAGACGGAAGGTGCAAGCGTCCGCGTGGTTGTGTTTAATGAATACTATGTAGAATTTTATAGTTTACAAACAGAAACAATCAATTTTAATACTAATAATCAGTCACCCCTTTATTAAAAAGATTTATGAGAAAATTTTACTACGTGTTATTGACATTTTTGAGTGTTGCAATAACCAACAGGGCCCAGAATAACGTCGGTATTAGTGATGATAATTCCTCCCCAAAAGCATCAGCCATGCTGGATGTTAATTCTGCAAGCAAGGGAATGCTAATCCCCAGGATAGCATTGACAGCTACCACCACAGCCGCCCCGGTAACAAGCCCGGAAACCAGTTTGATGATTTACAATACCGCCACAACCGGAGATGTCACCCCCGGATATTACTATTGGAATGGTACACTTTGGGTACGAGTAGTATCGACAACTGATCCCGCAAAGAATCTTAACCTTGTATCTAAATCTGCCACGGCTACCTTGCTCAAAACAGAAACTATGGTGTTGGCCAGTAATGATATTACTCTAACTCTTCCAGCAGTTACCAGTGCGGATAATGGGCTGGAAATTACTATCAAAAATGTTGGTAGTTACTTACATTTGATAACTGTATTACCTGAATCAGGTAAATTTTTAGACGGCGTTACAAGTTCATTCCTTACCCGTTGGCATGCCCGAACGTATGTTGTGAGTGGATCAAACTGGGTCGTACGTGATAAAGAAACAAGGACAGATAATTCTCTGGAAGTCTCTGCATTGGGCAGTTTTACAACCGTTGCAGAAGTAATTGCATTTCTTAATGTACATATAACCGGACCCACAGTTGTGTCACTAGGTGCCGGAACTTATAATATTGCTGCTACTCAAACCATTAGCCTGGCATATCCGGTAACTTTCCAGGGTTCGTCTTTTGGTGAGACAATGATTACCGGGATTGCAGGAGTTTCGGGTACTCCTTTATTTACTTGTGCAACAGAATGCTATTTTAAAATGATAGTATTTACTGCTTTTGCAAACACAACCGGAAATGATGCTATACGCTTTACGGGCACAGGAGAATATCATGAAGTTAAAGACTGTACTTTCGATGGTTTTAATAAGGGAATTGTAACTACAAATAACACGGATTTGTGGATATTTGAAATTGACTTTCAGGCTTGCAATGTGGGCGTTGAAATTGCAGCGGGTACTGCCAGCGGTGGAAGACTCCGGTTGTCCGAAAACGATTTTGTACATTGTGCTAAAGGAATTAATCTGCTATCGGGTGTAGGTGAAACAGTTTCCATAATCAACAGTACTTTTTATAATACCACATCGGGAACCGACATCGGAATTTTTTACACTCCAGACGCAGGTAACTTTGTCAGCTTTGTCTCCATGGTTATTTCAAATAATGCATATAACAATCAGGGTACCTTTGTGAGTGGATTTGATTTTGCACGCACGGATGGCAGAGACGCCAATGTGTACCTGTTAAATAATTCAGGGATGGAAAATGAAAACCCACATTGTAAATTGACCTTATTAAATAACCCGACAGGCGTAGCTGCTGCCGGGACAACGTATACAAAAGCAACCTGGAGTACCAGCACTACTTATTTAACCACATACACAACTAAATGGGATTTGACAACAATAACCAATAGATTTTTATATCTGCCTAAAAATAATTCAGATGTTGTAATGTGGATTTCGGGAAATGTTTCAACAGGTAATAGTGCCAGGACCATGAATGTCGGACTTTGTAAAGGAGGAGTAACTACAACAAGATACGGAGAAACTACCGTCCGAACATCCAGCGATGTAACCCGACCGACTCAATTTTCGACAATTGTTTATTTGCCGGCCGTTAGTCAGGGAAACTATTATGAATTATGGTTTAATTTTACCGGTTCCGGTACAGATAATGTAATTTTTTCCGATCTTAACTGGTGGGTAGATGCCAAATAGTCATGATGTAAAAATTCAAATATCAACATGATAAAATTATACCCTTTGGGTTTAGGTGTTCGGGCCAATTTAGTTTGGTTTCGAATCATCCTTGTCAATCTTTTCTTGATTTTGCCGTTACTGATGTTTTCTCAGCAACTTAAAATCAGCACGGGAGCTTACGTGAAAAATGTAGGTACTGTCTATATTCAACTTAATAATGCAGACCTGATTAACGATGGTACCTATACCAAAGGTACAGAAACGGTCACATTTTCAGGCACCATAGCCAAAACTATTTCGGGAAGCAGCAATATCGATTTATATAATTTATCTTTTACCAATACAGGAGGAATAACCACGGAACTTAACCAGCTTACGGCAAATAATATGACCATTGCTTCCGACAGCAGAATTTATATTGATACAGCCAGAGCAGTCACGGTGAATGGTTTGTTGACCAATAGCGCAGGTACCGGTGGGCTGGTCATAAAAGCCAGTGCGGTAGCTCCCAACGGCACCCTTATTTTTCATAATGCAGCAGGTTCGCCCGTTTCGGCCACGGTGGAAATGTATTCCAAGGCCTTCAAAAACGATGCAGCTCCTACCAATAAATATAAATGGCAATTCTTCGGTATTCCCCTTCGTACGTTGGTAGCTTCCCCTACTTTAGATGGAGGGTTTATACGGCGATACGATGAAACGGGTATAGCCACTAACTGGATTCAACTGGTAAATTCATCAACTTTAACTCCGTTTACCGGTTATGAAATCACCCAGGCGGCAGCCAGAAACTACCAGTTCGAAGGGCAACTGGAGAATAGTGATTTCAATTCGGGTCAGCTATCGTATACATCCGCTGCCTTGTTCCCGGGCCAGCATGTATTCGGAAACCCCTATACGGCAGCCATAGATATTACACAACTCACTTTTGGCGACCAGACCGAGGCTTCGGTTTACCTGTACAATACCGGTTCCAGTGCCGAGTGGGCTGCCATTTCGGGTGCAAGTTCCAACGGTACCAGTCCGGGACAATATACCGTAGCACCAAAGATGACAGCGGGATCGGGGGGTATACCGGGTCAAATACCTTCTATGCAGGGTTTTCTGGTAAAAGCACTAAGCAGTTCCGCCCTTGCCACTTTCTCGATTCCTTATAGTGCCGTGGCGGTAAAAGATACGGCTATGCAACGGGCTCCTTCTGCCTACAAAGCCGGACCCTCGGACAAAGTATTTACCATTATCGACGTGAAAGGTTCGCGCTATTCCGACCGTATGTGGATTTTCAGCGATACAACCTGCACCCGCGGTTTCGATAACGGGTGGGATGGTTATAAGTTTTTGGGTTCCAGTCTTGCGCCGCAACTTTGTGCCATGGAGGTGGACGCGAATTTTCAGGTGGATGCAGTAGATGATATAAACAATAGTTACCTGGGATTTCAGGCGGGGGAGGACACTCAGTATACATTGACTTTTACCCACCAAAATCTGGAGGCACGTTACACGGAGCTTTATTTGCTGGACTTACTGGATAATACGGTCATAGATATTACCCAAAGCGGAACATTGTTTTCTTTTGTGGCTCAACAAACTACCGATCCTGTAAAACGATTTAAACTTGTTACCAGTCCCATTACCGATACTCCTGAAACCGCTTCACAGCTCAAAATATTCACTTCGCAACAAACAATTTTTATTCATAATTTAAGCAATACTCCCGGCGATTTAGTCCTATACGATATGGCCGGGCAATTTGTAAAAAGATTGACCTTTGAGGCAAATTGTATAACTGCCGTTCCTGTAAGTCTTCCATTGGGAGCTTACCTGGTGAAGGCAACTACCGAAACAGTGGAAGTATCAAAACAACTTATATTGAAATAAACAACACAAGGAATTGGACAATCGATTTAAAATATTATCAGCAGGTTTAATCACGGGAGCGGTTTTTATTATCTTCCTGTATTCACCAATTGGAAGTCCCGATTTATACAGGAATACCAGCCTGTATAAGCTGGACACAAAGCCGGGAGTGAATTTTGAGGGCAGATCAGGCTATACTCCATCCAGGCGTTCGGGCAGAAGTACTTATCAGCCATCGTCCGGTGTGGATGCCTCTGTTGGTATGCCCGATAGACCTACTTATTCTATATCCGGAGGGACGGGGACTCCTGAGTCTTTCAAACCAAATACGGGTGGTGGCCTCGGTACAGTCTATTCTACCATTCGTTCTAACACAACTCCAACGAATGGTGGTCTTTTTCTGCTTGCCGGTGGTACCTCCAGGGCTGCTTCGGGCCGGAGTTCGGCCAATGATTTTGGGGGTAAAGGGCATGGATTTATTGCCTTAAACTCAGAGGTTAGTACCGTTGGTTCTACTCCAACTACCCGTCAGCTTGCAACCAATGATACTCCCCTGGGAGGCCCCGATCCGGGTGGAGACCCCGTGGATCCGGCTATCCCGGTATCGAATGGTTTGTATTTTATGTTGCTGCTTGCTCTGGGATATTTTGTGAAGAAGTTATAGTTGATAGTTTATAGTTTATAGTCAATAGTTCATTGAAATTCCTACTTAAAAGAATAGGTTTAATCTACTATTCAAACATTAGGAGACGAAACTAATTTAATTCTCCGTTAGATAACGAATTAGAGGTCTCTCTTTGTCTTAATATACCCAATCTTTATGAAAAAAAATACACTGATCACCGGCTCTCTACTGATATTTATCCTGTCCATTTCAACGGGAGCTTGCTTTGCTGCAGCGAGAACGGCGTCGGTGTCCGGAAACTGGAACAATACAGCTACCTGGGGCGGATCGGCTATACCAAACTCTGCCGATGCGGTGACTATCAATTCCGGCATAACGGTGACAGTAAATGTTGCCAGTGCCCAATGTGCTTCACTCGCTTTTGCAGCAGTCAATTCCAATAGCGTGTTAACAATCAGTGGAACGAATGTGCTGACAATTACAGGCTTGCTGAGTATGCCACGGCCGGCATCCGGATTTACCGGTACTGTTAACGTGGGTGCCGGATCAGTAAGCTGTGGCTCGTTAACCATGTCTGCTACAACCACTTCTCGAAATGATATTATTAATATAAGCACCGGCACGCTTACTGTCTCGGGCGCATTAACAACCGGAACTACCGGTTGCAAGATCACTTTCACCGCTGCCGGAACCTTTAATCTGGGAGGCGCGTTAACAGGTTCACCCAGCTTAACAACTTTTGCAGGTAGTAACGTGAACTATACGGGTTCGGGTTCTCAGACGATTATTACGGCTGCTTATATCGGTAACCTTGGTCTGTCAGGTGCCGGTACGAAATCTATGAATGGTGCATGTACCGTTTCTGGAACATTAACTTTAGCCGATGGTAGCCTGGCCAACGGGAGTTTCTTAACCATGGCCACTGGATCTACCATTTCCCGTTCGGCAGGAACTGTGCTGACTGCCCCTACGTTTGCCGGTTTGGTCAACATTATTTATACAGGAAGTTCCCCTGTTACAACCGGAGGAGAATTGCCTCTTAGCTCTTTAACCATTAATAATTTGACTACTAATGCCGGGGGTGTAATTCAAAGTCAATTCACCGAAACTGTATCCACTTTATATTCTCAAGGATTTAATGGTTCACCTGCCGATTGGACTACGGAAATAATTACTGATCCTTCTAGCCCGGCTCCTGCAATAAACTATGTTACAACCGGAACTTATCCAACAACATCCCCATCGGAAGGTGCCCAATTTGTTCTGTTTAACTCTTACACCTGTCAATCAGGTGATCAGATAAGATTAAAAAAGAATGCTTCTCCCATTTCAACGACAGGAAAAACAAACATATCTATGGCTTTCGACTGGTACGTTGACCCCGGTTACCCTACTTCAAATGACTATGTTACGGTTCAGTGGTCAACAAATGGCACTACCTGGAACAATTCGAATAGTTATTACAGGTATAATGCTTCAGCTGCGTGGATAACCCAAAATTGTGTGTTGCCTGTTGGTGCCGAAAATCAGGCCACGCTGTACGTTGCTTTTTTATTTACGAGTGTATACGGTAATGATTGTAGCCTGGATAATTTAATAATAAATGGATCTGTGGCAGAACTAGCACCAACTGTCTATACTATAAACGGGAATTTTGATTTAACTGCAGGTAGCTATACAATTGGTGCCGATAATTCTTTGACCCTGAATGGAAGCCTCGCTGGTAATAGTGCTATTATTGGAAGCTCAAGCTCTAATCTGTCTGTCGTTGGCAGCGGAGCAACTATAACTTTACCTGCAATAACCAACGGGCTAAATAATTTCACCCTGAACCGTTCGAATGGAGCCACCCTGAACGGGAATTTGACAGTCAACGCTACGCTGACTTTATCCGATGGGATACTTACCAACGGTTCTTACCTGACTATGGGCAATGCATCGACCATTTCCAGGTCCGGGGGTCTTCTTTCTGAATCACCCACTTTTGCCAACACCGTAAACCTTGTGTACACGGGTAGTTCTCCTATTATCACCGGTTTTGAAACTCCCGTTTCGGCGGGCGTTTTGAATAACCTGACCACCAATACGGGTGGTGTTACGCAGGGAGAAATACATACAGCACCTGTAAATATTCTTACGGATGCATTTAGTAATATTACCAGCTGGACGGGAAATAAAGGCACGTCAAACAACCAATTTGCTGCTGTTGCAAGTTCAAATGCCGGTGGTACAGCCAACGAATGCCGGTATGTATACGGTTCAAATTCCGGAACTGTTTATACTGCTTCTATTTACCGCTCGGTTAATACTACTGGTTATACATCCTTGAATATTCGCTGGAAACAGTTTCTTGACAACTATGATGCAGTTACATATCCTTATACCCTGAAAGTGCAATGCGCTACCGCATCGGGTGGTCCATGGACCGATATTTATTCTTATTCGCCCACCAATTCTGCAGATATAGCACCTGAAGAAAAGGTTTATGATCACTGGACAAGCAATGTAGGCGGAACTTTTTTTATACGATATTATATCAGCGGTTATACTTACGGGATAGATTTCTGGCATATCGACGACTTAGTTATTGATGGACAATCCACGCTGGGATCATCCACGGTAACTGTGAATGGTACCCTGGACTTATCAGGTGGTACTTATTCAATTGCATCGAATACCCTTGCTCTGAACGCAGGAATATCAGGAAGTAATGCCATTGTTGGAGGTGTTACCAGTAATTTGTCGGTTGGAGGTACCAGTTCAAATCTGGGATTAACCGGCATTACCAGCGGTTTGAAAGATTTTTCTATTAACCGTCCTGCCGGAGTGACTCTCACAGGTGATTTAACGGTTGCCGGTGTGTTGAATTTACAAAGTGCTAATGCATCATCCACACAGGGAACACTTCATATGGGCACAAATACCCTTACTATGGGCGCATCTGCCACCACCGTTGGAGCGGGCGATGTTACGGGGATAGTGAAACGCAGCAGTTTTGTTGCCGGAATACCCTATACATTCGGAAATCAGTATTCTACATTTACTTTTGAGAATGTGGGAACAATGCCTACCGATATGAGTATGAAAATAACTATTGGTACAGCGCCAGACTGGAAAACGGATGGGATTAAACGGATTACTTCGATTATACGTACAGGAGGAAGTGGTAGCTTTATGGCAATGAATGTGCATTATCTCGATGCCGAATTGAATGGAAATGCAGAAGAAAACCTGATAGGTTGGGTTTGCATTAGTCCATTCACACCCGGGACGGCATTTGAGATGAGCAGATCCAACTATGACCTGACGAATAACTGGGTTGGGATTTCAGGTTTCGATGTTTCTTACCTGCCAACCAGCTTTGATATACAGAACTCAACACTTGGTGTTTCTCAAATTGCCAATTCTACCTGGAATGGTTCTGTAAGTACGGTTTGGACTAACCCGGGTAACTGGACTCCTTACGGTGTGCCATCCGATAATACAGATGTCGTAATTCCTGATGCCGGTACAACCCCCAATGATCCAACCACAATTCCGACGCTCTTGTTAGGACGACTTACGCTGCAATCCGGAGCTGTATTAAACGCGACTGCCTCTTCCACCATTACCATTTCCGGGAGCAGCGGTGCATGGAGTAACAACGGTGGTACATTTAATGCCAATTCAGGTACGGTGATTTTTACCAATGCGGCTGCAACCATTTCCGGTGAAACAAATTTCTATAATGTGACAATTAATCCAGATGCTTCCGTACTATTGGGAAGCAGTAGTGTGATGCGGATTGGTGGTACTATAACTAACAATGGAGTATGGGATACGGGGGATCTTTGGTATAGTACAGTGGAGTATAATGGTGGAAGTCAGACTGTATTGAATCCGAATGGTTCGACTCCTTATTACCACTACCTTATACTCAGTGGCAGCGGAACCAAGACCATGCCGGCAACAGCATTAACCATACATGATGATTTTACCCTTTCCGGTACTGCTTCTGCCACAGCTGCCGCGGCTCTGCTAGTAACTGGCTCTGTCACAGTAGGGGCGGGTGCTTCCCTGGATATGGCTTCGTACAGTCATACGATTGCCAAAGATATGACCAACAGCGGTGGAACGCTTACTGCATCTGCCGGTTCGATTACATTTAATGGAAATATACTACAAACTATAACTTCTTCCGCAGGAATTAGCCTGAATAATTTAATCGTGAGCAATACGAGTGCCGCTGTGACCCTGGGCAGCTCCACCAATTGCAGTATAGCCGGAGATTTAACCATCGATGCCGATGCTGTTTTCGACCTTGCTGCCAATACCCTGTTAACTTTAACCGGTTCTGTATCCAATTCGGGAACCATCAGGACTCAGAGTACATCTGCTACTCCATTTCCTTCGGGTAAAAGCTGGGGCGGAGATTTTGAATTTACAGGCACTGTCGCGCAGACTATTGTTGCAGGCACTTATACTAATTTAAAAATGAGTGGCTCGGGAGGAGTTGCCGGGGGTGTAAATATTACTGTGGATGGAATACTTAATTTAGCCTCTTCAAATCCTTCATCCACTAAAGGTATACTGGATATGGGAACGTATACCTTGTTAATGGGACCGTCAGCCACAACCATCGGCCCGGGTGATGTGACCGGTATAATCCGAAGAACAACCATACTGGACGATGTGACTTATTCGTTTGGAAATGAATTTACAACTATCAATTTTCCCAATGTAGGGACATTGCCAACTGAACTAAGCATGAAAGTGAGCCTTGGAGCTGCCCCTGCATGGAAACCGGGTGCCATCAAACGCATCTATGATTTTATTCAAACGGGTAGTAGCGGTACCCAGGCCATATTGTATGCTCATTACCTCGACTCGGAATTAAATGGAAACAGTGAAAGCTTACTGGTCGATTGGGTTTGGATATCGCCTTCCACAACTATTGAATATGGACGATCGGCTAACGATGCGGTTGAAAACTGGGTGCAAATTTCGAATGTCAATGTTGGTTTCTTTTCATCCGCTTTTGGAGCAAAAGAACTTACACTGAGTGAATCGGTACTTCTCGAACTAACCTGGAATGGCTCGGTTAGTACATCGTGGGTAACTGCCGGTAACTGGACACCAACAGGTGCCCCATCAGCCAACACGGCCATTACCATTCCCGATGCAACCACCACCAGCTATGATGCCACATTACCTGTCGTTGCAACCTGTGGGTTAATGACGCTGGAAAGTGGTGCCATTTTGAACGCTGCAGATGCAGCTGTTTTAACCATCAATGGAGCAGAGGGAGCATGGAATAATCTTGGCGGAATATTTAATCCCGGTAACAGTACCGTCGTAATAAAAAATGCAACTGCCACGATAAGCGGGACTACCGATTTCCATAATTTAACTTTGGATACCGGATCCGACCTGACGCTGGATGTAGATACTTATGTGGGCATTACGGGTGCTTTAACCAATAATGGCAACTTCGGGAGGGTAGATAAAGGTTCTACTACAATAGATTATAAAGGCGGGGACCAAACGGTTGTAGTGCCAAATGCCACAACGAACAGATACCATATGCTCGTCCTCAGCGGTACAGGTACCAAAACTTTGCCTGCTACGGCTTTGGAAATAGTAGGTGACTTAACTATAGGCGGCACCGCTACCGCGATTGGAGGCGCAGCGTTAGCCATGGATGGAAACCTGGTTGTTGGAGAAGGTTCTGCTTTCAATACAGGGAACTTTAACCACACTATCGCCGGGAACTTTAATAATAATGGTACTTTTACCGGTGCTACCGGGTATGGCCTGACTATGAACGGCGATTTAACTCAATCGATAAATGGAACCGGTACAACTGATTTCTACAACCTGACCATTTCCAATAACAGCGCCGAAGGTGTTGAGCTAAACAATGATGTTACAACAAATAATGTCCTTACCATTAATTCCGGAAGTAAACTGACGATTAATCCCGCTGCGAAAATGAATGTGCCGGGTACTATCGCCAACAGTGAAGGAACGGCGGGTTTAGTGATCAAAGCCAGCCCGACGATAGCAAACGGAACACTCGTGTTTCATAACCTGGTAGGTTCACCTGTCCCGGCTACCGTAGAAATGTACTCCATTGCCTACAAAGATGATAATGCTACGGTTAAATACAAATGGCAATATTTTGGCATTCCGCTTCGAAGCCTGGTGGCTTCACCTACTTTCGATGGCGGATATGTGCGCCGCTGGAATGAACCGACATCTGCCTGGATTCAGTTGAACAACGCTTCTACCCTGAATTCCTTTGTTGGGCACGAAATCACTCAGCTCACTGCGAAAACTTATGTGTTTGAAGGTGATCTTGAAAATGGCGATTTAGCATCTACTGCACTTGCCTTCGATGGACCGACTTACCCGGGACAGTATATCTTCGCTAACCCTTACACGGCAGCCATAGATATTACGCAACTGACTTTTGGTGCACAGACAGAAGCATCGGTTTATCTGTATAATACCGGTTCCAGTACCGACTGGTCTGATAATTTTGGTGGAAGTTCCAACGGTACCAGTCCGGGTCAATACACCGTAGCACCCCAGGAAACCGCCGGAACGGGTGGTATCCCCGGGCAGATACCTTCTATGCAGGGGTTTTTGGTGAAAGCCATGAGTGCTTCGGTGGATGCTACATTCGCCATACCTTACAGTTCGGTAGTGACCAAGAATACTGATCTGCAACGGGCTCCTGCAGCCGGTAAAGCCACCACTTCCGACAAAGTCTTTACGAGGATAGATGTCAGCGGTTCGCGCTTTTCGGATAGGATGTGGATTTTTACCAACCCTGCCTGCACCCGCGGTTTCGATAATGGTTGGGATGGATATAAATTCCTGGGGTCGGCACTTACTCCGCAACTTTTTGCCATGGAGTCGGTTGGAGATTTACAGATAGATGCGGTGGAGGATATTAACGAAACATACCTCGGCTTTAAGGCCGGTGAAGACAGTAAATACACGCTAAGCTTTACCCACGAAAACATGGGCGCGCGCTACACAAGTCTTTTTTTGCAGGATTTGCAGGATAATACGGTTGTAGACATAACCCAAAGCGGTACGAATTATACCTTTATGTCTCAGTCAACTACCGACCCCGTGAAAAGGTTTAAAATTGTGAGTAGTCCGGGTACCGATATCAAGGAAACGGATTCGCAGTTAAAAATATTTGCCTCGCATCAAACTGTTTTTATACAGAATTTTAGCAGCACAGCCGGAGATATTATGCTTTATGATGCATCCGGCCAGTTTATACAAAACTTTAACTTTGGAGCCGACTGTGTTACTGCCATAACCCTGAGTTTGCCTCCTGGTGCTTACCTGATAAAGGCAACTACAGAAACAAGTAAATTAAACCGGAAAATATTAATCAAGTAAGCACAGAATTCTTGAAAACAACATCTAAGTTTCTGACGGCAGCTTTCATTACTGCTCTGGCATTTATTCTCTCTCCGTTTTCAAGCCTTGGAATTGGGGCAACTAGTTTATATGCTGTGTCCCCCAATTCTATGGCTGATTCTATATCTCCGGCTGTTCCATTGATGAGTGGACTACAATTTTTCTTGCTGCTTGCCGCGGGTTTCTTTGTCTGGAAATTGATTTATTCATTGAAAAAAAAGAAGAAATAGTTTATAGTCGATAGTTTATAGTCGATAGTTTATAGTTATAGCATTGCAGACTGGGGATACCAGACTGAAAATCAAATAAAACAATAAAGCGAAATTATAGGAGACGAAACTATTAAAATATAGGAGACGTAACTATTAAAATATAGGAGACGAAACTATTAAAATATAGAAGACGTAACTAATTTAGTTCTCCGTTAGCTAACGGATCGGGGGCCGTTTTTGTTTCATAAAAGTTTATAGCATTGCAGACTGTGATGGGCTTATTCCTTTCCGTCATTGCGGGCTTGACCCGCAATCCCCTCGCTTCGGGTTCCGTGTCAGGCAGGGAACGATCTTCCTCCTTCCAATTGTTGCATGCTTGGACATTATTAAAGAAAATAAACTGTTGTTTGTATAGTTAAAGGATTGCAAATCCGAAGATTACAAAGGGTGGGATTAAATAGCTATCGGGACCCACCCGGCAATCCGCACTTTTTGCACATTTAATTAAGTGAACCTATATCCGAAGGGACGGGGGTTGAATTTCCGTTTAAACATGACCAATAGAATTTAAGGCAGTGGTGCTAAAGTCTTTGCTAATGCCAACTATATTCAAATGAAGACGGATTGAAAATCCGAAGAATACAGAAGGTGAGATTAAAAAATAAATCCCACCAACCATACCGAACTATTTGTTCATTTAATCATGTTTGTATATCCCCGAGGACAGGGTCTCATTGAAGCCCCCAACTATATAGTATTGAATCAGCTTGCATTTTAGTGATGACCCGACGTACACGCTCTTCTGGACTAGTATCATATGAGTAACTCCACTTTTCGTTAAAACCAACTATATTTCGATGATAATAATAATATGTCTTGCTTAATTCCTTATTTAAAATTGCGTTTTGAATACCTTTCCCTTCATAATGGAGATAACCTTGGTAAGTTTCGGATGATAGATATACATCCGTCTCTTGAATAAGAATATCCATATCAAACCATAAAAGCTTTATAGCATAACATGGTTTCTTGATATTCCAATAACCACTTTCATATTTAGAATTTATTGTTGGATTTATCCATCTCTTGATTGTCATTCCATTAAAAGATGCTTCTCCAAAATATATCCAATTTGGATAGATTGGTTTCAACCCAATAAATGATCTCCAGGGATTTAATCCGGAAGTATAGACTGAATTCTTGTCATGTCGATTATTGTAGGATTCATGCTTACATGAAGCTAACATCATAATAACAACAAATAATAAAACTGAGAGGTAGCGCATATACTTAATTATTAGGGTTTAATTTGACCATCGTATGGTTCTAATCCATCACTATAACTATTATTATTCAGAACACCTTTTGGGTTATAACCAATTTGTTTCGTACAGTTAACTTGTGGATGACCTGTATAAATATGAAGATTTGCCTTTCCCCAATATTTCTGATAATACATATCATTAAATCCTCTAGGTCCCCTACCATTGATTGAATGCATTATTATGTCATTATCATAACCTAAGCGAGCTTCAGTTTCAGTTGGACCATCTGGATTAGATGTTGTATATTTATTAAAATACCCTTCGGGTAATCCTAATAAATGTCCTGTTTCATGTAATGCTGTTCTGTTCATATTTTTATAGTTTGCATAAATTGTTCCTGAATTACCTGCCATTGGAATACAATTGTTACTTCCTGGTTGATCAACTTTACTATTAGCATCACTATTTGTCTTATCAGAATAGGTTAAAACATTTTCCCCTGCTCCTAACTTACTTTTATCTACATTAGCCCGATATTCATAATTAACATCGAAAGTTACATTTTTATTTCCTTTAAAGACACCTGCTGCCTCTTTATTGAGATCACTTGCCATTTTATCACCTTGTTTTTGGTTTTCAATATTTGGACCTGTGATGTAAATTGTTGCTGAGATGGTAACACCTTTTAATTTGCCATTTTCATAATCTAAATAAATGATGTAGTTTTCTCCATCAGGATCTATAAAGTTCATAGGACTATTCGCACAAAAAGAATAAGAAGATTCACTATAATGTGTTTCTGATTGTGGGTCTCTCCCCGTCCATATTGGAGCCCAGCTAAACCGTCTTCTTGAACCAAAATCCATTTGGTTCAGCCCATTCATGGTTTCCATTTCTTTGCCACTGTAGCGATAAGGTATAGCAGTGGTATTATTGGTGCTTTCGGTATAAAAGCGTGTGCCACTAGGGTAGTAATGACTTTTTTCTACAACTGTTCCGCTGCTATTTATTGTTACCCGATTATCGCCCAAGTGGTCTTTCAGGTAATAATAAAATGTTCCGTTTTGGTAAAACCCTTCGGGCATTAATATCTCTTTCAACGCACCGTTTTCATAAATCATATTTCCCACATAGTCGGTAGTTAGTACTGTATAGTCCGTAGGAGTTGACGACAACGGAGTAATCGTTCCCATTGGGATATCCAGGATATTGTTCGACGAATAATTTATTACCCTAAGTTTCTGCCCACCGGCATCGTACGACATATTTCCATTGGTATCATAAGCATATTCTCGTGGGATAGCAATATGATTATCATAATCGCGGAATAACTCAGAACCATAAGCTACATAATGGCTTGGGCTATTGTCAACTTTTTGTAGTTGATTGCCCTGATATGTCAAACTTAGGTTTTCGACTAATGCCCCGTTTTCGTAACGTGTTAAAGCTTTTAAATTCCCCATTTTATCATCCAGATAATCCAACTTTTCGTTATATTTCCCCAATGTACCGCTAACTGTGCTCGAATTATTATTTCTACTATAAATAGAATTTGTTAACCGATTTAAGTTGTCGTAATCAAATGAATAAGTCCGGTCGTAGCCACATTATATTGTTCTCTTACTTAAATTAATCGTCTTTAATTTTATCCAGCCCTTTTTCTTTTCCATTATTATTTCTTTCTTTCCCGTTTCCACCAATGATCTTTCTTTTAAAATCGGAACAAAGTGGAGATCCCGTTTTTTCGGGACCCTTATTTTCATTTTCTTACCCTTCGTAGAAAACCAACCACCCCACGAACCCCAACCTTATTTCTCTTATTAGTTGGCGGTTATCATTTTCTTTGATTGTGTGAAAAGTAAATTTGTTTTGAATGAATCGTTTATCAATAAGACAATCAGCACTCTTTGTATATCTAATTAAGTGTACCAATATCCGTCGGGGCGAAGGGAGACGTAACTATTAAAATATAGGAGACGTAACTATTAGAATATAGGAGACCAAACTAATTTAGTTCTCCGTTAGCTAACGGATCGGGGGCCGTTTTTGTTTCATAAAAGTTTATAGCATCGCAGACTGTGATGGGCTTCTTCCTTTCCGTCATTGCGGGCTTGACCCGCAATCCCCTCACTTCGGGTCCCGTGTCAGGCAGGGAACGATCTTCCTCCTTCCAATTGTTGCATGCTTGGACATTATTAAAGAAATAAACTGTTGTTTGTATAGTTAAATGATTGCAAATCCGAAGATTACAAAGGGTGGGATTAAATAGCTATCGGGACCCACCCGGCAATCCGCACTCTTTGTATATTTAATTAAGTGAACCTATATCCGCAGGGACTGGTTCCATATCAATTTTATTGCTGTCTGTTTTTTAAAAATCGCTTAAAACCTATCATTATGACAATTAGTATCAAATTAAAAAACATCACAATCGAAATTTGCTGTAAATCAAGATTACTTATGCTTTTATATCCAGGATTAGTCCAACGATGAATCAAACCAAATAAAGTAATCAATATCAGCAATCCAAGTGGGATATACAAAATAATCAATATCGCTTTAATAATCTTCATAGTTGTGTCGTTTTTTTAAATGCCCGCTAACGACCGAGGCTATGGGCATTTGTCCGTCAGCTGACGGAGGGAGCATTCGCTGTCCGTCAGCTGACGGACTAAGTGAATGCGGGAGCAAAACTGCAGGAATGCACAGTTTGCCCCGACTTTTCAGGGTCAGCCAGCCAATGAACATAGGCGTGTGTTATGCATAGGTTATTTTTCGTTTCCCCATATAATTACTTTCCCATTATTGTCACCTGAGATCAAATACTCACCGTTTGGTGAAAATTTTATTCTATTTATTTCACTCGACAAATGTATTGTTTTGCCTCTAAAAGTCTTTTCTTCATTCCTGTCTTTTCCAAATGTAGATAATAGTTCACCATTCGTGTTCAATAGTCGAATAAGACCGTCAACACCTAATAATCCGAACTTATCCTTTGAAGTTGTCACACAGAGTGAATAATTATTACTTAAACTAATATCTTTTAGTTCCAGCCCTTTGTTATCAAATAATTTCTCAGATTCGCTTTGATCATTATAGTCAAAAGAGAAATACACTTTGTCCTCAAGAGGAGTGGCCATATAATCCTCAAAACCAACAATTTTATGCGAGTTGTTATTCTCAATATTCAAAATGATATTTGGGGTGACTAAAAGTGTTGTGTCAGATAGGAAGAAAATATGAGTGTCTTTTTTGTTGTTCTTTATTTGAAAGGATTTAATATATTTTCCAGACAGTCTCCAGATTTTAATGAAATTGTATTTGTCAATAGAAGCCATTAATTGTTGGTTCGGAGAGACTTTAATATCTTGAATCGTTTCTTGGTGAGATAATTTGTCCTTCACTTGTGGTATATTAAAGCGTGGTTCAATATTTAAGCTCGGAAAAGCTTTACTTGCATTTAACTCAGCATTTATTGTTCCTGTATTATGTTCAAGATATATTTGATTAACCTGTTCTTGCGACAAAGTAGGATCAATAAATTCTTCTATTATTTTTCCAGTCAGGTCAAAATGCTTAATAACATATCTACTACAATTATCAGCTTTGTCTTCAGTTATAGCGACCAATATTGAACTTGAATCTGATAGAAAAGATATAGCGTTTATACTTCCCTTTTCAGAGACTTTGTACTTGAATTTTTGTTTTCCATTATAATCCCACACAATTACAGACCTGTCATAACTTCCAGTTGCAAAATAATTTTTGCAGGTTGCAATTACAGTAATTTTGTCTGAGTGTTTATTGATAGTTTTAATTGATTTATATTCCTGTCCATAAGTCAGTACACTAATCAAAATTAAACTCAATAAAAGGATTAATCTGTTCATACGTTGTTCGTCTTTTTCTTTTTTATAACTTATACATAACGACCGAGCCTATGGGCATTTGTCCGTCAGCTGACGGAGGGAGCATTCGCTGTCCGTCAGCTGACGGACTAAGTGAATGCGGGAGCAAAGACCGCTGAATGCACAGCTTGCCCCGACTTTTCGGGGTCAGCCAGCCAATGAACATAGGCGTGTGTTATGGGCTAGGTGTTTGATTTTCTGCTTGTCATCGGTTGTTTATTTTAGAGTTATTTGAGCAATAGAATAGGTTGATTTGGTTGCTACAAATCCTGTATTAATACGCGTAATAATCAGCTTGTTGTTATCCCAACTTTTTGAGTAAACAGGCATAAAGCTTTGAACTAATTTTTTGTCTGTAAATATGACCTTTTCAGTTTTATTTCCGTTTGAATCAAAGGAGGTCATTACTGTCTTAGGGTCTTTTCCAAATCCAGCACGCACACCGAATAATTTCGTTGACAGAAATGAACCGTAAATCAAATTTATGTTGTTATTGATGTCGTAATGAGTCAGATAGTGTCCGGCAAACGAATTATCATCTTTTAATACCGTATTGCGGGTGATTTTCTGATGCCATTTAAAACTACCATCTGCGTTGCAACTAAAAGCATAAACATCACCAGAAGTAAAGTAATATACGGTTTCTAGCATTATACCACTGGAAACTGTTCTACTTTCAGTTTTAGTTTTCTCGGTTGTAAACATAAAATCTCCATTTTGCTGAATGTGCAATGTGTCAAGCAGGTAGCTGCATTTATCGTTAAACTCTTCATTGTTTTTCAGTGCCTTTTCAACTTTGGCTGTTTCAGTTTCATCCAGACCTCTAGTTAAAAACTCATTGGTAAATGGAAGCAAATTCAATTTGCCTTCAGCACTTAAATAGGTCGGACAAACATACGAAAATGCTCCGCTTGCACTGGCTTGCCCATTTTTGAAAAACAAACCGGCACATATCAACTCATTTTTTTTATTTACAGATAAATCGAACGAGATTGCTTTGTTTTCCAGCATAAATGTTTGCTGTTTAGGTGCTGAGTTATCTTTTGAATAAAAATAAATCGTGTATTTTCGCTGTTCGTCCTTTTTGGCTTTGTTGGTCTCTATCGCATACAAATTATCATCATTATCATTCGCTATGCGTAATAGATATGTATCCAAATTGGTTGTTTTTATTGTATAATGAGACTTTTCATTTAATTGCTGGTCAAAAATATTAATAGAGTGCTGATTCTGTGCTTTAGCAGAGATGGTTGTTGATATCAGAAGTTTTGCTCTATTGAGAGATATGGATGATTCTATTGAGTTTTTGTTGACACCTTCCATCTGACCGAAATCGACTTCACATATTTTTTTTGAATCGTTGTTTAATTCCAGATTTTCGCTGTTCAGTGTTTCGTCAAAAATATAATACTTCTTTTGGTCAGTATTAATAAATGATGAAATTACATGAATCGTATTATTTAGATAAAGAATTTTCTCAACAACTCGACGTTTGTCTCCTGTCTTTAGGTTAATGTCTTTGTCTATGATTCTTTTTGTGTTTAATTCAACACGGTATATATGATTTTTTTCAACACCGCCAATAACACTGGCATATAAATCCTGACTTCTCAAAACATTCGATTGGTATATCAAAACATTTGAGTCCATTTTCATTACATCGATATCTTGCACGCTAGGCACTTTCAGTTTTTCAATCCAGCTGATCTCTGTCATTGAAAATTCCTGCGACATTGAATTAAATGTTGTAATAACTAGGGCGATAGCGATGATGAAAGTTTTTTTTATGAACGTAAGCTTTTTCATAAATTTCTATTTTTTTAATTTGTTTGTTTTTAATTTATTCTATATCCAAGCTTTATGCTTAGTGGAAATATGAGTGACATGTTATTAGGGTGTGATAAACTCTTGCCATTTAAAATCATAAACTTATGGGAGTAGTAATAACCATCTAATGACCAGTGCGTGTCCATTCCAATTCCGACATTTATATCAAGAATACATTTTTTCGATAAATTGATTTCTTTACCAAATGTGATTGAAGCTTCAGCAATAAGCAATTGATTAAAATAACAATTAAAAAGGAAATTAGCACTGGTATAGTACGAGGGATATTTAATATATGAATGCCGGGGTGAAATATATAAACTTAAACCCGGGTTCATTTTTACAGATTCTAACCCATTTTTATTAAAAAGCTCATTACCATCTCGATACAATACTTTTAATAATGGATTGTAAAAGTTAGAAGTAAGTAATCCAATTCCGCTTTCCAGTCTCCAGTACCCTGATATATCATGTTCCCAAATTAATTGGATATTGCCCTGCATTATTTGCGAAACGTCAGTCTTAATGATATTCTTATAACTCGATAGACCATTATCATCCAAATACTTTGCAATGGAATCGTTTTGAGAATATGTATTTGATAGCAGGAAGATAAATAAAATGAATAGTATTGTTTTTAGCATATTGTTTGTAAAGTCGAATACAAATTAGTTTTTAGTTCCAAATTTTCATATGTAGGTTCACGTTCTTTTTTTTTACACTTGCCCATAACGACCGAGGCTATGGGCATTGGCGTCTCGATAGCTATCGGGATGCGGGAGTATTCACTTTCGCTAAGCGAAAAAGTGAATGCGGGAGCAAAACCTGCTAATTGCACGTCAGTCAGCAGGTGACAATAGGCGCGTGTTAGCGGTAGCTTTTTTTCAAGTTGTAAAGTCTGGTGAACCATTTGTCTGAATAATATACTCGAATGATATTTCGTCATTCATTTCACCTCTGGAATCATCTTTTATTTTGAGTACTTTAATCGCAGCATAAAATCCATTCATATTCTGTAACACAGTAATTTGATTTACTTTAACCGTCCTTGCTCTTGATGAGTTATCATAACTCCGTGCATCCAATATATTTTTAATTTCTTCAGTATCTTTTACAAGTGCAACTGTCCTAATACTGGCTGGGTCGTTCAAAATATGAATAGAAGTATTACTTGCTTTAGACCAATATGTTTCAAACATTAGTTCACCTTGTCCTATAGCGTATTTGCCGTTATTGTTTGAATAGTCAAAAGTTACTATGCCACTTGCAGCCGGAGAAACGTATTTCTCACTTGCAGGTATGAACTTTTGTTGAGCAAATTCTTTAATTGTCTGAAATGGATTTTTTCCGATTGGTGGTATCGGCAATATCGGTTCATCTAATAAATCCCTTAATAATTCCTCATAATTAGTCTCATATAGATTTGGGTCTTCGAAACTAATATACATACGACCACCTAAAAATGTTGGAGTTTTTCTTTCGTTTGGATTGTTCTTTATTAAAGGTATAACCCAGTTTGTATTTTGGTCTATTATAAGTTCTGCCGTCATGATTTGTTTTTCATATCCTGCACCACCTTTACCTTCGTTTGCTTTCTTCACATACTTATCAGAACAAATACTAATAATTCTTTGAGATTTTGAAAGTCCTCTTTCCATAAACGAAGCAAGGTCACTTCCTAATTTCAGATTCCATCTATCTAATATAACATTCACTCCGTTCGAACGTAGTCGTGTCGAGAGTTGCAGAACCCAATTTTTGTGTTCATCACTGTCGTGAGAATAAGATACAAAAACTGTTGGCTCAAAAGTTTCTGTCATAAAAGTATCGGTAATAAACTCGTTGTTTAATATCTCACTGATTTGTTTCAATGATATTATTGTTTTTTCGTATTCAGATTTCAGTTGTAAATATTCTTCTTTTTCTCCAATGAGATTTACCTTCTTACTTAATTGTTCAATTGTCTCGACACCGAAGTTTTCGATAAAGGGCTTTAATTCAGTTATAAGAAGTTTCTGTTCATCAATACTAAATAAGTTGTCTTTAAGGTATTGTCTTATTGACGTAATTATTTTTTTAGAAATTGAAACTGGTTCAAATTCATTCGTGTAACTGTTATGCAAATACGATAATGAGGAAGTATTCTTATCTTCATTGTAAATTAGTTTGAACAAGTGTACAGCATCAACCTTTGTTCTCAAAATCCTAAAAGGTTCATAATATCTTGAATTATAACCTATTTTACTTTTACTATTGTTAGTCATTTAAATTGTCTTTTTTTCTTTATTTCTTTTTCTAAAGTTACCGCTAACACCAATATATGATCAACTCCAATTCCTATCTTAGTGATCAATTATTTATCTATCCGCCTTGGCACTTGTGCTTATTGCTTGTAATTAGAAGAAATTCAGAACAATAAATAATGAGTGATATCAATTTAATTCCCTTTACAGGATTTAACCCACCCCTTATTTATCCCCTTTCCATTTCCGCCCCAAAGATAAATAATATTTATTATGTTAACGCCACATCTCTCTTTTAGATTTAATTTATTTTCACGGATTAGAACATAAAAAAATCAGCAGCCCCACAAACGCTGAACATCAGGCCCTGTCCCCTCTCAGTCAGCCGACGGAGAGGGGAAACGGGTGGGGTTGAAGGGAAGTGCAATTACATCATCACCAGCATCACGGCTGTGGTAAAGTTTTGAATGCCATCGGGCGTTACGGCAGCCACGCGGAAATAATATACGGTGGCGGGTATAAGTCCTTCTACTTTATGGGTGGTGCGGGTGGTGGTGGTGAGGTCTTGCCATCCGTCGTCTGTAAGCGGGAGCGTGCCTTTGGCAATCTGCCATATGTATGAACCCGACTTGGGTACCGAAAGGGCTGCGAGCAAGGCCGTGCCTGAAATTGTACCGTTGATGGCTTTTAATACGGGTTTTTTATAGGTGGCAGGTTGCCTGGTTGCATCCATGCCACTGCTTAAGATAATGCTTTCGCTGCCATTAGCTACCATATCCACATAAGAAGCATAATACCGGAATATCTTTTGTACTTCCAGCTCCATGGCGCGCATGTAAGCTATAGCCGTCCGGTCGCCACCCCGTGCAGCCGAAGCAGAGTTTTCCAGGTTTTTTACTGCCGTTTGCCCTTCGGAATATGGAATCACCGGCGCAGTAAAGTTGGGGTTATTCTTTATGTTCTCAAGCACATGATAGTAAAAAGCGAGTTGCTCTGCAATAGAAAATTTGATAAACGAGATTAAAACTTTTAACTATTTCATACTGATTAAATTAATTTGTTTAGAAAATTAAATTATTAAAAAAAACGAAAACAAGTCTGTAATATAAAGTAGCTATCATTCTATTTAAGTTCGGTTGGTTTGCTAAACGCAACATATTTAACAACATATCAACTCCATAGGTCAGCAAGCGCAGGCTGTTTTGCTGCTACTTCTTTTCCCCTTTAAGGTTGCCTGTGCTATTATACCTAAAGCACGGGCAATTGCTAAGATACTACGGGCAATAAGTAAAATAGCATGCGCTGTAGCTATGATTGCGCAGGCAAAAGCACTGATACCACGTGCAACAGGCAATATTGCTTGCGAAACAGGTATAATTGCCTGTGAAATAGTTAAGATACCACGCGCAATAAGTAAGATAGCTTGTGGAATATGTAGTATACCACGTCCGAACTGTAATATAGCTTGTGGTATAAGTAAGATACCGCAAGCGACAGGCAACATAGCACGTGCAATAAGTAAGATAGGGCGTGGAAAAGCCAAGATAGCACGTGGAAAAGGTAAGATAGCACGCGCAATGTGTAAGATAGGGCGTGGAAAAAGAAAATAGGGTGCTATGTATGTGTTATTCAGCGAATAGACCGAATAGTGGCTTGTGCAAAACGAAAACGGGTAGTGGGATGGTAAAAATACGGCAACCAAAAGCCCTTGACTGGAAAGCGGGTTGTAAACACGGGCTGTAGAGTATGTTGGTAAAGAAAGGATACTGTTATTATGGCCGGTGGCGTCAAAATAGCGTCCGTTGGAATAATCGGCACGTTCCCCGACGGCGGTGAACGAGGTATTTGTTGTCGAATTATCGAAACATAACCCAAAGAAACGGGAAGCAGAAGGGAGCAGAGCACTCATAACGGCTAAAAATAAGGTTTCTTAAACAATTCAAAGGCGGTGGTGACGGGCTATTTAAGCATTCACAGATATATTAAACTTTACGGCTCAAATATAGAGATAGTTATTGGTTTTTCTCTTAAAATATCGAAATTAAAATAATAAAATTAATTTAATGAAAAATATATTTGATAAACGATAGATTATTTATACAAACAGATATGATGTTGTGCTAATTATCCGGGCTTGCAGACATGACCCTTAACGTACATGCCCCGCAATTCCTTTGGTCAAGGGATTGCGGGGCAAGTATAGTTGACGCGTTCAAAAAAGGGGGTTGCGGGTCAAGCCCGCAATGACGCGCCATAACGCGCCCTCTCTGTTTTGAGAGATTCGGGTTCGTTATTTGTCCATGAAAGCCTGATTCTTGACCAGCTTATTCACATCGTAAGGTGCAGGATCGCCGCCCAGGTATTTGTGGAACCAATCCAGATGGGCATTGTAATACAGAGGCATAGACTTCACGTTGTTGGGCCAGTGCCCGTCGTTCTTGAGGATAATCAGTCGCGAGGGTATCCCCAGGGTTTGAAGGGTGGTGAAGTACTGGAGGCTTTGGGTGTAGGATACGCGGAAGTCGAGCTGTCCGGTGACGATAAGCGTGGGGGTGGCAAAGTCTTTCACGTATTCCGAAGGGGAGAATTTACGGTACAAGTCCGAATTCCAGGGTTGCCCTTTCAGGTCGAAGTTAGGGAACCAGAGTTCTTCGGTGGTTCCCCACATGGAGCGCATGTCGTAAAGCCCCATCATGGATGCCAGGCATTTGAAGCGTTTGGTTTTGGCCTGAAACCAGTTCATCATATATCCGCCGTACGACCAGCCCATGGCTCCCATGCGGGTGGAATCGACATAGGATAGATTGGCCAGCGCGTCGGTTACTTTCATCAGGTCGGCGAAGGGTTTGCCTCCCCAGTCGCCCGAGATTTCGCGGGTATAATCCTGCCCGTACCCGGTAGACCCGTGTGGGTTAGGGAAAGCAAGCACGTAACCGGCACCGGGGTAAACCTGCCAGTCACCGCGGAACGAATCCATCCACTGGCTTTGGGGGCCGCCATGCACGTTCATCACCAGCGGGTACTTTTTATTGGGGTCGAAGTTGTGTGGTTTCACGATGAATACCTCCACCTTGGTGCCATCGGCTCCGGCCACCCACAGGGTATCGGCGGGACGTATATCCACCGTGTTTTCAAACTCCTCGTTGAGGGCGGTAAGTTGCGTTTCCTTTTTGTCGGATAATTTCATGCGGTACAGCTCGGTAGGTTTCCCCACGGAATTAGCCGTGTAATAGACGTTTCCTTTTTTGTCGAAATCGAAGCTGAAGATCGACTTTTCTCCGCTCACCGGACTTATCTTTTTCGATGCTATGTCCACACGGTAGATGGGTTGATGTCCGCGCACTTCGCCCTGAAAATAAATCGACCGGGAGTCGGCTTTCCAGGCGTAATCGGTCACCCAGTTGTTGAACGACTCGGTAATCATTTCCGATTTACCCGTTTGGCGGTTGTACAGAGCCAGGCGGAACAAATCGGATTCGTACCCGGGGATCAGTTGCTTGCGGTAAGCGATGTATTTCCCGTCGGGCGAGTAGATGGGCGTGCCATCCCAGGCCTTGTTGGCAGCAGTGATATTCACAGCTTCGCCTCCGGTAAGGGGGACAAGGAAAAGATCGGCATTGGTGGAAGCTTCGGGATGCGCGTCGTGGTTGGATAAGTAGCAAAGCTCTTTGCTGTCCGGCGAAAAATTATAGCCTATGCCACCACCCAGCTGGAACACGGGTGAAACGAATTTGTCGGGGGTGAGGTCGGTATAGGTTTGCGCATCCACCCTGAAGAGGATGATGTGCGAGGCCTTGCCGGCGCTGTAATCGGTCCAGTGGCGGAACAGGAGTTCATCGGCCACGTAAGCCTGCACCGGGCCGTTGGTAGCCAGCGAATCGGTGAGCGCGTTCTTTTTACTGTCGGCGCCGCATTCGGGATATACTTCAGCCGAAAAGACGATCATTTTATTATCGGGCGATAAAACCGGGCTGTTTACGCCCATGGAGAAATCGGTGACCTTCGTCGATTGCTTGCCGGCGAAGGAGTAGAGGTAAACCTGCGAACTGCCCGTTGCTGAAGACAGGTAGTAAAGGCTTTTGCTGTCGCTGGTCCAAAGCTGATTGCTGTTGCCTTTACCGTTGTCGGTGATCTGCTGCTTGTTTTTACCGTCCAAATCCATGACGTAAATATCGGTCATCGATTTGCCCTTTGGCATATCGTAGCTGGTAACGGTAAGCGCCATCAGCTTGCCATCGGGCGAAATAACGGGTGCGCCTACGGATTGGATTTTGTACAAATCCGCTATGGCAAAGGCCTTTTTCTGAGCCCCGGCTGTCACCGCCGATAAGCTTATAAAGACGGAAAGGAAATAAATAACTTTTCTCATTTGAATGTATTTTAATATTGCTATATGTAAGTGGAACTAAATAATTAGTATAATTCTTTGTGTTTCTTTGTGCCTTGGTGTCTTTGTGGCAATAAATTTCACAAAGTAAATACAAAATCAGTATGGATATGCAAAAGTAGTCATTTAGCTTTAATTCAGATTTGTTTTTTGGAGGGAATGTGAGGCGTTCGTTGTTCCGGGTTCTGTGTTCCGGGTTCGGGGGGTGGCTGGTTTTCTACGAAGTCCCCGCGATTAGGGAAAAAAAACATAACCACAATAGGCACAATAGGGCACAAAAAAATAAAAATGGATACAAAAAAATAGGATCAAAACCATATCGATAAAACTATACAAGTTTTTATTTTGCAGCCCCTTAGTAGCACAATAATATAAAATATTACCCCTTATTTAAAAATGTATGGAAAAGAATCCTATGAAAAAATATCGGCAGGCATTTATCTGTAAAATAAGGGGGTGAAAATCATACTTTCTTTGGCTACTAAGGGGGTGAAATGAATACTTTACGAGCAAAAAAAAACAGGATCAAAACCATTTCGATAAAACCATACAAGTTTTTATTTTGCAGCCCCTTAGTAGCACAATAATATAAAATATTACCCCCTTATTTAAAAATATATGGAAAAGAATTTTTTTGAAAACAATATCGCCAAGCATTTATCTGCAGATTAAAGAAATGGGAATCACATTATCTTTTTCTACGAAGTCCCCGCGATTTGGGAAAAAAAACATAACCACAATAGGCACAATAGGGCACAAAAAAATAAAAATGGATACAAAAAAATAGGATCAAAACCATATCGATAAAACCATACAAGTATTTGTTTTGCAGCCACTTAGTAGCACAATAATATAAAATATTACCCCTTATTTAAAAATGTATGGAAAAGAATCCTATGAAAAAATATCGGCAGGCATTTATCTGTAAAATAAGGGGGTGAAAATCATACTTTCTTTGGCTACTAAGGGGGTGAAATGAATACTATCCGTGCAAAAAAAAGAAGATCAAAACTATATCGATAAAACTATACAAGTTTTTATTTTGCAGTCCCTTAGTAGCACAATAATATAAAATGCTACCCCCTTATTTAAAAATATATGGAAAAGAATTTTTTTGAAAACAATATCGCCAAGCATTTATCTGCAGATTAAAGAAATGGGAATCACATTATCTTTTTCTACGAAGTCCCCGCGATTAGGAAAAAACAACAAGAAAAAAAAGGAACCACAATGGGCACAAGAGAACACAAAAAAAATGGACACAAAAAAAACAGGATCAAAACCATTTCGATAAGACCATACAAGTTTTTGTTTTGCAGCCCCTTAGTAGCACAATAATATTAAATGCCACCCCCTTATTTAAAAATGTATGGAAAAGAAACCTTTGAAAAAATATCTGCAGGCATTTATCTGTAAAATAAGGGGAGTGGGAATCACATTATTTATTTTATGAGGTTCCCGCGATTAGGATAAAACAACAAGAAAAAAATAAACCATCCCGAGATAGCTATCGGGATGGTTTCAAAAAAATGAAACATTTAACTGTCTTTCAGGACATACAAGTTTTTCTATCTCAATATAATTCCGGTGATTCAATGTGACACAATCTTAAGTCCAATGATGGATGCAATTAATGTGGTTATAAAAAAGAGTCTCCAAAAATCGGCCGGCTCTTTGAAAATGACTATTCCAATCAATACAGTGCCAACAGCGCCAATTCCGGTCCAAACGGCGTATGAAGTTCCGATAGGTAAGGTTTGTGTTGCTTTAACAAGCAATAGCATACTTATTGTCAGGCAAATTATAAATCCACCCCACCAACCTGTAGCAACTATTCCTATCGATTCTTTTGCCTTACCAAGACAGGTAGCAAAACCAACTTCAAATAGTCCGGCTATTATTAATAAAATCCAATTCATTTCTCAATATGCTTTCTAATTTTTACTACGAAAAATAAGTTAATCTATATGGAATCAATTACTGATATAAGCGCTTTTTACATCCTCTTCTGAATACTATATCTTTAACGGTATGAATTATCCCTTAATCATCATTCTTAACCCGGATTTAATGTGTGCCATTTACAGTAAAGGAAATAAATGATGTTGGTATTATTTCTCATTATCCGGTTCGAAGAATACCCACTGAAGTGCAGGCATTTCTTTTTTTAGTTCCAGTTCGCAGGCATTGATATTGGCTATCAGTTGGTCAACGGATTCTACGGTTGTCATTTTCACTTTAATGGCAACCATAATGTTCGGCCCTAACTGAAGGGTGATCAGATTCAGTATGCTTTCCACTTCGGGCCTGGCCTCCAGTAATTTCGTAATGGCAATGCAGGTCAGGCTATCGGCACTTTGTCCTATCAAAAAGCTCTTGACTTTGATGGCCAGGAAGATGGACACGGCAAGCAGCAATACGCCAATCCCTATGCTCCCAATGGCGTCAAAAACTGGGTTGCCGGTGACTACGGACAGGACTATGGCAATAAGTGCGAATGATAAACCCAGCAAGGCGGCTACGTCCTCGCCCAATACGACGATAAGTTCGCTTTGGCTGCTGTTTTTAAACCACGACCAGAATGAAATATTGCCCCTGATGGTTTTGATTTGAGTCACGCAACCGTAAAGTGAAGCCGATTCGAGGACCATGCTCACCGCCAACACCACGATGGCTATGAGTGGGCTCGTCAATCCTTCGTGGGTGCTGAGTTTGTGGATGCCCTCATACACAGAGAATAAACCACCCATGCTGAACAGAATGAGTGCAACGATAAACGACCAGAAAAAGATTTCTTTGCCGTATCCCAGCGGATGTTTTGTGTCGGGTGCTTTTTTGGTTGCATTTAGACCCACGAACAGCAGACCCTGGTTAACACAGTCGGCATAGGAGTGAATGGACTCAGCCAACATGGCACCCGAGCCGGTTAACACGGCGGCTACCGTTTTGGTTATGGCTATCCCCAGGTTTGCCAACAGGGCAAAGAGTATTGATTTTACGGAAGCATTTTGATGTGACATTTTTTGTTCAGTTATAAGTTTAGTTTTAGTATACGACAAAAAAAATGATTATTTAATTTAGATAAGCTATATCCACCGGGATGACGTTAAATCAGTGATACTTTATATAAAATTACATGGCAATTCTAACAATGAAAGAATGCTTTGTTTATTTTTCTTCCTCTTCTTTCAGTTCTATTTCTTGTTCGGCATCCGTTTTATTTAAAAACGTGACTAAATCGGCTTTATCCTTCTCATTCCTTTTGATCAGGAAAATAACTAAGGCAATAACACAAACCGAAACTACAACGATAATAATCCATTTAATTTCCATGATCTTCGTTTTTAATTTTTAATTGTTCTTCAAAAGAATGATGACGATGGAACCTGCTATCATGATAGCCGAACCAATTAACTTTTTGCGGATGTCCTGCTCTTTAAAGTACCGGTAACCAAGCAGCACGCTGACAATGGTCGAAAGTTGAAAGAGTGATAAAGCATATCCAACGGCCATATGCTCGAATACATAATTGGTTGTAAACTGCATGGTACCAATGCAAACAATCAGAAACCCGAACTTTTGAATGTCCACCTTACCAATTTTCTTTGCTTCCTTTTTTATATCCAGCCGATAAACCAATAGCAGTACAAATGAAAAAACTGCACCCATGGCACACCAGCTTATAAAGGCCATGGTGGTAGAGGATGCCAAAATAACTTTCTTTACAAATACGGCTTCGATGGCGGTCAATATCATCGCCCACAAGCGGTATTGTATCTCACTTTTTTTCAACAGAGCCAGCGAAAACTTTTCTTCTGTAGTATCCAGCACGAAATAACTACCGTAAATGATTAACGCTATGCCCAGTATCCCGTAAAGATTGGGAACCTCACCAAGCAGGATGATCCCGCCAAAAATACCAACTACCGATTTGTAGGAATTGATAGGGGCAAGCACCGAAAGATCTCCTTGTTGAAGCGCTTTAACCAGGAACCCGTTTCCCAAAGCACCTACTATTCCCCCTAAAACAGAATAAATCCAAAATTGTTGTGGCAGCGCCGGCCAATGAATGAGCGCAGCAATGAAAAGGCAAACGATGGATAATAAAAAATAAGTCAGAAAGTTGACGAATAAAGGGTGTATCCACTTTGCGGTTAGTTGCTTCTGAAAAACGTTTCCAATCGGATTCGAAAATATGCGTAAAAAAATAGCTATTGTAATTAGAAAAATACCTGTCATGGGTTGTATACCTGTTTGATTGTCTAAATGAAGCTTCGCGGCCAGATCTGTGACAAAGTTAAGCTTGCGGGTGCTTTCTGGTGCTTTCCATCCAAAATGCCCGGACGAAAACGGGTTTACAATTTAATTTGCAATCCAAAAAACAACCCTGCCTTTTTAAAGGTCTTTGGGATATAAGCCATCAGTTTATCATCTTTAAATTCGAATTCAAGATTCATATGAACGGAAAATCGTTTATTCATCTGAATGTTTATACCGGGAGAAATGACCGGTAAAAGTGATTTGTTGAAAGGCTTAATTTCATCAAATAAATAAAAGTTATATCCTACCGACAGCGTAGGTTGTATCATTTTTTCCGAAAAACGAAATTCTACTTGCAACGGAATCAACCAGGTAGTAGCTGGTGGATAATAGGTACTGAGATATCCTGATGAATAATAGTTGTCCGTAAGCGGTGTATAACCTTTGTACACAAACAAACCCGACCTGAAATAGATGTACTTGTTCGATTGAAGAAAACCGATATCAAGGAATGAACCGAATTTGACAACATGGTTTTGAAGATTGGCAAATGCATAATTAAAACCGGGAACTACATCTATGTTTAAAGGGAGTCGCTTTAAGGTGTGTTTTTGAACGTAAGTATTTTCATCGGTATATGCATTGTATTCGTCCGTCAGTTTTTGAAGTTTCTTTTTCGTCGGGATCCTTATTTCATCAATTGAAGGATACAAGGGTATGGCATCGGCCATATACTTTTTCAGGGTATCGATATGATTTGTAGTGTAGTTCGCATACGAATGTATCAATATACCCCGGTAATTTATATCTTTCTTTTTTGTAAAGGGTAGTTCTATCAGCCTTGACCCCGATTCTTTCCGGATATAGAACTGTTTTTCATCGGAAGCATTTGTTTGGACATACAAGTTCATTTTTCCGGTTCTCAGCAAAACGGGCTTATTGGGCTCTACTGTTGTTTCAGGGCTTTTTTGAGTCTGAGATACCGGGTTGTTTGAATTATATTTACTCACAATCTCCATCAGATTTTGCCTTTCGGGGCGATGAATCTTTTCAATGTCAGAATACAAAGATAGTCTATCTTTCATTACCATTTTGAGGGTGTCGATATGATAAGTGGTTTCAATGACTTTGAGACGTTTTGTATAACCATTGTCAACGTATCTTTCTGTGCGTTCGTAGGGCAGGGTATGTACGGCTTTTTCTCCTTTTTTTTGAATAAAATAGTTTGTTGCATCATTATTCAAATAGTATAAATTGAGGTTCCCCTCACAAAGTACTTCGAGAAACACGTTACCGGAAGCATGATGAAGGCTGCCCCTGATAAACTTACGCATGTCATTGACTAATAGATAGGCTCTTATGTCTGCCGGCTTATAAGTAAGCACAGGTGAATTTTCCTGTTGTTTAAACAGACATTCTTTGAATAGTTTAGACTCGGTACGGGCATCAATGAAGCCAGTCAGGGTATCACCATTGTTCGTAATTATTTTTCCTGCCCGAAAACTATTTTGAGCTGATATGCCTGAAAAAAAGGTAATTAGAAATAATAAGACGGTTGTTTGATAAAGTAACTTCATAGATGAATTTGTCTTTTTAAAAACTTTATTACTGACTTGGTACATAAAAAAAAGAGTACCAATATCTTCCCGAATCAGACCCTCAGCAATCCGCGGAATCCTCTGACGGCATAGTATGATTCTGCGCCGTTGTGATACACAAAGACCTGGTTGTAACGTCGATCGCAAAAGAGGGCACCACCCAGTTTCCGAATCTCTGCAGGTGTTTGCACCCAGCTCGATGTTTTCAAGTCGAAACTTCCCTTTTTTTGCAACTCACGGTATTGCTCTTCCGTTAAAATATCAATGCCCATGGAGGCTGCCATATCCATCGCGTTATTTTTTGGCTTAAATTCTTTTCTCGATTCCAGCCCTTCGCGGTCGTAACAAACACTTCGGCGGCCTGCGGGACTTTCAGCCGAACAATCAACGAAAAGGTATTCACCGGTCTTGTTATCCATGCCAACAACATCCGGTTCACCGCCGGTTTTTTCCATTTCATTAAGCGACCACCGTTTTTCGCCCGAGTCTTCGGAGTCCAGCCTTGCCTGTACTTCGGACCATTCAATTCCTGCATGGCGGTTCTTGTTTTTCTCAAAACGGGCTTTCAATGTTTTGATTAGCTCTTCACGTTGTTCGGGTGACAAGTTCTTTTTATTTCCCATGGTCATAATGTGCAAGCTTGTTTTTATTTCAGCTTCAAAGATAAATACTTTCTTTTAAGTGAATGCAATGTTCCCCCAATATATTTAATTTATCTGTAAAAGGCTATTTATAGTAAAGCTTCAACCAAAAGCAAACATACAACATTTGTGTACCTGCTGAATAGGATTCAATTGGGGGTGGAAAAGAAAAAAAATCAGGGGCTTTTAATCTGAATGATTAAAGGCCCCTGATTTTTTAGGTAAACGTATGACGTCGATTATAATTTTGCGTGAGTTCCATCGCAATAAGGTGGATTTTTTGTGTGTTTACATCCGCATAAATGAGCTTTTCCAGTTTCTTTTGCGGTAAAGGCAACCGGCACAAAGTCAGTTCCTTTGTGTGAGCCATCGCAATAGGGTTGGTTTTTGCTTTGACCGCAAGCGCACCAATGATAATTTTTACCAGCTTCTAAATCTACAGTAAAAGGTCCTTTCTGAGCAATTTTTGGTTCCATTTTTTTTTATTTTTGAAGGTTTATACTAATTTTATCGGGGAATAACTTTACTGAATTAAATACTGAAAAGTTATAACATTCAATGCCGACAGGTCTGTCTTTTACTCTTTGAAATAAAATAAATTTAGTATATGACAAAAAGAATGAACGCGTCCCGAATCTTATTTATACTTAGCTTCAAAGGTATGTACTTTTTTTTAGTTAATGCAATATTTTCATATTATATTTCCATTATTTTTTTTGGGCAATATTCATTGATAAGACTGTAAAAAAGAAACAGCAGACTCACGAATCAGGTGTGTCTGCTGTTTTCTCTTTTTTTTACCTTCCCTTTTTGTTTTGCCAAAGTGAACTGAGCTTAATATGCTGCAAATGAAAATAAACAAAAAAACCATCAAATGCTGTTTCGCATCCATGTGAAGAAATTCATTTTCTATTTCAGGTACAAGGCTTCAAATTTCGCCAGGGTAGCACTCTCTGCATTTTTCAATGATAAAGTGTCGTCTTTTAGGATGTAATTATCGGTTATTTCAAAAACTTTAAACAATTGGTTTTCTATATTCATATCCAGGCAGGCCATTCTCGTTGAGGCGATTTTTGAGAATGTAATTCGGTTACTGCTTTGTGTTTCATAGCTTCCGGAAAAGGAATTACAACCACCGGTCCCCGTCAGTCGGTAGTCGGCTGTATTTAAAATCATATGCGGTTCCCTGGCACTTTTATCGGACAGATTAATCTTTTTTCCGTTAATCTCAATGAGTTTCCAATACTTCTCCACGATCAAAGAATTTTGTTTATTTAAAATATAACGGGACGAAAGATCGCCTGTTATGATGTTCCCTTTCAGGTCGAGCTGGATTAGCCGGTTTTCTTCTACAACGTATTGGCTTGCACTTGTTTTCTGATTTAAATTTGTAAAGGTGATTGTATTTCCTTTTTTATTCCATTGAAAACGGCCGGTCACCTTAAAAAGCTCATCTGATTTTCCGAGGTATTTGGCTTCATACTCGTAAGTGAAGTCCTTGTTTAGCCGGATTTTAGTCTGCAGGCCTTCGCAATCGGCACAGGGTAAAATCCCGTTATACACACCAATCCAGTCCAAGGCATTCCTGCTGCTGTCCGATGTCGTTTTTTTTGTGGTTACGCATGAGAATTGGATCAATAACAAGGCAACTAATACAACTGTTTTTATTTTCATTTTCATGTTCTGTCTGTTTTATATAAGTAGAGACAACGCATGCGTTGTCTCTGCCAACCAACGCATTGCGTTGTCTCTGCCAACCAACGCATTGCGTTGTCTCTGCCAACCAACGCATTGCGTTGTCTGTGTAAATTAATAATGTTTTTTTACAATGATTGACCAGGTGCTTTCATTTTCGATAGATATGAAACCGTGGCTGCTTTTTCATTGGGATATTTATATTCATATGTTTTTTCAGCGGTCTGGTTAGGGATGTTCACATGAATTACCAGATTAATGGCTGCTGCACTTGAAGCCGGTTTTATTGACTTCAGGTTAAATGAAACGATGCCTTCGCGGTAGCTGACTGCTCTGTCGTCGTTGGCATTGTGTCTGAACTCCAGGTGTGTTTTTCCATCGGTATATGCTTTGGAAGCATCCGAAACCAGGCTGATATAATGAATTTTGTCATTGCCCGGATATACAAATTCCACATTCAGATAATCACTGCTCACCCACATGTCTTTAATGGTGATGGAATCGTTACCAATACTATCCTGCTGAGCCGGTTTGATGGCAAATATTCCTTTGGTAAGCACGTTGTAGGCATCGTTTAGCTGTACTTTATAATCGTACAACGAATCCACTGATTTATCGGGTAATATAGTATAATAGGCAATTATACGCTGTCCGTCCTTAGGTTTATAACTTGAAGAACCGGATGCCGGTGCCCACATCAGTTTGTCATTATCCAATTGAAACATAAAAGAACTGCTTGAGTCTGGATTTATGACTGTGGCAATGTCAATGTGATAATTTTCGTTGATAGAATCGTTGTCGTCCATGCAGGCAACGAAGAAAGGAATCAGCAGGAATAATAGGAAGGTTTTTTGAACTGTTTTCATGTTGAATTATTATTAAAAATTAAGTAACATCTTGTTGAACTGTTTTTTTCTTGATTTAGAATGGCCCATTTTGTTGGCTTTTTTCCTTTTGCCCATTCTCCGTACTATTGTTAAGATGAAAATGAAGTCCAAAACGTTGCATGATGAATCAAAGTAAGTAGCAATTCAATGTAATATTTTCAAAAAAGAATCTGTTTAAAAAGAAAAAGGAGGAATTGTATAATTGATGACCAGAATATAATAATCAATAATTCAGTGTATTATGCTTTTATGGAATTACAGAACCGGGTTGTATGATATTTCTGTTTATAAATCGGAAATTTTTATTGAAACTAACATTATTGAGTCCTTTCAATAAAAAATGAACGCAACCGAATAATACCGTTTTATCGATACTTCCTGTTGCGATCAATATTTATCACTATTAAATTATTTTATTTCTAATCAGTTTGTGTGAGCTTCCCTGCACGTTTCATTGGTCCCTTTTAGCTTGTGCTGTACTATATAGAAAGGTAACAAACCGGGAAGGAGAAGTTTGAAATGTAAAGCTATCGTTTTTCCAGGTCGTCATACAGGGTTTGAAGCAGTGCTTCGCCCTTCTTTTTATTCAGGCCTTTCTGACCTTCGTTCAGCACCACGCTATTGGATTCACAATCGAAGACGTATTTATTCGCAGGTGTTACCATCCCGAATCCGTTGGGAAAAGTGAAGTAACCGAAATGGGGCGATGCAGGGTTGAGTATGTTCTTGCTGAACTCAAAATCGCCGTGGGGTAAGTTCAGTTGCGCCAGTAAAGTAGCCGCTATATCCATCTGTGTAGCATAAGTATCGATGATACGTGGAGCTTTAACAGCTCCTCCTATCATTAACAACGGTATCTGGTGACGTTCTACAGAACGGTTGTCGAGGTTGGCCGGGTAGCGCATGGCATGGTCAGGTACCAGAACGATTACCGTGTTTTTCCACCACTTGGTTTTTTTAAAGCGGTTGACGAAAACACCCAGACAACTGTCGGTATAAGCCACCGAATTCAAATAGGGATCTTTTAGTTTATGAGAGGGGATTTCGTAGGGTTCGTGACTGCTAAGCGTTTGAATAATTTTCATAAACGGTTCCTTTTGTTCTCTCTCCAGATCGGTAGCCAGCCGGTTAAATACGACGTGGTCGGGTGCACCCCATTTTGTATACCTGTCCTTCAGAGGGAAATCCCATTCGGAAACAATTTTATTGATACCCATGGATGTCAGGTACGAACGCATGTTGGTGAAATCGGCATCCCCGCCGTAGTAATACTGAAGGTCATAACCTGCCTTTTTGAGCGATTTGGGTATGGATGGCAGCGATTGGCTTTTGTGCGGGTACTTCATGATGGAAGTGGTAGGTTGAGCCGGGTATCCGCTAAAAATGGATACGAGGCCACGGTCGGTACGGAAGCTGTTGGCGTAGAAGTTGGTGAACAAAATTCCTTCGCTGCAATACTTGTTCATATTCACTGCCACACCGGGTATTCCACCCAGTGGCTCAATGACTTTGGACATAAAACTCTCCAGCACTACAAACACCACGTTGGGGTGCGTCGCGGTGAATAATCCGGGAATGCTGACAGTTGTTGGTTTGTCTACCAGCGTGGCGAATTCTTTTTGCGCCTCGGTTGCATCCATAAACCGGAATTGTTTGTCGAAATCCTGCTCCATGGTGAGTGACTGTAGCAGGCTGAAACAAGGATTGATGGCTGCGTGGTTGAGTTCCATCCGGTCGCTGTAATATACTTTGCCCACGTTCATGGTGGAAACTGAGAACCCACCTCGTATGGGGATAAAGAGTAGTGCAGTAGCCAGCAAGAGCGTCAGGGCAACGGAAAATTTCAGGAACGGCTTTCTTTCTTTATTCTTTTCAACAATTAAGACTTTGTAAAATGTAAAATACAGGAACAATCCTATCAGTATGGTGGCCGAAAATCCCAGTACTATGGTCAGCACGCTGGCACTGGCCATGGCGTCCTTGGGAGTTTTCATGTAAAAAAGCGGGGTGGAGTCCAGGCGGAAACCCCAGTAGCGGTATAAAACCATATCGGCAACGAAGATGATGGACAGAAGGGCCGATATTAACATGAAATAGCCTTTGAAAACCCAATTCATGACGGTTTTATTCGCCCAAAGACCGATAATGAGAAAGATGCCGGGAAGGACAGTCAGGTAGCCGGCCATGGAGGCATCCAACAGCAGTCCGTGCCACACGACGGATAAATAATCTGCCAGGGTAGCCTCTGTATATAAGTCGTGATAAAAAAACATGAATAAAGGCTTTTGAACCAGGAAGATAAGAACGAGTAAAAGGTATGTTTTAAGGAATTTCAGGAGGTTTTGCTTCATCGGTGGTCTGATTTTATTACTTTTTTTTTACAACTTGCAAATGTAATACAAGTAATTGACAATTGGCTTTCACCTTTTGAGTTTCTTAGTGACTTTTGATTACTTACCTTCCCTTATTATGTTATGGAAACATAAACTCTACTACTCTTTATTTGCATTTTCATGCTTTTTCGTATATTTACGCTAAACCAATACTAACCACACTGTTTGAATCGAATTATATAAATCTACAAATAACTGAATTCCAGCATCTATTGTCTTTGATTTTTGCGTTTCAACTACACACACAACAATATGACAAAATCACTGAAATCCTATGCCTTGCATAACTACCGCAGCATACCTCAAATAGCACTTTTATCATCCGACGATATAGAGGCTATAGAAGTTGTTGGACGGGTACTCCCTTTTAAAACCAATAATTACGTGGTGGATGAATTAATAGATTGGAGCCGGGTTGCTACTGATCCTATTTTTACGCTTAATTTTCCCCGCAAGGGTATGCTGAAACGGAAGCATTTCTCAGCGGTAAAGAAATTGTTGGATCAGGGTGTTGAAAAAGAAATTCTCGACCGAAAAATTCATGAAATTCGGATGGAGTTAAATCCAAACCCGGCAGGGCAGGAACATAACGTGCCAACTCTGGATGAAGTGAAGCTGAAAGGAATACAACATAAATACCCCGAGACTGTTTTATTCTTCCCCAGTCAGGGACAAACCTGTCACGCGTACTGCACTTTCTGCTTTCGATGGCCGCAATTCTCTGGTTTGAACCATTTAAAATTCGCCATGAAGGAAGTTGATTTGCTACTCAAATACCTGCGTATACATAAGTCCGTAAGTGATGTGCTTTTTACCGGTGGTGATCCAATGACTATGTCGGCTTCTGCGCTGGCAGCTTATATTGAACCCCTGCTCCAGCCCGATTTTGAACATATTCGTACCATTCGTATAGGTACCAAATCCTTGTCTTATTGGCCTTACAGGTTTTTAACCGATAACGACAGTGATGAGATGATTCATTTGTTTGAAAAAGTAGTTGTCGCGGGCAAAAATATTTCCATTCAGGCTCACTTCAATCACCCCGTCGAATTGTCGACCGATGCTGTACAACAAGCTATCGCACGTATTCGTAAAACGGGAGCTCAAATACGTACACAGTCGCCACTTTTAAAGCATATTAATGACAAGCCGGAGTTGTGGGCTGCCATGTGGCAAAAACAAGTAGATTTGGGATGTATACCCTATTATATGTTTATTGCCAGAGATACCGGCTCTAAGCTTTATTTCGAGTTGCCTCTGGAGAAATGTTGGGAGATTTTCCGGAAAGCGTACAGGCAGGTTAGCGGACTTTGTCGTACGGTGCGAGGACCAAGTATGAGCGATCATCCCGGAAAGATTCAACTCTTGGGGGTACAGGAAGTGAAAGGTGAAAAGGTATTTGTGTTGCGTTTCATTCAGGGGCGTAACCCGACCTGGGTACATATCCCTTTCTTTGCTGCTTACGATGCCAAAGCTACCTGGTTTAGTCAACTGAAACCTGCTTTTGGGGAAGCTAAATTCTTTTTTGAAGAACAAAAAATTAAAGATTTGAAAAACGACCCGCTATTATTTGAGTGAAATTGAATTATGGGCTCTGTAAAATATTATGGAGCCTTTTTTTTATGTCTTTGTCGCAATTTTTTATAATTCTATTATCCACCTAAGTGGCTTGCCAATTAGGTGGTTTTTTTATTTGAAAGTTATTCTTAAATAAAATGCGATTAATATATATGGAATTTTGTTACTCCCGGAATCAGTTATAATCATCTCTTTTTTTTCCGTTTAACATGCTAACTGTAAATGCCTATTCTTAGAATAAATGTGTCAGTTTATAAAGAACAATCTTCTTAAAAGTAAAATAACTTTTTTCAATGATTATTTGTCGGGCACTTAAATTGTTTCAATTCCCTTGTTTCAATCTTAAGATTGATCGTTTATAAGTCTAAACAGCCCCTTGTTTAGAATTCAGTAGATTTAATTTGATATATATGCATTAATTATAACACTGTATATAAGTGTTATATCTGTTAATGTAATAAAATGTAATAAAAACTTGCAAGTATTCAAAAATAATTTATAATTTTGTCCCAACCTATTGTAATACGACGTTTTATCTCCTTTTGTCTGCAAATTTGTTTTACAATTTTTTTGAAAAAATGTTGATTTGTTTTCCGGATTTCAATACACCGGAAGTAAGCCAACAAATTATACTCGATTTTTATAATCCAAAATGAGTATATCTACTTTGATTTTTATCTAAAAAGAGTAAAATATTTATTTAAAAGATTTCTCATGGCAAATTTCACATTCCTCATAACTTATGAAAGAGAGAAATAATATTTGAGCCCCACACCCCACCTTTTAAAATATCCCCCCAAAATACTTATCATATGACTCCAAAAACAGTACAATACATAACTAAAATGCTATCATAAAGGTGTATGTTCTGTTTTGTGGCTGGTAAATGAATCTTTTTTGCACAATTAAAATAAAACTTTATGAAGACAAAACTACTTATTCCTTTTTTTTTAATTATCTTTTATTTATTGCCAACCGCTTGTCTTGGACAGATGCCAGACTTAGGAACTGCTTCCAATTTTATAATTTTTTCTTCTGATGGGGCTTTGTCCAATACTGGAGCTTCTGTAGTCGGAGGAGGAATGATTGGGACAGGAGTAGGAGCAGTGACCGGTTTCGATAATGTTAACTGGATTAAGCATATCGGGGATGATGTCACTACCCAATGTTCGAAGGACTTGACAGCTGCATACAACGAAATAAATGCCTATGTAGCGAATCCCATTATTTCTCTTCCACTGGGTGAAACTTATACTGCCGGTGTGTATTCCATTAATTCATCAGTAACATTAAAACCAACCCTTACATTAGATGCACAGAACAACCCGAATGCAATATTCGTGTTTAAAGTTGAGGGTGAGTTTTCTGCTGCGGCTAATACTCATATTATTTTGATTAATGGTGCGGTTGCCAGTAATGTCTTTTGGAATGTTAAAGGCGCTATACATATGGGTGCGAATACTTCGTTGAAAGGAAATTTTATTTCTTTAGCTGGTGCAATAACTTTAGGAACTGGGACTTCTCTCGAAGGAAGATTACTTACTTTAAATGGCGCCGTTTCACTTTATGAAAATATAGTGATGAATCATTTCCCTGATATGCCCACCATCACTTTGATACAGCCAAACAGCACGATACCAACCGGTACCATAACCGTTACTGCTCCCACGGGCGATGGTTTGAGGTACAGCATCGATGGGTCTACCTATACCAATACCACGGGAGTATTTTCTGGTGTAGCACCGGGACCTTATATAGTCTCCGTGAAGGATGCTTCAGGAGCAATTTCTGCAGTGACCAGCATAAAAATTATACCATTCTTAAACTTTGGGGCTGCTTCCAGTTTCGCGTTATTTACCATTACCGGAGATGTCTTAAATGTCAAAGATGTCGAAAATACCACGGCTTTAACATCGGTTACCGGCGATGTTGGTACCAATAAGGGTGCATTTAATTTTAACGGGGGGAAAATATGCGGAAATATTGAAGTACAGAATGAAATATCCTCACAGGCAGCCACAGATTTGGCTTTAGTAAACGCCGATTTGACGAAAAATATTCCCGATTCAACTATTAGTACTACGTTTGGAAATGGACAGGTTTTGACTCCAAAAGTGTATGGCTTTGGTGCAGCATTGGTTTTAACAGGAGATTTGATATTAGATGCTCAGGGTGATCCTAATGCTTTATTTGTTTTTCAGATAGGAGGTGCTTTTTCAACTGGCGTTAGTTCTCGAATTATCATGAGGAATGCTGCCTCCATGTGTAATGTGTATTGGCAAATAGTGGGGGCAACCACTTTGGGAGTGCATTCTGTTTTCAGGGGGACGTTAGTTGTTGATGGAGCCATCGTATTTTTACATAATTCAACGCTTTATGGAAGGGCACTTTCTACTACGGGAGCTATCACGTTGAATGAAAATGAAAATGTAAATATTTTACCTACTCCAAGCGTTACTTTAATACAACCAACCAGTAAAGTTAACTCTGGAACTATTAGCATTACTGCACCTGTTGGTTTGGGTTTGAAATACAGCATTGATGGCTGTGACTATAGTAATACCACGGGCATATTTACTCATGTACCGGTTGGAACATACACAGTGACTGCAAGAAATACTGAATGCAGCAGTTGCCCGGGTACCTTTGTTACGATAGGTCAGCCTACCTGGACGGGCGCCGTAAGTTCCGACTGGAATAATCCAAATAACTGGAGTCCCAATTCGGTGCCTACCGAAGATCAAGATCTTGTTATTCCTGATGTTCGTATTGATCCGGTTATAATTCAAAGTTTGCCGGCTGTTTGTACAAACCTTAAAATCAAAGAAGGTGCAGTTCTTACCATTTCCTGCGGCGGCGAACTCCGGGTTAATGAAGCAATCAATAACCAAGCAGGTGCATCGGGTCTGGTGATAAAAGCCAGTCCGGTGGATGGAATTGCCAATGGTACACTGATTTTTCATAATATGAATGATGTAGATGAGAGCCAACAGGCTGGTGAACGAAAGAAAATGAAAGCAGAAGAATCTGAATCTTCCGTTTTGGCCACGGTGGAAATGTATACCAAAGCTTCCTGGGACAAGAATCAAGCTGATGGAAATATATATAAATGGCAATTCTTTGGTATTCCCCTGCAATCAATGAAGGCAAATCCTACTTTCGCAGGATCTTTTGTCAGGAGATACTGCGAATCGGGGTTAAACAGTGCCGCGCATTGGGTACAGCAGCAGAATGATTCAACTTTGACGCCGTTTACAGGGTATGAAATTGTCCAGAAAGAACCCAAAATAATAACATTTACCGGAAAATTAGTAAATAAAGATTTATCTAATACCTTTACTTATACTTCCGAAGCCACATATCCAGGTCAGCATCTTATAGGCAATCCTTACACAGCTGCCATAGATATCTCAAAACTCGAATTTGGAGATGATGTAGAAAAATCAGTTTATTTGTACAATACAGGCTCATATACTGATTGGGAGAATTCAGTAAATGTTAAGGATGACTTTTTCTCTCCGGGGCAATATACAGTTTCAACTATAGAAACAGCAGTAGAGGGTACACTTATTCCAGGAACTATCCCATCGATGCAGGCTTTCCTGGTTATTCGCCCGGAGGTCGGGACTGATTTTAATTTTAAAATTCCATATAGTTCAGTCACCCAGAATGTTGATAAACAACGCGCACCGGCTGCAAATAAAGTGCCTTTAAAGAAAAAAGTTTTTACCCGTATAGATGTCAGTGGTTCCCGCTTTTCTGATCGTATGTGGATTTTCTCCGATTCAGTGTGCACCCACAATTTTGATAACGGCTGGGATGGACGAAAATTTTTGGGGTCTTTCATGGCTCCGCAGTTATTCGCCATGGAAGCAGATGGTGATTACCAAATAAATGCAGTCGACGATATTAATAATACAGAATTGGGATTTCGTGCCGGAGAAGATCTCAATTACGTATTGACATTTACTCATCAGAATATGGAGGCATCTTGTTCTGGTCTCTTTTTGTTGGATTTAAAGGAAAACACTGTCATGAACATTACAAAAAGCGGAACTGAATATCCTTTTCTAGCTGAACATACAGAGACTGCAGAGAAACGTTTCGTTATTTTGACAAGTCCTGCACTTAGCGATTCAGAAGAAAAAAATATGCAATTGAAGATTTTTACGATAGAACAAAAAGTGATTATTCATAATCTTAACAGACTGGTTGGCGAATTAGAGTTTTATGATATCACAGGTCGTTTTATGCAAAAATCATCCTTTGGTGTCGAAGGTGTGACCGTTATTCAGACCTATTTGCCATCGGGAGCTTATTTTGCAAAAGTATTGACTGAAAATGGAGAACAGATAAAACGTTTTTTTATACCTTAAAAAAATGAATAAATGCTTAGTTCCTGACTAACGTTTATTGATTTATTTTTTGACAGATTTCTATTTTATTGAATAAAAAAAAGAGGAACAACTCTCCAGAATTGTTCCTCTTTTTTTTTAATTATGGTAATTTAGTTGGCAGGTTTCATAACCACTTCAATTACATTGCCTTGTGCAACTATGTTTTTCAATGCTGATTGTATCGACTCCTTCGACAGAGCATCTACCGAAGCCTTGTAATCGGTCACCATATTCAAACCATCCTGATAATAGCGTACAACGGTGCTTTTCCACCAACCGTTTTCGGCCAGGTCTTCGGAATATTTTTTCAACATGTTTTCTTTTACCTTTTGTAAATCATCGGCACGTGGACCGTTTGCAACGATTTCGCTAACTTCCGAGTGAATAATGCCCATTAATTTGGCTTGTTTTTCGGGGTCTGTATCGAATTGCATCATCAGGCTGGCTTCGTTGATTGGGATATTACTCAAACCACCACGCACACCAACACCATACGATCCGCCTTCTTTTTCACGAATGCTTTCCAGGTAACGCATATTCAAAATATTTCCGATTGCCGACATAACTGTCCGGTTTTCTACGTTGTAAGGCATGGTTGCATTGTATAAAATAAAGTTCGAAGCCTTTTTTACCTTCATTTCTTTGGTAAAATCGTTTTCAACTTTTCCTTTGGGTTTACGCACCATGTCGTCTGTGTATTTCTCGGCCATTTTTTTCGATTTCAAACCGCCCAGATAAGTACAGATGGCGTTCTTAACCGTGTCGTTTGCTGCATCTATATTCCCTGTAAAGACAAAGGTAAAATCGGCAGGTACAGCGAAACGGTCTCTGAAAATGGTCAACGCTTTATCCTGGTCAATCAATTTCATTGTTTCTAAATTCAAGGTAACGGTACGCTTATTGTGGTCGGACATTGTAACCCCGATTGAATCGGAAAACGCTTTGCGTGGATCACTCGCGCTATTGGCCAGGCTGGCGTTATACATATTTATCAACGCTTTATACGCATTGTCGTCCTTACGGGTTGCCGTGAAGTTGAGATAAATCAACTGCAACATGGTTTCGAAATCGGAAACGGATGAATTTCCCGAAAATCCTTCTTCGTAGGAAGAAATATATGGACTTGCCGATGCAATTTTCCCGGTAAGTATTTTGCTCAGTTCAATTTGTGTGTAATCGCCCAAGCCGTTGTTGCTTACGATAGATGCAGCTAACATTCCGGAAGGAAGATCGGCAGGATTAGATACTTTGGACAGACCACCCTGACTGAAGGCACTCATCAAAATTTCATCTTTTTTGAAATTTGTGGGTTTAAAAATAACTTTTACTACATTGTTTAAGGTCCATTCGGTAGTTCCGAGCGTGGCGTTTTTAGCAGTTTTCTGTACTTTCCCCGCTTTTGGAGCTTCTTTAATCAATGGTTTGTTCATATCTTCTTCTGCTTTCGCCGTCAGCTCTGCTTTCCTGGCGATTTGGATAGCGGCCAGAATTTGTACTTCCGTTGGAACTTTTACAGCTTCTTTCTCGGGAGCCATAATGGAAACTATCAGGTTGCTATCGGTAATATACGATTTGGCCAATTGATTTACCATTTCAAGCGTCAGTTGTGGAACCAAGGCCTGAGTAGTTTGATATTCCCATTCAATGCCGGGTATGACTTCGTCGCTGGTGAAATTACGAACATATTCTCTTACCAGATTGTTGTTTTTCTGATTATCCCGCTCGTTATATGCTTTTTCCATGCCTTTCAGAAAATCTGTTTTGGCACGTTCCAGTTCTGAATTGGTAAAGCCGAAGCGTTTTACTTTTTCTGCTTCGAGCAATATGGCATTTAATCCTTCGAGCTCAAGTCCTTCTTTTGGAACTGCCAGCATTTGGAAAGCATCCTTCGATTTAACTATTTCTCCATAAGTTGCATAAGCACCAACAAAGGGAGCATCTGCCTGTTGGGTGATTTCTTCAAAACGATTTCCCATCATAGTGGAAATGAGTGAATTTGTCACTCCAAAAACATAACCGTTCATCGATAGCTTTACTTCTGCCGGAAGAACATCATGCTTGTATTCCAGTTCTATGCGTGTCATAGAGGCTTCCGGGTCTTTCACGATAGACACGATAGTAGCCGCATTGTCAAGAATAGGATAAACGGGACGTTCGCCTGCATTTTCTTTCTTTGAAATATCGGCGAAAAGGGTTTTAATTTTGGCTTCTACCTGATCCACATCCACGTCGCCTACAATTAATATGGCCTGTAAATCGGGGCGATACCATTTTTTATAATAATCGCGAATGGTTTGATGATCAAAATTATTGATAATCGCTGTGTCACCGATTACATCGCGTTTGGCGTATTGCGATCCCGGGTATTTCAGCTTGTTCGATTCTTTCCACATCCGGCGTTCGGCTCCTGCACCGGTACGCCATTCTTCGCGGATCACACCTCGTTCGGAATCTATTTCTTCGCCTTTCAGGGAAATGAAACTCGACCAGTCGTGCAAAACAAGCAAGGCGCTGTCGATAATTCCCTGGCGAGTTGTGGGTACATCCGACAGGTTGTACACCGTTTCGTCCAATGAAGTATAGGCATTGATATTGGTTCCGAATTTTACTCCGATAGTTTCGAAATAATTGATGATCCCTTTTCCAGGATAATGTTCAGTGCCATTGAAGGCCATGTGTTCGAGGAAGTGAGCCAATCCGTTTTGATTGTCGTTTTCGAGGATGGCACCAACATTCTGTGCGATGAAAAATTCAGCCCGCTGTTTGGGCTCTTTATTGGCACGTATATAATACGTCAGGCCGTTATCTAACTTCCCGTACCGTACTTTAGGGTCGATGGGAAGGGGTTGAGCTTGTTGAGCTCCCGCGTTTACGGCCAAAAAGACCAGCAAACTTAAAATTGAAAATCTAAGACTCTTTGTTTTCATATTTTTTATTTAAATGATAAAACTGAAAAATGGAGTAAATTGTTTTATAAAGGAAGAAAATAAATCTTAAAAAATTGAATTGCAAAGGAAAGTATAATTTTTTTAATTACAAAACCTTTTTATTGTTTTTATATTGAAAAAAGTTAAATGTATAATAGATTGATTCTTTTAATAGGAAATAAATGCGAATTTACAACCTGCTTGTGTGTTGGGATCTCCCATTTATAATGTATTTTTGCACTTCTTCCACCTAAATAAAAAATAATGATAACAGAATCAGAGATATTGACCGTTCAGGACAAGAAAGAAACATACGAAACATTATTGACTCAATTGGATGCACTTATTGCAGGTGAAACCGATTTAACGGCCAATCTGGCCAACCTTTCAGCCGCACTGCATGATGCCTTCGGTTGGTGGTGGGTTGGTTTTTACTGGGTAAAAAACGATGAGTTGGTACTCGGACCATTTCAAGGACCTGTGGCCTGCACACGTATTCAGTTGGGAAAAGGCGTGTGTGGAACAGCCTGGAAAGAAAAGAAATCTTTGTTGGTTCCCGATGTGCACGTTTTTTCGGGACATATAGCCTGCAGTAGCCTATCGGTTGCCGAAATAGTGGTACCCGTTTTTGATGAAGATCAACAAGTGGTTGGAGTCTTGGATGTGGATAGCGAAAGTTTCGGTGTTCTCGATGAAACGGATGTGCATTATTTAGAACTCGTTTGTAGGTTGATTACTGAAAAGAGTTTAGGGATTATAGTTTAGGGTTTAGGGATAAGAGCATTACAGACTGGGAATACCAGTCAAAAACTTAAATGAAACAATATAGCGAAAATTATAGGAGACGAAACTATTCAACATCTCCGTTAGCTAACGGACATGGGGTTATTTTTTTGTTTCTTGAGAGTTTAAAAATTGGATGTCATTTTCATTTCCATTTCATTAAAAACGCGGAGCTGCAAGGCAGTGTCAGAAGCAGATACCTCATCTCTACCAGATAAACGAGTAAAAACGTGCAATTCAGAATCCATCATTTCTACATCGATTTTTCCGCCGATGGAAGTTTTCATCCCTTTGTAAATCAACAGGGCACTGACCGGGTCGGCTACAGCATCCTGTATGCTCTTATAAACTTTCAGATAAGTTCCAGCAGGCAAGGTAATCCCGCTTTGTAGGTCTTTTCTGGTTAAATCGATTAGTTTCATTAATTGTTTCAGGGTTTCCTGCGGGCGATAAACATACCAATGCCCCTGTTCGCCGGTGTCGAGTGTCTCAGTTGTATATCCAAGAACCGGTCCCAGTAAACCAACCATAGTCAGAGTCTTGTTGGACGAAATAATAATGGGATCCACCAGAAAAATGCCTTTGGGTAGGGTGTAGCCGGCAAAGAAACCCGAATGAATCAGGTTGATAATAAGTGGAGCGCCGGTAGAAGAACCTGCTAAATAGATTTTTTTAAATCCAAGATTGCTGAGTTTCTGATATTCAACGATAATAGAACTTTGCCAGTCTTTCCAGGTCGCATTTTTAAAATCAGCATAGTCTCTCCCGTGTCCGCCCAGCAGAACCTGTGAAACATAAAATGTCCCTTTTGTATTGGCAAAAGCACGTAACTCATCCCATTCGAAAGTGGTAGCAGAATAGCCATGTGCTGCAATGATGACCGGTGTATTTTTCTGTACGCTTGTTGGATTTGAAATATATGCTGAAACTAAATAATTTTCGGGATGTGCCAACGATGGATCAGAAATTTCAGTTCCATCCAGCATAGTAGCATTGTCGATGTCAGGGCTGCTATTGCAGGATGCAAAAATCAGAATCAGCCAAAGCAGCAACAAAGGGGTTGAATATTTTTTCATCTTTTTGGTCGTTTGATATAATAGAACAGGCTCATCTGATAAAATACAGGAAATAAAGTTCCGGGACCATTTACACCATCGCCGGTAATCAGATTATACCCAACCGACAGGCTGGTTGCTAACGGGAACTTAAATTTATAGAATAGTCCGGTTTCCAGTGAAAGTAGCATTGAATTATGTGGAAGAACATTAAATTGTGCTTCCTCCATGTCGGCATGGAAAAAGCCGGTGTTCACGCCGGCAAAGATCTGCAAATCTTTTTCAGAGCGAAACCGCCAGTCGGCACCAATCAGGTAATTATCTTGTTTTATGGCATTACTGTCAAAAGCACTACCCATTCTACTCGAGGCATAACCCATTTTGAGATGAATCTTTCTATGCAATAAAAAATCGGATGTAAAATCGGCACCAATACCATTTTCCCAGTATAGACTCTGTGTCTTTTGAAACCGGACTCCAACACCGAATTCGTAAAGAGTATTATTCTGAGCATTACTGAAGGGAATGGCCACGTAAAAAAACACTAAAAAGATTATCACTTTTTTCATCTTCGTTCAGTTTGGTTACATTCTTTTCTGTAAATGGTTGTTGTGTTCCGTTTTAACGGTGATTCATGTCTGTTTGTTCAAAGAAATAATTAAAGAAAGATGTTTTGGAAAGTGAATTTTATTCTGGAAAGCTAAAAGATTCTGCCACAAAGACACAAAGACACAAAGCCACAAAGATTACAAAAAGAATAATTGGTTGATAATCTTAGCTTTGTAACTCAGAGTTTCTTGTGGAGTTCTTTATAGTCTTTGTTCTTTGTTCTTTGTTCTGATTTACAATGCCTGCATATTTTCCTCATTATCGATGTTTTTGGCTCCCGATGCATACAAACCTTCGATGCGTGTAGCGTAGCGTTCTTCCACTTTCCCTCGCATGATTTTCATAGTACTGTTAACCAACCCGTTTTGTTCCGTGAAAGGTTCGCTAATAACGGCTATAGCAGCTGGTAACCAGCGTTCGGGGAACATGCCTTCGTATTCACCACCTTTGCGGTATTTGTTTATCTCACGTTGCAATTTGGTTAAAGCCAGTTGCTTTGCCTCGGTAGATTCCCATTTCAAATGTGGCTTTTTGCGGCTGACGTATCTTTTCAACGCTTCTTTGTTGGGGACTATAAGCGCTGAGGTGTATGCACTCTGATTATTGTAAAGCAAAGCCTGATCAATGAAATGAGAATTATTGACCAGCGATTCTTCTATTCCTTCGGGGCTGTATTTTTCACCATCACCCGATATAAGCAGACATTTAAAACGGCCTACAACATAAAGAAAACCATCGTTATCCATGTAGCCCATATCGCCGGTATGTAGCCATCCGTCAACGATTGTTTCTGTTGTCGCTTTTTCGTTTTTAAAATATCCTGCCATCACGTTTTCACCCTTGATCACTATCTCTCCCTTTTCAAAGTTTGGCAATTCATTACCCTCCAGATCGCAAATTTTCAGTTCCATAGGTTTTACCAGATAACCCGATGAACCCAGTTTGTGATTTTTCAATCCGTTCGACGAAATGATGGGCGTTGCTTCTGATAAGCCATAACCCTGAAACATAGGTATGCCGATGGCATAATAAAATCGTTGCAAATCTATATCAAGCAAAGCCCCGCCTCCGATAAAGAATTCGAGGTTTCCTCCAAATCCTTCGCGTATTTTAGCGAAGAGGAGTTTGTCGAAGAGATTTAAAAGTGGTTTCCTCAGTATTTGCCTTCCGGTTCCGCGGTTGTAACCTTCTTTATTATAGGCATAGGCTACTTTCATTGCTGTAATAAACATCATGGTGGCCAGTGTACCCTGAGCCCGAATGCCACTTTCTATGCTTTTCCGGAAGCTTTTGGCTAATGCCGGAACACTAAGTAAAAGGTTCGGCTTCAGTTCTTTGATATTTACAGGGATATTTCTCAATGTTTCCATTCCCGTTTTTCCGCTTTGTACGGTACCCACGCTTGCACCCGATGCCATGAAGCTGTAGAATCCTGCCACATGAGCAAAACAATGATCGAGTGGCAAAATAATGAGGGTGCGATAGGTAGTAGGGATATTCATCAACGTGAGTGCCTGCTCCACGTTGGATGTATAGTTGCGGTGTGTCAGCATAATGCCTTTCGGGTCGGCAGTTGTTCCGGATGTGTAACTGATATTGGCCAGATCATTTGGTTGAACGGCCTTAGCTCTTTCTTCCACGGCTTTAGGGTTGGCTTTTAAATATTCGGTTCCCCATTCGAGCAATTCCTGTAAACTTATTTCATTGGGCTTGTATTCAGGCTGCTCGTCGAAAATGATGACTTTTTTAATTTGAGGTAGGTTTTCAACTACAGCCCTGATTTTACTCAATTGTCCACCCGAAACCAGTATGTATTTTGCTTCGGAATGCTCCAGACGAAAAATTAAATCGTTGCTTTCTTCCAGTTTTATGGATAATGGGACGTTTACCGCTCCAGTATGTAATATGCCCAATTCGCCGATTATCCATGCATTGCGACCTTCCGATAGTAAAGCAACTTTTTCACCCGCTTCCAGACCCAGTTTAATTAAGCTTGCAGCAAGTAAATGAGTTTGTTGCCTGGTTTCTAAATAGGTGGTAGGGATGAATTCAGTGGTGGCTTTTTCCCATAAAAATGGGTTTTGAGCATATTTTTCGACGCTTTGATTCAATAAATCAATAATAGTTGGTTTCATTTATCTTAGTTTTTAGTTTATCGGCCAGGAATGTTTTTCCTGTAGAAAAATATTCTTTCGATTAAATTAATTAAAATACTTTTGTAAAGATAGTTGTTTTTTACTGATAGTGTTTTTTTTTTACAAATAGGAATTTGTTACGGTTAATTCTTCATTTGCTCAAAAATATTTTTTCCCCATCTGTTTGGAACAAAAAAAAAGCCCACTCAATGAGGGGCTTAAATTGTTTTAGAAATTGCTTAATTGCTGAAATGAAATTCTACCCGGCGATTAACGCTATAACTCTTTCCCGGATTCAAAATACGACCTTTCCCATTGGTCACAATCCGATCGGCACTTATTCCATAGACTTCTACCAATTCTTTTTTTACCCGTTCGGCTCGAAGAAGGCTTAATTTTTGGTTGTGGTTTACAGTTCCTGTATAATCGCAATAACCACGTGTTTCCAACATTAAATCGGGTTCCGAGAGCATTCGTTCGGCAACAAGTCGTATAGTTGCCAGTCCATCGTTCTGTAGCTGTAATTGATCGGGTTGAAAATACACCGTTTGGACTTCGACATACTGACTAATGGGTGCCTGATTCCTGATGACAACTGTACTTCCCAATGTTCTTCCCCAAAAATCAACCGGCGTATTGGTCAGGGTATTATTGTCCATGTCGCGTTGATCAGGAACTCCATCTTCGTCTGTATCCGGACCTTCCTTGTCAAAAAGCATTTTCATGGAGGCTAAAAGTGGTTCCATTACATTTACACGGTCTTCTACTTTTCCCACTCTTTTTTGCAGGTCAGTCATTTCTTCTTTTAGATCCTTTGTTAAAGACAGGCTCTCATCGGGACGGAAAGTATCCCAGTTAATATTTCGAACATGTTGTTTTCTCTTCGCTACGAGTTTCCACCGCAAACCTATTGTTGATGTAATCAGAAAATCGTTTGATACCCCTTCGAAATTATATTGTGATCCTGCTGTTCCTCCTTCCAGATTATCAGCGTTGTGTGAACAATATTGAAGTTTGGCATCTAAGGCGAGGCTGTGCGAAAAATTGTATTCCAACAAAATTCCTACAGGGATGGTAATGGCACCTCCTTCGGGGTTACTGCTTTTTATTGTGCTGGTGCCTGTCTGAATTATTAAGTTGGAATTATACTGTGTATATCCAAGACCAACTGTACCCCAGATGCCCCATTTTGTATGGATGCTATTGGAGTTTAAATGAAGTAGATTCAGCGCAAAGTATGGGTAAAATTGCTGTAAAACAGATGTAAAGGAAGCATTATTATCTTTCGCCTGAACCGGGTGATAATAATAAGCCAGGCCCATTCCAAATGCCGGATTAAAGTTGTATTCCAGCGTCCCTCCGAAAGAAGGTTTCTTAATGGCATTTTGCAGAATTCCATCATAGTTTGGATGCAAATCCCCATCAAATACATTCGTTCCGGTTTCGAGGGTGAGCGACCAATGAGAAAAATTTTGACTTTGGGTGTGAATTGTTGCAGCAAGCACTATCGAAAGAGCAAAAGTGGTGATTCTTTTCATGCCGTGACAAACGATTTTAAAAAAAAGTAGTTAGAATTTTATACTTTTTGATATTGGAAATGGACACAAAGTTAATGATATGTTTCGTCTACGGGGAATACTTAAAATGTATTTTCATTACATTTTGTTACATTGCTCAAGATAAGAAAATTAAATTTAAGAAAATGAGATGGTTAAAGAAAAACGAAACAGACTAAATAGATGACTTAATAAAAAAATGCAGCTTAGAAAAGAATGACTTTTCTAAGCTGCATGAATATATTTATAGAAATACAATTCTATTATTTCGCCATTTCCACTTTTTTGGTTGCTTCCTGCGTTTCATTCCTAATATCAACACGTTCCACTATGCGCTGAGCCAGTTCACGGAAATAAATGGAGCTAATACTTTTTTCATCAACAGCTATGGGACGTCCGGCATCTCCACATTCACGAATGCTTTGTACCAAAGGAATTTGACCCAAAAGAGGTACATTCAGTTCGTTTGCCAGTCTTTTTCCACCATCTTTCCCGAATATATAGTATTTGTTATCAGGCAGTTCGGCGGGAGTAAACCAGGCCATGTTTTCGATAAGTCCAAGTACAGGGACGTTCACTTTTTCACCTGTAAACATATTTACCCCTTTGCGGGCATCGGCCAAAGCCACCTCTTGCGGGGTTGTTACTACGATAGCTCCTGTAATCCCCATCATTTGAACCAAAGTGAGGTGAATATCGCCGGTTCCGGGTGGCAGATCCATTACGAAAAAATCTAATTCTCCCCAGTTTGCATCGGTAATCAGCTGTTTCAATGCATTACTTGCCACGCCACCGCGCCATACCAAAGCCTGTTCGGGATCAACAAAGAAACCGATAGACAGGACTTTGACACCATATTTTTCAATAGGAATAATTCTTGGTTTGCCATCTATTTCTTCCATGATGGGTCGGGCATCTTCAATCCCAAACATTTTAGGAATGGAAGGTCCGTGAATATCGGCATCGAGTAATCCTACTTTATAACCCAGCTGAGCCAGGGAAATGGCCAGATTGGTGGAGATTGTAGATTTCCCGACACCGCCCTTGCCGGATGACACTGCAAGTATGTTTTTTACGTTTTCTAATACTGAGGTTGGTTTCGGTTTTGGGGCTTCTACGGCTACAATACTGATATTACCTTTTATTTCCACTTCTTCGCCAATATAGGTGATAATAGCTTGTTCGGATGCTTTTACAACCGATTTAGCGAAAGGATCGTTGTGCTTGTCGAAAACCAACGAAAAAGAAACTTTATTTCCTTCAATGCGAATATTATCCTCTACCATGCCCGAAGATACAATATCTTTTCCGGTACCGGGATAGCGGACATGAGCGAGCGCATCAAGTATTAATTTGGGATATAAATTCATAAGTAATTTTTTTTTGTTTTAGGAGTAACGCATTTTTGGATTAAAGAGTTCAAGAGTTTAACGTTACTTGTACTGTATTTTGCCTTTCAGAGGCACATTTCATTCGTCCTTTTTAGGGGCCGCAATTTGATTTCTATCAAAACTGCGATAGGAATCATGTTCTATTTCAACATCCGGCTCTGTAAATTCGGTCCGGTTTTCAAGAACGAATTGAATATATTTGATGGTTATGCCGCGGCCGAGCCATTGTTGCTCATAATAGGTTTTAATACCCAGAATAGGATCCTGCAAGTCGGATGCATACAGGTCGTTGGTTGAAAAAACGACGGGATAGTGGTTCTCTTTCACCATTTCGCAAGTGTAAGTGAACATGAAATTGCTGTCAGTTTTCAAATGAATCAAACCGTTTGGTTTTACAAACTGTTGGTAGGATTTCATGAAGTTGGTGGCTGTTAGTCTTTTTGTCTTTTTTTTCATCTGCGGATCCGGAAAAGTCAGCCAAATTTCGCTTATTTCGTTTTCTGCAAAAATATGATGAATCATTTCTATGTCCGTGCGCAGGAAGGCTACATTTGTCATCCCATTCTCCATCGATTTCCGGGCGCCAGTCCACATGCGTGCACCTTTTATGTCGACTCCGATAAAGTTTTTTTTCGGGTATAGTTCGCCTAAACCTACTGTGTATTCACCTTTTCCGCAACCCAATTCCAACACAATAGGATGGTTGTTCTTAAAAAAAAGTTCGTTCCACTTCCCCTTCATTTCGTATCCTGTACCTTCGCGAAGTACATGTGAAGATATCTGAAAGACATGGGGATAACCCTCCATATCCGCAAATTTTGATAATTTATTTTTACCCACCTTATTTATTAAAATTTTACAATTTACAATTTGAAGAAGTTTAGAAAGTTGATAGTTTAGACGGTTTAGAGTTTAGCAATATGGGGTATAGACAGATTATAGTTTAAAACGTTTAGAATATTGCTATTTAATTGCCTGTGAAATAGTCTTTTGCAAATTTATAGCTTTATTATTAATAGGTTTGATATTATTAATTTTTAGAATAGATTCTAATCTCAAATACCTAAACCCTAAACCCTAAACTGTAAACTACTTACTTCCCACTTTCTCCACCCTTAATCCTATATCGTTTATCCCTTTCAACACATCTTCACGCATGCCGTGAATAATCTGGTAACGGTAAGTTCCTGTGGTTCTAAAGCGTACATTTTGCTCGTACAGCACAGGCATTTCCATGATGGAGCCTATGCCTGACCCCAACCATTTACCCCGTTGATCGGCCAGATAACATTCGATGGTATCCTTAACCAGTACACTGTCCGGAGATGTTTTCTGGAGGAAAATCCAAAGATTCTGATAAGGATAATCGCCTCTGTTACGTACGTTAACGTATACATTGTAAGTCGCCAATGAGTCGGTGATGGGCACATCGAAGTTATACAGGCTATCTTTACTCCAACCTTGAGAAGCAATGGTTTTAAATTGAAAAAAAACATCGCTTTTCGTACATGAAACGCTTAGAAGCGCCACGAAAGATAACCAAATAAGTTTATTTTTCATTCTTTTCGGTACCAATATCATTTTTCTTAATGGGTTTTTCGAATCTCTTTTTGGGGACAATGGCTTTATCCTCCGGTTGTACCGGCTTCGAAATTTTATCGTGTCGGTTGTTGTTGTTGTTGTTGTTGTTGTTCTTACTTGCAGGACGTTTTTTCTTGGTGTCGAAGCGTGTTAAACTATCCTGACCCACCACATTTTCGTAATCAACAGGTACAGGCTTAATATCTTCTTCCAGTTGATCATCCAGTAAATCGGGTTTTACGCCTTTTTTGTTCATGGCTATCACCTCTTTGGCTCGCTTAGCTTTAATGATGACAATGTTGGCCCCAAAGTTCGGCGCAGTAGAATATGAAATCATTCCTTTAAATACATCGGTTTTGAAATGGTAAAAGGTATTGTCGAGCGTTTCCAGTTGAATTTCTTTGGATGGAAATTCTTTCAGGGCATCCATATATGAATCCAATTCAAAGTTCATGCAACATTTCAGTTTAGCACATTGTCCGGCTAGTTTCTGAGGATTGAGCGAAATGTCCTGATAGCGGGCTGCACTGGTCGAAACTGAGTTGAAGTTAGTCATCCACCCCGAACAGCACAATTCCCTGCCGCAGGGACCTATTCCGCCTATACGGCCGGCTTCCTGACGTGCACCGATTTGTTTCATTTCTATCCGTACGCGGAAGCTTTCGGCAAATACTTTTATTAATTGGCGAAAATCGACCCGCTCATCGGCAATATAATAGAAAATGGCCTTGTTGCCATCGCCCTGATACTCCACATCGCCTATTTTCATGTTCAGGCTTAAACTTTCGGCTATTTGACGGGCTTTAATCATCGTGGCCTGTTCTTTCCCTTTTGCTTCCTGGTATTTTTCCAGGTCGGTTTCTTTCGCCTTGCGGTATACGCGTCGTACTTCCAGCTTCTCGGGATGGACATTGTTCTTTTTCATTTGTAACAATACCAATTTTCCTACCAGCGTGATTTCTCCAACATCGTGTCCGGGTGATGCTTCTACAGCAACTATATCGCCTTTTTCGAGTGCTATTTTGGTGCTGTTCAAAAAATAACCTTTACGGGTGTTTTTGAATTGCACTTCTACAAAATCGGTGTCTTTCTGGGTTTCGGGAAGGTCGCACAACCAGTCGAATGTGCTTAGTTTCTTGGAAGAATTGCGATGGCAACCTTTTTTATTCATGCGGCAACCGCCGATATCGAGTATGAAGTCCATTTTATATATATTTGGTTTGAAAAGTTTGATGTTTGACAGTTCTCCGTTCTGCATTTTGCTTCCCGTGTCCTGTGTATTTATTTTATTAAAATATTCTAAATTATTAATATACATGGTTATATGCTTTGTGATTATCTTTTCAGAAGCATAATTATTTTCAGAGTAAGATCAAAAAATACCATTTTAGCATTTACATTTTGTTCGATATGACGTTCGGCCAGTGAGAACTCGCTCATTAAATCTTCCACATTTCGTTCATGAATAAAAACTGAAAAACGGTTCGAAAAATCAGCTTCAAAGGAAGTCAGATAATTTAATTCCGGTTGCTGCATATTTTTGATGAAGTTTTCACGCGTCATTCGTTGTGAATAACGTAGAAAATTCTTTTGGCGTTCTCGTCCCACCGAACTGGCAGCCATGTCGTCGGACCATTTACGCAGGGTTTTAAGCGATGCGTGGTCCTTTTTATTCCCAACTTGCCAGGCTAAACGCATTACCAGTACAAATCGTTCAAAATTTAGTTTATTTTCGTCACCTTCATCCAAAACAGCCAGTGCTTCCAGGTAGCTGCCATTGGCAATGTGAGCGGCATTGATAGCTTCCTGAGGTGTTATGTCTAAGTCTTCGTTTTGCTGAAGGGCTTGTGTTATCTCCTTGTCGCTCAAACGTGGGACATGGATATGCTGAGTTCGGGATAGAATGGTGGTGATTATTTCGTCGGGGGCATTGGAAACCAACAGAAAAACTGTTTTTGCCGGTGGTTCTTCCAATATTTTCAAGAGTTTATTGGAACAAGTCACATTCATTTTCTCGGGCAGCCAGATTATCATCACTTTGTATTCGGATTCATAAGTTTTTAGGCTCAATTTCCGTATAATTTCTTCGCTTTCATTGCCATAAATCATACCTTGTTTGGCATCGCCCGAAATTTTAGCATACCAACCGTTTATTCCAAAATACAGGTTCTCGAGTACCATGGACCGAAAATCGGTTATAAAATCGTCGCAAACTACGCTGCTTTTACCAGCTGGTTTTATTACAGGAAAAACAAAGTGTAAATCGGGATGTGCCAGTTTTCGGTACTTAACGCAGGATGGACACACGCCGCACGAATCGGTTGCCCCGCGGTTCTCACAACTAATATATTGCGCATAGGCAATGGCCAGACCCAGTTTCCCTATTCCTTCCGGTCCATGTAAAAGTTGCGCATGCGGTATCCTTTGTTCGACTACCGTGCGAATTAAGCGTTTCTTAACTTCTTGTTGACCAATAATTTCGGAGAATAACATGGGCGAATTTACGTTTTTAACCAATTAGCGGATAAAGTGCAAATATACAAAAAAGAAAGGATAACGGAAAATTAGCAAAAGTAGTAGGTTGTTGCCGGTAGGAAGTCGGTCGTGAATAGTTATTAGGAAAAAATTATTTCTAAAACGAATTAGGAGTAAAATTGTCTATTTCAATGAAATATAATATGTAAATAAACGAAAAAAAGTCGGTTTGTTCCGGAAAAACGAATGCGCATTAACATCTTCTACCTACTAATTACCAATCTTTTTGAAGCTTTATCATATACAGGCAACATGTCTGTTGTATCTGATTTAAGGCAAAAATCGATATCTGCCTGAAGATTTCGGACAAGCATGCGCTGAATGTGCTCTGATTTAGATAGATATGCGCGTAGGTCGGCTCGAGCTTCCTTCCACATCGAAAGTGCAACTATTACCGAATCGGAAGTAGCCGTGAATTTTTCCGATTGCAGGAGCCTGTCTGCCAGCGCACCACCAAACAAACTGTCTTCTATGTTGAACCGATTGTTCCATCCTGCACAAAGTATCAACACATCTTTCGAATTTGAGCAACAAAAACTGACCACCTTGCTGATGTTTGAAAATGTACCGATAATTAAATCTGAAACCCCTAACGCAGCTTCTAAAGCCTGCGTGCCATTGGTGGTGGTAAATGCAATGTCCTGGTTGCGTACCTTATCCGGTGTGTAATCGAAAGGAGAGTTACCAAAATCGGCAAAGTCACATTTATCAGTGTTTCGTTCGGCACCCACTAAGAAACCTTCAGACTTCATTGCTTCAGCCTCTTTGAGCGATGCAACCGAAATAACCGAGTTTGCTCCTGCCTTAAAAGCGGCACATATAGTCGTTGAAGCGCGGAAAACGTCCACAACCACTACTATGCTGTCCGCTTTTACCTTGTAAAACGGAAATAAAACAGGTGAAAAACAGATGTCTATATTCATGTATTTAAGTTTATTGGTTTTGATGTTTACAAAGGTACAACTTTGTTTTCTAATCGAATCAAGAGTTCGTATTCCCCAAAACATTCCAGCTTGTTGCTTTTTTTTTACTCAGATTATCCTGCTCATATTTTAGCATTCTATTGGTAAAATGTGCTTCAATTTGTCTGTGAAAAATTGATCTAATATTCAGTACTTCATTCCATGAACATTAAATCAGCATCGTTTTTACATTTGCATGTCAAAAAGACTTTTCTTTTTGAGTTTTTGTTTATCTTTGCCACTTGCCTGTATATAGAACATCCAAATTAGAATCAAAGTAATAGAATCACTCTATTCAGAAATTCAGTTATTTGCGATGATTATTATTCTATATTGTGCCTGCTTTGGATATATAATAACACGAGATAGAAGGAGTCATTTCTTTCCATTTTATAAAATACTTAACAATCCTGATATGAAAACACTCAAACCTACTCTGGTATGGAATTTTTTTCATGAGATTACTCAAATCCCCCGTCCATCCAAAAAAGAGGAACGCATTATTGCTTATTTAAAGGCTTTTGCAGAAAAGCAAAACCTGGATTTTAAAACCGACGCTGCAGGAAACGTGTTGATTAGTAAGGCTGCAACAAAAGGATTTGAAAATCATAAAACCGTTATTTTACAAGCGCATGTGGATATGGTTTGTGAAAAGAACAGCGATGTACAACATAACTTTGATACGGACCCAATTAAAACATACATCGATGGCGATTGGGTGAAAGCCGAAGGTACCACCCTGGGTGCCGATAACGGTATCGGTATGTCAATGATGATGGCCGTACTTGCTTCCGAACAGTTGGCGCATCCGGCACTCGAATGCTTGTTTACAGTGGATGAAGAAACCGGATTGACCGGTGCTTTTGCTTTAGATAAAAATTTTCTCCACGGTGATTTGCTGATTAATTTAGATTCTGAAGATGACGGCGAAATTTTCGTAGGTTGTGCCGGTGGTATCGATACGTTGGGAATTCTTCCGTATAAAACAGAATTGACACCCGAAAATTATTTTGGATTTAAAGTTTCGGTTTCTGGGTTGAGAGGTGGTCATTCGGGTGATGATATAAATAAAGGTTTGGGTAATGCCAACAAAATATTAAACCGTTTTTTGTGGACAGTGAATCATAAAATGAATCTGCGCCTGCATAGCTTCGATGGTGGTAATTTGCGTAACGCCATTCCACGGGAGGCTTTTGCCGTGGCTTGTGTACCTTACAAAGAAAAAGAAAATATCCGAGTTCTGTTCAACCTTTATGTTGCAGATATAGAAACCGAGAAAGGAAGTGTTGAACCGAAAATGAAGCTTTCGTTGGAATCAGAACCGGTGTCTGAAACCGTGCTCGATAAGAAAAGCTCTAATGCCTTACTGAATATGTTGTATGCATGTCCTCACGGTGTAAAAGCGATGAGCCTTGATATGCCAGATTTGGTAGAAACTTCGACAAACCTCGCTTCTGTAAAAATGAGAGAAGGTAATAAAATTGAAATTACTACCAGTCAACGTAGCTCTGTTGAATCGTCGAAATACGATGTAGCTAATCAGGTTGAAGCCTTATTCACACTTGCCGGAGCAACCGTTTCGCATGGTGACGGCTATCCGGGATGGAAACCGAACCTTCAGTCGGAAATATTAAAGATTGCTTCCGATAGTCACGTTAAACTATTTGCCTACGAACCCAAGGTGCGGGCCATACACGCCGGACTGGAATGTGGTTTGTTTTTGGAAAAATATCCGCAACTGGATATGATTTCCATCGGGCCCACTATGCTTGGCGTTCATTCACCCGACGAAAGGTTGAGCATCTCAGCCACTCAGAAATGTTGGATTTGGCTGACGGAAATTTTGAAGAATATTTAAAGGTTTTAAGTTTAAAAAAATATTTTGTGATTTCCCGTACAAGGAGGTTTTTGATTTCCATTTTTTTTAATAAAATGAACAAACCGAATAAACATAAAATAATAAATGACCCTGTTTTTGGATTTATTAATATTCCAAACGATTTCTTGTATGATATTATCCAACATCCCTATTTTCAAAGGTTAGGACGTATAAAACAATTGGGTTTGTCGTCTACAGTTTATCCGGGGGCACAGCACACTCGTTTGCAGCATTCCCTGGGAGCCATGCACTTAATGGGGGCTGCCATACACCAACTGAGGGAGGAAGGACACGAAATTACTCCTGCCGAAGCAGAAGCTGTTCGCGCGTGCATTCTTTTGCATGATATCGGTCACGGACCTTTTTCTCATTCGCTGGAACACAGTCTGGTGAAAGAAGTTAGTCACGAAGAAATTTCGTTGTTGATGATGCAACATATAAATACGAAGTTGGACGGTAAATTAGACATGGCTTTGGCAATTTTTACCAACCAATATCCGAAAAAATTTTTACATCAATTAGTTTCCAGTCAGCTCGACATGGATAGACTGGACTATTTGAGCAGGGATAGTTTTTTCTGCGGCGTTAGCGAAGGTGTTATCGGTGCAGCCCGAATTATTAATATGTTAAACATCTATAACGATCAACTGGTAGTAGAAGCTAAAGGTATTTATTCTATTGAAAAGTTTTTGGTGGCACGACGTTTGATGTTTTGGCAAGTCTATTTACACAAAACATCCGTGGCAGCAGAAAAAATGTTAGTCAACATTTTAAAAAGGGCAAAAGAATTAGCCGCTTCCGGAGAAATACTTTTCGCCTCACCGGCTTTACATTATTTTCTTTATATTGAAATCAATAAGCAACAGTTTTTACATTCGAAAGAGGCTTTGGAACACTTTGCTATGCTCGACGATTCGGATATAATATGCGCCATTAAAGTGTGGTCCACACATTCGGATATAGTTCTGTCTGTATTGAGCAAGTCTTTTATAAACAGACGTTTATTTAAAGTTGAGACTCTGGCTGAATCTATTGACGAAGTGAAACATCAACTGTTTTTAAAACAATACCGTGAGCATTTCGGGATTAGTGCTTACGAAGCTGAATATTTGATGGGCGAAGAAGTGGTTAGTACGGATACTTACAGCCCAAAAGATGACAATATTAATATTTTATATAAAGATGGAACAATTAAAGATATTGCCGATGCATCGGATATGTTGAATATTACTGTCTTGACAAAGAGAGTAAAAAAGCATTATTTTTGCTATTTTCGTTTGTAGATTCAACTACAAAATTTACCCTTTTGATGGCTGTCTGATGATGGTCTTAGAAAATGGTTTTTGAAATAGCACCCCGATATTTATGGATAATTGGAAATTGTTTATTACTTTTGCAACCAAAATTTTTTAATTATGGAGTTTACAGCTCAACAAATTGCAGATTTTTTACAAGGTGAAATACTTGGTGATCCTTCGGTAAAAGTGAGTAACTTTTCGAAAATAGAAGAAGGAAAAACGGGGACTTTGAGTTTCTTGTCGAACCCGAAATATAACCAGTATCTTTATGAAAGTCAAGCCAGTATTATATTGGTAAACAAGGACTTTGAACCCGAGAAAGAAGTGAAAGCTACACTGATACGCGTTGAAAATGCGTATGAATCCCTTGCTTTATTACTCTCGTTGGTGGAAAAATCTAAACCGAAGAAAAAGGGGATATCTCCCTTAGCTTACGTGGCTTCTACAGCAGTAATCGGTGAGGATGCTTATATAGCTCCATTTGTTTATATAGGTGAAAGAGTGACCATCGGAAAAAATGTTTCGTTTCATGCCCATTGTAGCATAGAAGATGCTTCCAGTGTTGGTGACAACGTCATCCTGTTTTCCGGTGTGAAAATTTACCACGAATGCGTTATTGGTAACGATTGTATATTGCATGCAGGCGTAGTAATCGGATCTGATGGCTTTGGATTTGCACCCACAGAAGATGGTTCTTACAAAAAAATTCCACAAATGGGGAATGTAATTTTGGAAGATAATGTAGAAATAGGGGCAAATACAATTGTAGACCGCGCAACCCTGGGAAGTACTATCATTCGAAAAGGAGTAAAACTGGACAATCTCGTTCAAATTGCACATAACGTAGAAATTGGTACCAACACAGTTATTGCTTCGCAGTCGGGTGTTGCAGGTTCCACCAAAGTAGGAAAACAATGTGTTGTGGGAGGCCAGGTGGGCATTTCCGGACATATACACATAGAAGATGGCAATATATTTGGAGCTCAATCCGGAATTGCTAATTCAGTAAAATCAAACAATCAGGTATATCTGGGTTCACCGGCTATAGCAATAGGGAATTATCGTCGTTCATCAGTAGTGTTTAAAAATTTACCTGAACTTCAGACAACTATCTACGAATTGCAAAAGAAAATACAGGACTTAGAAAATAGAGTAAAAAGCATTTCTTAATTAGTATGTCAAAACAAAATACAATAAAACAACCCTTCACGCTTAGCGGAAAAGGATTACACACAGGTTTGGAAATTACGGTAACATTTGTACCGGCTCCGGAGAATCATGGTATAAAAATAAAACGCGTTGATTTACCCAACCAACCGGAAGTAGAAGCCGTGGCTGAACATGTTGCTGAAACTACTCGCGGAACCGTATTGAAAAAAGGAGATATGCAGGTCAGTACCATCGAGCACGCCATGTCCGCCCTCTATGCTTTAGGTATCGATAATTGTATGTTAGAAGTGAATGCACCCGAATTCCCCATACTCGACGGAAGTGCTAAATTTTTTGTGGAAGGAATTCGACAGGTAGGTATAGAAGAACAAAATGCTGAAAAGGATTATTATATTGTTCGCAAAAAAATAGAATACAGTATCCCGGAAACTGGTGCCAAAATCACCATTATGCCCGATGATACTTTTAGCCTGGATGTGCATATAGGATTTAAATCGGCTGTGTTGAACAACCAATTTGCAACACTGGCTTCGCTCACCGATTTTCCAACAAAAATTGCATCGGCCCGTACTTTCGTTTTTGTTCGTGAAATAGAACATTTACTTAAGTTGGACTTGATTAAAGGAGGCGATTTAAAGAATGCGATTGTTATTTACGATCAGCAAATACCTCAAATTGATTTAGATGCATTAGCTGATTTGATGGAACAACCCCATCAGGATGCATCAAAATTGGGTTACCTGAACGGAAATCCGGACTTCGATAATGAAGCTGCCTGTCATAAATTGCTGGACGTAATTGGTGACTTGGCGTTAATCGGTAAGCCAATCCGAGGAAAAATTATTGCTACCTATCCCGGACATAAAATAAATACCGACCTGGCTAAGCAAATCAGGAAGGAACTGAAAAAACAAGAAGTACAATCACCCGTGTACGATGATACTATTTTACCGGTTATGGATGTAAACGCAATACGTAAACTTTTACCACACCGCTGGCCTTTTTTGATGGTTGATAAAATTATTGAATTACGCGAGAAAGTAATCATCGGTGTAAAAAATGTTACAGCCAACGAAACATTTTTTATGGGCCACTTCCCTGCAGAACCGGTAATGCCTGGTGTGCTGATTGTTGAAGCAATGGCTCAAACGGGAGGATTGCTGGTACTGAATTCAGTAGATGAACCTGAGCGTTATTCTACGTATTTCCTGAAAATTGACAATGTAAAATTCCGACAGAAAGTAGTGCCGGGAGATACTATTATTTTCCACCTTGAAATGCAGGAAGCTATTCGTCGCGGATGTGCATTGATGCGGGGTCATGCCTTTGTTGGAGGAAAAATTGTTGCAGAGGCAGAATTCATGGCTCAAATCATAAAGAATAAATAGATTTTATGATTTCTGAATTCCAATTAATTTTAATTCTGATGCTTCCCGTTTATTATTTGAAAGAGAGAAAATAAAACTAAATTATAACAACACGTATCATTCCGCTTGTGATTAATAAAGATGATTCAAGCTTTTCTATGAAATGAAAGTCTTACCGACAGTTTTTTTACTATTGAAAGCTGCAAAGAAGAGTTTTAATAAATATGAATTGTGAAATCCGAAATATAAATTACTTTTGTGTGATATAAATTAACTGATAGAGAACTAATAAAATGAAACAACCCTTAGCTTATATTCATCCTGACGCTAAAATTGCTCCTACAGTAGTCATCGAACCATTTGTTACCATCGATAAAAATGTTATTATTGGTGACGGTACGCAGATTGGTTCCAATGTCACTATTTTGGAAGGCGTCCGAATCGGCAAAAATTGTACGATTTTCCCCGGAGCTGTCATTGGAGCAGTTCCGCAGGATTTAAAATTCAAAGGAGAAGATACGTTAGTTATCATTGGTGATAATACCACTATCCGTGAGTATGTTACGGTTAACAGAGGCACGGAAGCTAAAGGCAAAACTGTAATTGGGAGCAATTGTCTCATTATGGCTTATTGTCATGTGGCTCACGATTGCATTGTAGGAAATAACGTAATTATGGCTAATGCCACTCAATTAGGCGGTGAAGTAGTGATTGACGATTTTGCCATTTTAGGTGGTGGTACATTGGTTCATCAATTTACCCACATTGGTTCACATGCCATGGTTCAGGGCGGATCGAAAGTCAACAAAGATGTTCCTCCTTTTGTAAAGGCTGGACGCGACCCGCTTTCGTATGCCGGAATCAACTCTATCGGTTTACGTCGTCGTGGTTATACCAACGAACAAATACGTGATATTCAGGATATTTATCGTTATCTTTATTTATCGGGCATGAATACCTCGCATGCAATTGAACGCATTGAAGCGGAATTACCTGCAACCAAGGAACGCGACGAAATTTTACTTTTTGTACGCAATTCTCCAAGAGGCATTATTAAAGGCTATTTTGAGTAGGTAGCTCCAAATCTCCGTGAACCCTTTTTTTTGGTAGGTGTATAAAAAACATTCATTTAAGATGAGATAACTTCTATTCAATAAAGGAAATACAAAAAAAATAAATTCGAAATAGCACGCACAACTAATGAGCGTTCAAAGCCCCCCATCCCGATAACTATCGGGTTTGGGGGCTACTAAATTATATTATATTATGGAAATAGAACCTAACGAAGAAGCTCCCAAGAAAAGTTTGAATTTTATTGAAACTTTTGTGGAACAAGATCTGAAAGAAGGAAAAAATGGCGGACGAATTCAAACTCGTTTTCCACCGGAGCCGAACGGCTATTTGCATATAGGACATGCCAAAGCCATCTGTCTTGACTTCGGTGTAGCACGCAATTACGGTGGTATTTGTAACCTTCGTTTTGATGATACTAATCCGGTAAAAGAAGATGTTGAATATGTAGATTCCATCATGGAGGATATTCAATGGTTAGGTTACCAATGGGTAAATGTGTATTATACTTCCGATTATTTTCAACAACTTTGGGATTTGACTATCGAATTCATCAAGCAAGGTAAAGCTTATATCGACGAACAATCGGCAGAAACAATTGCCCAGCAAAAAGGAACTCCTACTGTGCCCGGAACCGAAAGCCCTTTCCGGAACCGTTCTGTAGAAGAAAATTTGGAACTTTTCCAAAAAATGAACTCAGGTGAAATTCCTGAAGGATCTATGGTGCTTCGGGCCAAAATTGATATGGCTTCACCCAACATGCACTTTCGTGACCCGTTGATGTATCGTATCATCAATTCACATCCACATCATCGTACCGGATGGACCTGGAAAGCTTATCCTATGTACGATTATGCTCACGGACAATCGGATTATTTCGAGGGAGTTACACATTCGCTTTGCACGCTGGAATTCGAAGTGCATCGTCCCTTGTACGACTGGTTTATCGATCAGTTTAAAAACTCGGATTATCGTCCACGACAAATTGAATTCAACCGCCTGAACATCACTTATACCGTGATGAGCAAACGAAAAATGCTCCAACTGGTACAGGAAGGTTTGGTAAATGGATGGGACGATCCCCGCATGCCCACAATTTGCGGCTTGCGACGTCGTGGTTATACACCCGAAGCTATTCACAATTTCATCGACAAAATCGGTTATACGAAAGTGGAGGGAATGATAGACGTTGGTTTATTAGAACACACCATACGCGAAAGCTTAAATAAAACGGCTACCCGTGTGAATGCAGTTATTGATCCCGTAAAGCTCATAATTACAAACTATCCCGAAGGGAAAACGGAGATGTTGGAAACCGTGAATAATCCGGAAGATGAATCGGCAGGAGTTAGAGAAATTGCTTTCTCCAGGGAATTGTATGTTGAACGTGAAGATTTTATGGAGGATGCTCCAAAAAAATTCTTCCGGATGACACCCGGTCAGGAAGTGCGCCTTAAGAGTGGCTTTATAGTGAAATGTACAGGTTGTAAAAAAGACTCAGAAGGAAAAATTGAAGAAATATATTGTGAATACGATCCCGAAACCAAAAGCGGTATGCCCGAAAGCAACCGGAAAGTGAAAGGAACTCTTCACTGGGTTTCGGTAGCTCACAGCATCCCGGCCGAAGTACGTATGTACGATCGTTTGTTTACCGTGGAAAATCCGTTGGCAGATGAACGGGATTTCAGAGATTTAATTAATCCCGAATCGCTCAAAGTGTTGACCAATTGCCGCGTCGAAGCTTCGTTGAAAGATGCTAAACCCATGGATCATTTCCAGTTCCAACGTATCGGTTATTTTAATGTCGATCTGGATTCAACTCCCGAAAAATTGATATTCAACAGGACTGCTTCGCTGAAAGATAGTTGGGCGAAAGAACAAAAGAAATAAGTTTTCAAAATTATTTTTAATAATTAATTAAAAAAACCGTTGTCGGATTTAAATCCAACAACGGTTTTTTTTATGAAACTTACAATTTCAGGCTTCTTTACAGTTTCGTCAAATGGCCTTCAACTGTTTACTGAATTTTTTACCTCAAAGGTACATAACCTACTCGTTCAACTATCCTTTGACCCTCGGCAGAAAGTATGAAATTTACGAAAGCCTGTGATCTTGGTACGGATTTTTTTTCCATATAAAAGAATAGAGGACGTATAACCGGGTAGGTTTTGTTCTTGGCTGTTAATTCATTGGGTTCAATGTAGTTTTTACCATCGAACGAAACATGCAGCGCTTTTACACCTTTTCCGATGTATGCCAATCCAACATAACCGATAGCACCTTTGGTCTGACTTACCGATTGAACGATAGCTCCTGTGGCAGGCATACTCAAAATTGAGTTCACGTAGTTTTTGTTTTTCAAAATGTGTTCTTTGAAAAATTCGTATGTACCTGAACTGGTTTCACGAGAGTAAGGGATGATTTTTAAATTAGCCCCACCCACTTGTTTCCAGTTGGTGATTTTACCTGTAAAAATACCTTCGAGTTGAGCACGTGTTAATTTCGATACCGGATTTGATGGATTCACAATGACTGCCAAAGCATCATAAGCAATAATCTTTTCAACTACCGATTTCCCTGATTCTTTGAACTTAAGTTTTTCATCAAATTTCATTTTACGCGATGACATGGCTATGTCGGTTGTTCCCTCCATAAGAGCTGCAATACCAACACCACTACCTCCACCGGTTACTGTTACCGATTTCTTGAATTTCTTCATGAATGCTTCAGCTTCTTGTTGTGCCAAAGGTAAAACGGTATCGCTACCTTTTAGTTTTTGTGCCTGAAATGAAGGAACTAAAGCACACAACATCATTAAACTTAAAATAATTTTTTTCATTTTGTTTTCTGTTATTAATATGTTAATAATTAAAATTAGAATTTATATTGGAAACGCAGAGTGAATACATTATCTGCTCGATCTTTCGTATAGTCGGCAACGGCAGTTTTTTCATTTACATTCATATCGTAATAGGCCATTATACGAACATTGTTGTTCATTCTGTACAGATAGCCAACTCCTAAAGTTGAATAAGCTACATCCGTTTTATTTGTTTTCTTTAATCCCGAAGCTGACGTTCCAGCACCTACTTCCATTCCTGATACACTCGTGTTAGGATCGTAAAAATCGAATTTGAATGTCAGACTGTGTTTCGTTTCGCCTATGTCCTGGGTAAGGTGCAGGTAAGCACCAGCAAAATTACGGATATAAGTATCTGTCAGTTTCGCTGTTTTGTTGTCGGTGTCAAAACCGGGGATAAGTCCTGATTTCGGGCTGCTTGAATTGTCCGATCTACCCGGTTGTTTGCCGGTTAAATATTCTCCACGTAAAGTGGTTAAACCAATAGGAGATTCTAAACTTATTTGAGCATCTATACCAACATATTGACGTTTAGCAAAACTATTTTTATTTGTCGCAGTACTGTCTACTTTAAATAAACCACCATCCATGGTATACACATATTTGTTTGCCTGTGATACTGAGCCGGAATAGAACGATGCTCCGAAACCATATTTAAGGTTGGATTCTGATTTATTATAAGATAAGTGACCAATTAAATCTTTTTTACTGTCGGTATCCAGGTAGATTCCGTTTCCGGAAAAAAGTCCGGCCTCCAGTTTCAACACGTTCCATGGCGATGTTTTAGGTGCCTGAAGCGTAAACATGCCTCCCAAATCCCTTTCGTCGGGGAATAAGGTCTGGAAGACCCTGCTTCTTTCGGGTGATTCGCGACGGGAAGACGAATAAGAAATTTCGTAACCAAACGGTCGGTCAAAAACTCCGCCTTTAATGGAGGCATAACCACCCCATGGATCTAATACACTTAAATAGGCATCTTTTAATGCAACTCCCTTTTCGGTTAAATCGAACTGAATAACACCTATATTTCCGGCATCTTCATATGCCAGTTTGATACGGCCCCGACGTACACCAAAACGGTTATAACTATCTGATTCATTTGGATTCTTACCGGCTCCGACTTTCAATGAACCAAGCGTATCGGTCGATTCCCACTGCGCCTGTATGTAGCCACTGACTTTTAATTTCTTACCCGTTTGAACAGCATCTTCAAGCAGTGTTAAACGTTGGTCAAGTACATTGAGTGTGTCTATCGCTTCTTCCACATTGAGTGTGTCTGTAACTTCTCCCGGCGTTTCTAATATTTCTTCCGGCATTTCAATCACCTCTTCTTGAATGTCAAGAGTGTCATTTTTATCTATTTCTTGAGAGAAAGCAAAAGACGAACTTAATAAGCCCAACACAATTGCTAAAGTTTTTAATTTCATTTTTTTGATTTTGAAATTTTTGATTAGTAATTTTTACGTTGCAAAGTAACTACGATATTGTTACATGATATTTACAAAGGTGTTACATTACCGTGACAAGATAGAAACGTTCTTAATTTTAAAAAGTTTTGAGGAGTTTGTGTCTCTTTTGGATTTACGTTTCCTTGCAAAATGTAAATGAGGACTGCTAATACTCAGGGGAACATTGTATTGTAAGGCTTTCAAAAGAATGTAACAAGTTTGTCACAACTTCTTCACTTCTCTTTAATATCTATTTCATTACTTTGCATCGTTATTTAAAACCAAGAAATAAGTGAAAAGATTCTTAGAAAAATTAGTAGAAGGAGCATTATTAATAAGCGGTAGTATAACCAGTATTACCATTTTACTTATTGTCATTTTTCTTTTTAAAGAAGCATCCGGATTATTTAAAACTCCGGTGATTGAAGAGGGCTATGTTTTGGCAATGAATAAGACAAATCCGGTAAAAAAGCTGAATTCTTACCAGATAAAGCAAATTTTCGATTCGGAAATTACAAACTGGAATGAGATTGGCGGCAAAGATGAACCTATCGAATTAGTTCGTCTGAGCGATTTAACCAATTATTATACGGAAGAAGAATTGGGTGCTGAGTTTGAAAATATTCCTGCTAAAGCGAGTGAACTGACCAGTAAGCATCCCGGAATTGTCCTGTTTCTTCCGAAACAATACGTTGCTAAAAAATTCGATGGAATCCTGTTAGACCGTGAAACGGTTCAGCCTGGAGATTTTTTCGGAGGCAACGAGTGGTATCCTACTGCCACTCCTTCGGCTCAGTACGGTTTGTTGCCCCTTTTGTTAGGTACACTTTGGGTTAGTTTGGGGGCTATATTGCTTTCATTACCTTTTGGTATTGCCGTTGCTGTTTATTTAGGCGAAATTGCTACGATGCGCGTACGAAATATTTTGAAACCACTCATAGAACTTTTAGCCGGAATACCTTCGGTAGTTTACGGATTTTTCGGTTTGGTGGTTATAGTTCCTTTATTACAGGAGAGTTTTAAATTACCGGTTGGCGAAACAGCTTTAGCCGGTAGTATTGTCCTCGCCATTATGGCACTGCCTACTATTATTACGGTAGCAGAAGATGCCATACGTACTGCACCGCGGGCTATGAAGGAAGCAAGCCTCGCTTTGGGCGCCACTCACTGGCAAACCATTTACCGGGTGATTATACCTTACTCCAAATCCGGAATTACTTCCGCCGCTGTGCTTGGCATAGGCCGTGCTATCGGTGAAACCATGGCTGTGTTGATGGTTACGGGTAATGCTGCTGTAATCCCCCATTCATTTCTGGAACCTGTACGAACCATACCGGCTACCATTGCTGCCGAATTAGGCGAAGCATCTGTCGGGAGCGGTCACTATCAGGCTCTTTTTGCACTTGGATGTATACTTTTCCTTATAACATTGATTATCAGTATAAGCATTGAGTTTATCTCTTCCAAGAAATATCAGTAAGAGACATAAGAACCAAGAGCCAAGACAAGAGAGGCAGAGGCAAAGAACAAAGACAAGAGAGGCTGAGGCAAAGGCATAAGCAAGACAAAGATCAAAGAACTAAGGATGGAATTGACATTATAAAGATAATCCTGGTTCCTGAATAACAAATCAACTAAATAACTAATTAACTAGTTAACCAATAACTAATTAACCAATTAACAAAATAATGGCTCCAATAAAAGAAAAAGGTAGCATAGATAAAAACAAGCGATGGTCACAAGCCATAGCATTCACTATATTTAAATTAATGAGTTACTCGGTTGTGGCCATTTTGATTTTCATACTGGGTTTTATCATATCTAAAGGAATAGGCGTAATCAGTTGGGATTTCCTGACAAAAGCTCCTGCCGAGGGTATGACCAAAGGTGGAATTTTCCCCGCCATTGTAGGTACTCTCGCCCTTGTTGCAGGTAGCAGCCTTTTCAGTTTCCCTATCGGTATTATGTCGGGTATTTATATGAACGAATATGCTGCCGGGAGTAAAATCGCTACCTTTATACGCATTATGACAAACAACCTGAGTGGTGTGCCTTCAGTTGTTTTTGGTTTGTTCGGTATGGCTTTATTTGTAAACACCATGGGATTTGGCGATTCCATTTTAGCCGGATCGCTAACTTTGGGATTACTTTCCTTACCTTTGGTGATTCGTACTACCGAGGAATCGCTCAAGGCTATCGATTTTTCTTATCGCGAAGGAAGCCTGGCGTTGGGTGCTACCAAACTGCAAACGATTCGCAAAGTGGTACTGCCGATGGCATTCCCGAATATTATCACCGGATTGATACTTTCCATTGGACGTGTTTCGGGTGAAACGGCACCAATCCTGTTCACGGTGGCTGCTTATTTCCTGCCGAAACTACCAACCAGTATTTTTGACCAGGTGATGGCTTTGCCTTACCATTTATATGTAATTTCAACCAGTGGAACCGATATTGAGGCTTCGCGCAGTATAGCTTATGGTACTGCATTGGTACTCATTGTTTTAGTTCTTCTTGTAAATATACTGGCTACTTTACTCCGAAGTTATTTTGCCAAAAAAGTAAAAATGTGACCCAATTAACGAATTAACGAATCAACCAATTAACCAATTATATGCTAACCATTGATGCAAAAAATGTTGACTTTTATTACAGCGAATTTCATGCGCTGAAAAATATTAGTCTCGAAGTCGAAAAAAACAAAGTGGTCGCTTTTATCGGACCTTCCGGTTGCGGTAAATCTACTTTTCTACGTATAATAAATCGAATGAATGACCTGATTGACGGCACCCGTATGACAGGTACTGTCCTTTTTGAAGGTGATGATATTTATGCTCCAAGTGTGCGGGTAGATGAATTACGTAAAAAGGTAGGAATGGTATTTCAAAAACCGAATCCGTTCCCAAAATCTATTTTTGAGAACATTGCTTATGGTTTGCGTGTTAATGGTATTAGTGATAAAACTTTTATCGAACAACGCGTTGTGGAATCACTTCAGTCGGCAGCATTGTGGGATGAGGTGAAAGACAAACTGAAAAAATCGGCTTTTGCTCTCTCGGGAGGCCAGCAACAACGGCTTTGTATTGCCCGTGCATTGGCTATATCACCCAAAGTGTTGCTGATGGATGAACCTGCTTCATCGCTAGATCCAATTTCAACGGCTAAAATTGAGGAATTGATTTATGAATTGAAAAAAGACTATACAATTATCATTGTGACACACAATATGCAACAAGCATCACGTGTGAGTGATAAAACAGCTTATTTTTATATGGGAGAATTGATAGAATACGATGAAACAACCCGGATATTCACAAATCCTCAGAAATTATCAACACAAAATTATATCACAGGGCGATTTGGATGATTTGTTTTTAGAGCCAAGAGCCAAGATCAAAGACAAAAGATCAAAGACAAAAGATCAAAGACAAAAGATCAAAGATCAAAGACAAAAGATTAAAGAACAAAGATTCGAGAGTATAGATAGACAAACAGTTAGTGATTTTGCGTTTATAAACTATAAACTATCGACTATCGACTATCAACTATCAACTATAAACTATCGACTATAAACTATCGACTATAAACATTTAACAAAAATATATGAGACTTCTGGAACAAGAATTAGTAACACTCCGACAAGACCTTATGGAAATGTGGAGATTAGTGATTTCGCAAGTGACAAATGCCGGTGAAGCTATTTTGTCTTTCGATAAAGATTTGGCTGCACAAGTTATCCGAAGAGAAAAAAAAGTGGATGCCTACGAGCTGAAACTCGATGGTTTTTGCGAAAATATTATCGCCTTACATCAGCCTGTTGCCATCGATTTACGTTTCGTTTTAGCAGTTCTGAAAATTAATGCAGACCTGGAACGAATCGCCGATTTTGCCAATGGAATTTCGCATATACTTATTTCCAATCCAACTATTATTCTCGATGCGGAAGTTATCACAGATACCAACCTAAGGGGGATGGTTGAACAGGTTAAGAAAATGTTGGCGCAAGGATTAGAGGCCTTTGAAAACGAAAAATCCAGTTTTGCTGCTGCCATTTTCAACGAAGATGCACAGGTTGACGAAATAAACGAAAATTCTGTTTCCGTCATTGCCAATTACGTTCAAAAAAATCCCGACCGGATATATGAGTGTTTACAATTAATTGGTGTATTCCGTAAAATGGAACGCATTGGAGATCATTGCAGCAATATTGCCGAAGAAATATTTTTCTACGTTGATGCCAAAGTTTTAAAACATGGCCCGAAAACTGTAAATGATTAGGTCGTAAATGACTGAAAGTTAAAGAAAAATACGTTTTACAAATTCATAAATAAATTACTTTTAGCTATTTGCTCAGGTAACACAAAGATAAATCATAAAAAACCGTTGCATATTCTGCAACGGTTTTTTTGTTGTCACTATTTTGTCATACAAATTACACGGAAGAATAATATTTTCGGAACATGCTTGTAACAGCCAGGGTCTATTTTTGCATCATGTTATTCAACAAAAATAATTAAAACAAAAATCAATTTGACAATGAAAAAGATTTCTTTAAATTACGCCGTCGTATTGCTAAGCGTTACCATGGCATTTACATCTTGTGATAATAGCGCTGATCCAAAAACGGATCCAATTTCGACTTCGAAAGAAGTTATAATTAAAACTGACATTACTGCCTCTCGTAACCTGGTAAAGGACTCGGTTTATGTTCTCGAAGGACAAATAAATGTATCGGGTACTATCAATATTGCCGCCGGTACTATCATTAAAGGAGATAAACTAACCAAAGGCTGTTTAATAATTCTTCCCGGAGGAAAAATAAATGCTGTTGGAACTTCTACACAACCTATTGTATTTACTTCACGCATGGCTCCGGGTTTACGCGCTGCCGGCGACTGGGGTGGTATAGTTTTAGTTGGAAAAGCTCCTGCGAATCAATCAAGTCCCGTTGTGGAAGGATTAAGCCGCGAGGTTGCTTATGGTGGTGGAACTGATGTCGCTGACAATTCAGGGAAACTGCAATACGTTCGTATCGAATTTGCCGGAATCGCATTACAACCCGACAAAGAAATCAATGGCATCACATTTTGTGCTGTTGGTAGCGGTACTACGGTTGATCACATTCAGGTTACATCTTCGGGTGATGACTCATTCGAATGGTTTGGTGGTACAGTGAATGCAAAATATCTGATCGCTTATCTTGGTTTAGATGACGAATTCGATACAGACTACGGATATTCCGGTCATGTTCAATTTGCCCTGGGTGTACGCAATCCACGTGTTGCCGATGTTTCTACTTCAAACGGATTCGAATCGGATAACGATGCTAACGGATCTGCTTCAACTCCTCAGACTTCTCCTGTTTTTTCAAATATAACGTTGATAGGTCCATGGAAAACAACTGCCGATAAAAACGTAAGTGCTTTGTTTGGTGCAGGAATGCATATCCGTCGTAACAGTTCGCTTTCAGCTTTCAACTCTGTTTTTGCAGGATGGAACACCGGACTTTTACTCGATGCAACTGCTACTTTTGCCAATGCAACAGCTGGAACGTTAGCTCTTCAGAATTGTGCTTTAGTGGGCAGCAAGGTGTTATCGGTTAACGGAGCAGGAATTACCGCTCAGGTAGCTACCGACTTTTTCAATACAACTGCTTTTGGTAACAAAATTATTGCTACCAATGCCGATGCTAAAATATCCAATTCGTTCTACGATGCGTCTAAAACAGGAACTGCTGCCATTCCTACTTCATTCTTACCTGAAGCCGGATCTGCATTACTGGGTGCCGGTGCATTTACACACACTAAATTAGCTGATTCGTTTTTCGATAAAACGGCAACTTATATGGGTGCATTCGGAGCAACCGACTGGACGAAAGAAACATGGGTGAATTTTGACGCTCAAAACACAGTTTATTAATCAATTCGTTTTTTCTAAGTAATCAAAGTGGGAAGAAGTTACGGTGACGTAACTTCTTTTTTTACTGAAATTTGCTTTTGTAACACATATTAAATTACTCGATGTGCGAAATCAAACCGTTCTTTTTTCGGTATTTTTGTACACTAAAAACTTTTAAAATCCTTCATTATGCGTAAAATATTATTTCCCTTATTGTTTTTGCTTTCGTTCTATTTATCGGTTTCAGCCCAAACAGATAAAATTGTTCAGAGTGATGGATTGTTTTTTACCGATGCCACTCAAACCAATTTGTTTAGCGGCGAATATAAAGAATATTTCGATGACGGATCACTCAAAGTGGAAATGAATATACTGAACGGCAAACCGGAAGGAGCCTATATTGTTTATTTCCCCAGCGGCAAACCCAACGAGGTACGCGCATACAGGAATGGCGAGTTTCACGGGGTGTGGCGCACGTATAATGAAGCCGGCCTGCTAATTGCTGAAGCAGAATACCGGAATAATAACAAACACGGTACCTGGCATGTGTGGGACGATTCGGGCATTATGCGTTACGAAATGCAATACACCGATGGCAAAAAATCGGGAACCTGGTATATGTGGGATGAAAAAGGAAAATTGCTGTCGGAGAAGAAATATTGATGATTCAAGTCAATATTTGATATTCATTGAAATGTACTTAGTTTGTAATAGTCTTGTAATAATTTCGCCGTTTCTTTGCATAGTAATATAAAAAGAAAAAAAATCTACAAACTAATAAAATACAGTTATGAAAAAGACCTTGTTTATCTCAATCATTTCATTCATGTTTCTTTCAATGAATATTTCTGCATCTGGCAATCCTGTACCTGAACCAAAACCCGAAGCGCAGGTACAAACTACTGTTTTACGTGGTATGGTTTTCGATAAACTTACAAACGAAACACTGGCTGGAGCTGCCATTACTGCTAACGGTAAAAAAGTTTATACCGACCTGGATGGTAATTTCACTCTTCCAAACCTTTGTGGCGATAAATGTCAACTGAAAATCAGTTTTATTTCATACGAAGAGCAAACGATAGATATTGATACTAACAGTACGCAATCACTTCAAATCAAGCTACAACAAAGATAATCAGGAAAAGTTAATTCTGAACAAAGAGGCAAATCCAACCGTGATTTGCCTCTTTTGCATTTAATGCTGTCTATTTACATAGTATTTGATTAATTGTCATACCTTTGTCATAGATATTACACAGTACCGAAATGTTTAATTAGTTCCTTTGTAACATAATTTTAATTCGATAATTTATGAATCCGTATCGTATTTTGGTCGTCGACGACGAAGAAGATTTGTGTGAAATACTTCAGTTTAATCTTGAAACAGAAGGATACACGGTGGATGTGGCCTATTCAGCTGAAGAAGCGTTAAAAAAGAACATCCCCGATTACAACCTGCTCTTGCTCGATGTGATGATGGGTGAAATGTCCGGTTTTAAAATGGCACGTATACTCCATGATAATCCCAAAACAACAGCCGTTCCCATTGTATTCCTTACCGCTAAGGATACCGAGAATGACCGTCTCACCGGTTTTACCATTGGTGCCGACGATTATATCTCCAAACCATTTTCTATCCGCGAAGTATTAGCACGTGTGAAAGCTGTTCTCCGTAGAGTAGAAGCAAATAAAAAAGGAGATGTTCCTGTTCAACTACTCGGATATGAAGCTCTTGTGATGCAGCTGGACAATAAGAAAGTATTGCTCGAAGGCGCTGAGATAGCCTTTACCAAAAAAGAATTCGAAATTTTGAGACTTTTCCTGGAAAACAAAAATCGGGTTTTTACGCGTGAAGAAATGCTTTCGCGTGTTTGGTCCGACGAAGTATGCGTACTCGATCGTACCATCGACGTGAACATCACCCGACTAAGAAAAAAAATTGGTCAGTATGGCAAAAATATAGTTACCAGACTTGGATACGGATATTGTTTCGAAGGATAGCTTTTAGTTTATAGTCGATAGTTTATAGTCAATAGTTTATAGCATCTTAGTTTCGTAAGGTCGAAACTAAAAATCTAAAGAAACAATAAAGCGAAAATTATCGGAGACGAAACTATTAAAATATAGGAGACTAAACTACTAACATCTAGGAGACGAAACTAAATTAATTCTCCGTCAACTAACGGATTACGGGTCTTGTTTCACAAGTGTCGTTCGTTTATAGTCTCGATGTTTACGGATCGGTCGTCGAAAAAGACAAAGGTATCTTAGGTCACTTTTGGTGGTTTCCCGGTAACCGAAAATCAGCTAAAAAAGAAATATATTATCTAATCAACCAATTAGTTAATTTTCCAATTAACTAATCAACTAATTACCCAATTACCCAATTACCTAACTCACTAACTCACTAACTCACTAATTAACCAATTAACCAATTCCCCAATCCCCGATTAAATGACCCTGAATAAAAGACTTTTCTTATATTTTTTCAGCATATTCTTTTTGATGTTGTCTATTATCTGTTTTTTTCAGTACCAACGGGAAAAGGAATTCAGAACCGAGCAACTCGACCAGATTCTGACTAATTATAATTTTACCATCCATAAATTTGTGGAAGAAAAAAATTTGAGTTGGGAGAGTTTAGACGATCTTGTGAGTCTTTTTCCCGACACTTTCCTGCGTGTAACTGTGATTGACACTACCGGCGTGGTACTGTTCGATTCTTCGGTGAAAAAGGGCACGTTGATGGAAAATCACCTGGACAGGCCGGAAATACAAATGGCACAAAGTACTGTGAACGGGAAAGCCATTCGGCATTCAGTTTCCACCGGACAAGATTATTATTATGTAGCCCACCGCTTTCCTCACGGCTATGTCAGGAGTGCATTGCCTTATAATGTCAGCCTGATTAGCATGCTTAAGGCCAATACTTTGTTCCTCTATTTTATGGCTTCTGTATTGGTTATGGCTGTATTTGCGTTGTATTTTATATCCAAAAAGTTCACTAAGTCCATCGATCGTCTGCGAATTTTTACCCAAAAAGCCGAGAAAGAAGAAATACAGGATACTGACATAAAATTCCCCAATGATGAATTGGGCGAAATAAGCAACAACATTGTGCAACTCTACAAACGACTGTTGCAGACTAAGGATCAGGTGGATCAGGAACGTGAAAAACTCATCAAGCACCTGCAAATTTCGCAGGAAGGACTCGGCATCTTTTCTGCTGAAAAGAAAGAAATTCTTGCCAACACGCACTTCATACAATATTCCAATATACTTTCCGACCATCAATGCGAAAGCTCCGATGAAATATTTATATTAACCGAATTTGCTGAAATCAACGAATTTATCGATAAAAGTTTGTTGAACAATCAGATGAACCGGAAACGGATTGTCATTGAGAAAGGCGGACGTGTGTTTGTGGTTCAATGTATCGTTTTTCAGGACGATACTTTCGAAATATCCATCAACGATATCTCGGTTCAGGAGCATGAAAACGAAATGAAACGGCACCTGACTCAAAATATTTCACACGAATTAAAAACACCTGTCAGCAGTATTTTGGGCTATATGGAAAGCATCATGAATAATCCTGACCTGGATCCCGATCGCCAGCGATTCTTTGTTGAACGATCTTTTAAGCAGGCACAAAGACTTAGTTCATTGCTTCAGGACATTTCCATGCTCAATAAAATTGATGAAACCCAGCGCCTCTTCGAAAAGGAACCTTGCCGGTTATCGGATGTCATTTCGGATGTGTTGAACGATGTGCATCTGCAAATAGAACAAAAGAACTGCCAGGTACTAAAAAACATGGAACCCGATATGCAAATCATGGGTAATCGTTCGCTGATTTATTCCATCTTTCGTAATTTAGTGGATAATGCACTGGCATACGGCGGGGATAACCTTACCATAGATATTAATTGCTACCGCGATGATGAACAGTTTTATTATTTTTCTTTTTCAGATAATGGAAACGGTGTAGCCGAGGAACATCTGAGTCGCTTATTCGAACGATTCTACCGCGTGGATAAGGGGCGTACCCGAAAAATGGGTGGTACCGGTCTGGGACTGGCCATTGTCAAAAATGCGGTGCTTTATCACCGTGGCAACATATCGGCTAAGAATGTACCGGGCGGTGGACTTAGCTTTATTTTCTCTCTGCGGAAATTCTGATTTTATTCCCTATTTATCCAATAATAAGCAATTAAATCTGACTTGGATTTTGCCACAGCAAAAGGTATCAGAAGTCCAGGCAAAGACATAAATCCTTATCGGGTAAGAAATAAAACTGATTCTTTATAAACAAAAGGTTATCATACAAAGAAAGCAGGCCAATCCGATAGAATTGGCCTGCTTTCTTTGTATGATTAATTGTTGAATTCTATATACTAATACTCCGGAACAGAGAGTCTATTTAAAATTCTTCAAATTGAATGTTCTCGTATTATTACTTTAAGAGTTAAACCCTATTATACTGTAGCATATACATTGGAAGATTCGTCTGCAGTATCGGTAAGTTCTGTGATGTACCTGCTTTCTGCGGACCGTATCCAATATTGAAATTCTCTGTTCCTGTTGATTGTTGTTGGAATAAAACCGAGCAACAGATCGAGATCAAAATTCTCTGCGCTAACACCTGCTTCCGATTGCATGGCATCTATCACATTGCATTCCTGCTCTATGTGTGCGGGGACCATTAATACGGGCTTCTGCAGATACATGGCCTCGCAAACTGATTCGAAACCTCCGGTAGTGGCATATGCCTTACAACCTGCCAGATAGTGCAGAAAGAGTGTGTCGCTAAGCTGATGCATCGTAAGCATGGGCGTCAGGTTCTCAGTCGGCTGTACATTTTTTTTATCCCAAAAGAAATGGAGTGGCTGTTGTGGATGTTTTCCGCTCCAGGCAGCTAATTCGTTGGCATAACCACTATTGAGCATATAGCCGTGTATGTAATTCCCATGGCGGACTTCCTGGTTCAATACTTCTTTGCGCAAAAGTGGGGGTACTATCGTTATTTTACCATAATGTGACTCTGCTTCCTCCCGAAACGAAAGAGCCAGAATTTTATTTGACCGTAATGCGGTTAGTTTTGTGTAGAAATTGAGTAACCTAAACTCTCCGATCTCTTTGCCCGTATAATTAAATGCCGGCGTGAGTAAAAAATATTGGTGAGCCACGTTCATCATGGGTGGGGCTGGATTGAAGATGCCATACGTAAACCCACACATAAGTTCGTAGAAGTTGACTACCACGTCGGGTTGTTTTTCCTGTATGGTTCGTCTGATGGTGAGTATGCTTTTTATGTAGACCGGCAATAGTAGCAAGTTGTAGAGAATGCTCACTAACAAAGGTGAATGTTTTCCTTTGGGTGTGGGCAGAAAATTCGGACTTTTAAAACTAATTATTTTGTCGGTGAACTTTTTAGTGAAAAACTCGGGTAAGGAACGTTTAAGGCTGCAACCAACCATTACGGCCACCACTTCGTGCCCGTTGCGTTCGAGCATGCTTTTCAAACTCAGGGCCTGAGTAAAATGGCCTCTGCCCTCGCCTTGTACTACAAAGAGGTATTTCATGTCGTTAGGATTTATTGAAGTTATAGAAAACTGAGTTGATACAGAAAAAACTGCAAGAAGTTAAATGCATAACTCGTAAAAGTTTTAATTGGAGAAAGCAACTCTCATTCCTTTTTTAGAAGGAAGTGATAATCCGGGTTTTTCTTCCGGTGTTACTAATTTCAATTTTTTCCGGGAATTTTCAAGTGCAATTGCATCACGGTGCATATATACTTCCCAGCTGCCATCTTCGTGTTCCAGCAAAGCCGACATGGTTTCAACCCAATCACCCGAATTGAGGTAATGTATACCATCTATCTGTCTGTCGGCCGGGTGATGAATATGTCCGCAAATAATGCCATCTACATGACGGGTTCGTGCCAGTGCAACCAGCTCTTCTTCGAAGTTGGAAACATAGGATACGGCCGATTTGACTTTCTGTTTAATGCTTTGCGATAGTGAAAAATACGGTAAGCTCCTTTTGGTACGGTAAATATTGTAAATGCGGTTAATCCAGAGTAGCAGCGAATAACCCACATCTCCCAGTTTGGCAAGCCAAACCATTTTGGAGGTGATACTGTCAAATATATCTCCATGGATAACATAATACCGTTTTCCATTCATTTCATGCATATAATCTTTCACAATGGATATATTAGCAAATGAAAATGGAGCCAAATGATCGATAAAATCATCGTGATTTCCACGAATATAGACTATATGTGTATTCTGTATTTCCATCATTTTCATGAGTACTTTGAAGAAGTCCGAATTTTCTTTCTTCCATTTTCCTTTACCTCCTTTTTGAAGTTGCCATCCGTCGATGATGTCACCGTTCATAATCAGGGTTTTGCAATTTACCGTGCGAAGAAAATCGGTGAGTTCGCTGATCTTGGAATATTCCGATCCGAGGTGTAAATCGGAAATAACGATCGTTGGATAATATTTTAATGTGTTCATATTCTGTCTGTTTTATTATACAAAATAACAACTTGCATGTTGCAGCAGTAGAACAACTCAATGACATTACAATGAAATCATCCAAACGAAAAGTCCTAAATACCTGAGGTACTTAGGACTTAATTCAAGACTAAGAAAATATTTTTTGCAAAGTTGAAGTTTGAACAACAGATGATTTGACTATCCCTGTTTTATATTTTTAAATTGAAAGTTTAAAGTCTATCTAAAGTAAAAAAATTACTTTAATTCCAGGAATGTATAAATAACTCTGTTCTTCAATACACACTAAACACTAAACCCTAAACCCTAAACTCTTAACTATAAACTATCGACTATAAACTATAAACTATTTCAAAACTTCCAGCTTGCACCCACCGACCAGGTCCGACCCAGGTTATACACTTTGTTGTTGAATTTTTTTGATTTCGAAACACCGTCTTTTACATAATCGTAGGTTTGTTGGGTTACAAAGTCCTGCGCCAGTAAATCCTTCAATCCAAATTTCAATTCCAGACTTTTTCCTATTTTCTTATTCAGAGAGAAGTCGATCACATGTCGTTGCAATTCGTAAATATCGGGGACAACCACTCCGCCCTGGTTTAGCTGAGCAGCCACCACGATACGTTTGCCCATCACGTTGTACATAAGGGATGATGACAAACCCAGTTTATCGTTTTGGTAAAATAAGGCTGTATTTATCACAAAAGGCGATTGACCTTGCAGCGGACGGCTGCGTTCGGTTTGAGTATTGGCAAATTCCACCTGACTGTAAATATATGATGCATTCATACTCAGCGTGAAATTGCGTAGTCCTATCAACGATTCCAGCGATTTTTTTACTTCCATTTCTATCCCGTAATTGGTAGCACCTATTGCATTTTCAAAGGAATAATTCGAACCGGTTCCCACACTGATCATTTCGATGGGATTGGTGAAATGTTTGTAGAAAGCGGCAACGGAGAATGTCTCGTTTGGTGTGGGGTAATGTTCGAAGCGCAAATCGAGGTTTTGAATGGTAGCGTCTTTCAAGGCCGGTTTCCCTGTTACCGAGAACTTTTCTGTGAAATCATAGTAGCTAAATGGTGATTTTTCGCGGAATTCGGGACGGTTGATGGTGCTGGCATAAGCCACCCGAACCAATGTTTTGTCTGTAAAATTAAAGCTTGCATTGATAGAAGGGAAAAGATTAAAAGTTGGTTCATCCAATTTTATCGGAGAATTAGCGTTGTAGAATCCGTCCAACTGGAGCCGGTTATATTCGGCACGAACGCCACCATAAATGTTCAACTTGCCAACCGGAAGATTTACAGCTACATATCCTGCTGTTAGCAGGTTTTTAGCATCGTAACTGTTGGCAACATCCGTTTGATCTGCGATTATCAGTACTTTGTTTTGTCCCAGGTAGGGTTCGGTGAACAAACTTTCGAATTCGAGTGCATTGATTTCGATGTCGCTTAACGGATAGTTTCCGGAACTACGATAACACAAACTGCGTTCGTCAAAGTTTCGTGTTTTATATTCAGCATATCCACCGGCTTTAAGGGTAGGCGACAGGCTCCCTACTGTCAGTTTCTGTTCGTAATTTACAGCTGCCGTGTTTAAATACTCATGGTTGGTCAGGTAAAGCCGTCCCAACTCGTTAATGCTGGCAACAACGGGCAGAACGTATTCATAAACGCCATCGGCATTTTCTTTCATGCTCCGGTTCTGGAGGTCGGGTTCTATGCGGTTGGCATAAGCAAATCCCGTGTTCCAGTCCAGTTTGGAATCGTCGTTGTTGAATAATTTGTGATTCCCGCTCAACTGACCCGAATAAGTAGTGCGGCTCGAATACTGATTGCTGAAGTATTTGAAATTCCCCTGGCGGTAGTTGTTCCAGCCTTCGGTAGTGGTCGATTTGTCGACACCTATCTGGTTTAAGATGTTTCGGAATTCCAGTTTAGTGCCTTTGGCGGTTTGATACGCCCAGTTGTGCATCAGGCCTACTTTAAATTCCTTGGTATAGATGTCGGCAGTATAATTATAATTAAAAGTCGGTGATTCCGTATCAGCATCGAAGCGTTCGTAGGTATTGTTTTGCATATTGCTGCGGTTGCTGTAGGTGTTGTTATAGGTAAGGGAAGTGATAGTACCGACACGCGCACCGTTGTCTAAACTCCATTTTTTACCAAAGGCAATAGCTGCTTTCTGATTGGGCAAAGCCATGTGGCGTTGTGCTACCCATTTGTTACTCAAACGTAGTGCATATTCATCCCGTGAGTCTATATTTACACTTTCCAGGTTGGTCGGGAAGTCAGAAGGAATGCTTCGTGCATTGCTTCCTAAGCCGAGAAAATCGAGCGATGAGCCGGGCAGGTTATAGCTATCTTTAAAAGTAGTTAGTTCATTAAATCCGGCACCGTATTCCACGCTCAGAAAATCTTCGTCAGGTATGTTTTTGGTTGATATTTTGATAAAACCTCCGGTAGCTTCCGCTGGAAGTTCCGGAGAACCGGTTTTGAAGATCAATATATTATCTATCATGTTACTGGGTATAGCATCGAAAGAGAAAGCTTTAACGTCGGTTTCGCTGCTGGGTGTTGCGGCGTTGTTCAGCCACACATTGTTATAACGTTGGTTGAGTCCGCGTACCACTACGAAGCGGTTATCCTGAATGGTCACGCCCGGTATACGTTTTACCACTTCCGAAGCATCCTTATCGAGCGTTTTACCTATTTGCTGCGACGATATGCCGCTTACTACCTGCACGGCCGATCGCACGCTTTTCAGCATCGATAATTCAGTGTCTGTGCGGCGTTGAGCAACTACCTGCACTCCTTCCAGCGTCAAAGCTGCATCTTCCAGCTCTATATTGAGTGGTGTAGACTGGTCTTTTACTACCTGGATATCGGGAATACGTAAGGTTGTATACGATACGTATGAAATCACCAGGGTATATTTGCCCGGAGCCAATCCGCTTATTTTGTAGTTGCCATCAATATCTGCCGTGGTTCCTTTGAGTGTTCCTTCAATAAGTACAGTGGCACCCGTTAGGGCTTCATTGAGCTTCATGTCGGATACCCGACCGGCTATGCTACTTTGTGCATGTAAGGTTAACGACGAAAATAGTATCAGGGCAAGAAATAATGAACGAATAATTATTGGTTGTTTCATCTGGGTTTGAATCATGTTTTTATTTATGCCGCAAAATTACGACACGTCTGTTTCAAAGTTGATAAGAAGATATGACAATGAAGTTACTATAATTTAAGAGGGCAAATTATATAAACCATTTTTCTGTTTATCAAACAGAAGTGTACCTGAAGACGGATCTTTGCTTCTGTAAATCTGCTCTGATTTCAGTGTGTAAAAGCTTTTGAAAGAAACCTAACAAGAGCCGGTTGAGAAAATATGTTACAAAAGAATTGAAATGTAAAACAATATAAGTAATTTTGAAAAAGAAAATAACTCAACTATAAAACAGAAAGTTGTTTCTATTGCACTCCATTACTGTCAAAATGGTTCGTTTTTTAATTAGTAAGGTAGAACAAATATTACATTTAATAGGATGAAAAAAACCATTAATTTGCTACAGCTTTTTTTGCTTATCTCAAGTTCGGGCTTTCTTGCAGCACAACTATCACCCCAAATCATCAATGTGGAAGGTCGTAAAATGACATCCCTGGATGGAAACTGGAAAACCATTATCGATCCTTTCGAAAACGGGTATTACGATTACCGCCGGTTACCATTGAAAGATGGGTATGGGTCCGATAAAGATGTGACTGATAAATCGGTATTGCAGGAATATAATTTTGCAACCGATAGAACCTTAAATGTTCCCGGCGATTGGAATACCCAGCGTCCCGAATTGTATTATTACGAAGGTACAGTCTGGTACCGGAAGAGATTTGAGTATCAACCCAAAGCCGATAAACGCATTTTCCTTCATTTTGGAGCGGTGAATTACGAGGCTATTGTTTTTGTAAATGGAAAAGAAATAGGCCAGCATATTGGTGGTTTTACGCCTTTCAACTTCGAAGTCACCGGACTACTTAAGAATGGCGAAAATTCGGTGGTGGTGAAAGTCGATAACAAACGCAAACTGGAAGCAGTGCCCACCATCAATTCCGATTGGTGGAATTACGGTGGAATTACGCGGCAGGTTACTTTTGTTGAAACTCCAAAGACTTATGTACGCGATTATTATGTACAACTAAAGAAAACCGACAAAAACATCATCTCCGGTTGGATGCAACTGGATGGAGATCAGCTGACAAAAACAGTAAAAGTAGAAATTCCTGAATTGAAAATATCTCAGAAACTGACCCCGGATGCCAATGGTTATGCCGCTTTTGAAGTAAAAGCCAAACCAACGTACTGGTCACCGGAAAATCCAAAACTGTACACGGTAAATATATCGGTTGATGATGAACTTGTTGCCGATGAAATTGGATTCCGTACCATCGAAACCAAAGGAACACAGATATTATTGAATGGAAAATCCGTTTTCCTGCGTGGAATCTGTATTCACGAGGAAGCCGCATTCCGCAACGGCAGGGCATATTCCAAAGAAGAAGATATAACCTTGCTGCAATGGGCAAAAGAGTTGGGATGTAACTTTGTGCGCTTGGCACACTACCCGCACAACGAGCAAATGGTTCGTCAGGCAGAACGTATGGGTTTGATGGTGTGGTCGGAAATACCCGTTTATTGGACTATACAGTGGAGCAATCCCGATACCTACAAAAATGCAGAAACTCAACTCACTGATATGATTACCCGGGATAAGAACCGTACCAATGTCATCATTTGGTCTATTGCCAACGAAACTCCGCATGGCGCACCGCGTTTGGAATTTCTGACCCGTCTGGCTGCCAAAGCCCGATCGATGGATCCCGTCCGCCTGGTTGGTGCGGCTATGGAAAAGGAAGAAGTAAAACCCGGAATGATGACAGTCAATGATGAGTTGAGCAAGATTATGGATGTGCTCAGTTTCAATCAGTATGTGGGTTGGTACGATGGATTGCCCGAAAAATGCGATCGGGTGAACTGGACCTTTGCCGAACAAAAACCGGTCATCGTCACCGAATTTGGCGGAGATGCACAGTTTGGATTACGTGGTGGAAAAACCGACCGGTTTAGTGAAGATTATCAGGAAGACCTGTATATACGCACCGTGAACATGTTGAAACGCATACCCGGTTTAGCCGGTACCACGCCTTGGATCCTGAAGGACTTCCGTTCCCCGCGCCGGCAACTGAGAGATATACAGGATGACTTTAACCGCAAAGGCCTGGTATCGGATAAAGGAGAGAAAAAGAAGGCTTTCTATGTGATGCAGAAATGGTATGAAGAGTTGAAAAAACAATATAAATAAAAAATAGATTTCCTTTTAGGTAAGATACAAGACCCGCTCAAATCAATAGTTTGAGCGGGTCTCGGTTTTGCTAAATACTTATATGAATCTACTCCGAAAGCCCAATACTAAAGAAACGCCACCAAGTCACTAAGATACTAAGTATCAAAAAGCTTTGTTATTCAGTACTGTAAACTTTCCGACGCTTGATGGATGGTGTCTTAGTGGCAAAAAAAGAATTTTCGGAGTGTGCTCAATCTATTAATTAATTCATTATTCTATAATTCCAACCGTATAACTAATAAAAAAGACCCGCTCAAATCATATCTGATTGAGCGGGTCTTGTTTATTTTCTCTTATACACGATACTGAAAGTCAAAACTCGTAATCCCGTGTTCTATAGGGAGTAAATAGTAAATGGCTAATCCCGATAGCTATCGGGAGTAAATTATTTAAACTCTTCCCAATCAGTTCCCAACATACTGCCCGTTTTGATAAACTGAGTATGCATGCCAAAACAGGCAGCCAGGTTCTGAGGAGTATGACAAGTTCCCGAAAGTTTCAGGTAGTCGAGCAACATTTGTTTGTATGCAGGTTCCACGCAGTTTTCGATTATTGCTTCGGCACGTTCTACCGGTGCTTTGCCACGTAAGTCGGCGATACCGTGTTCGGTGATAATCACATTTACCGAGTGTTCGTTCTGATCTACATGCGATACCATGGGAACGATAGAGCTAATCTTTCCTCCTTTGGCGGTGGAAGGTGTAGTGAAGATAGAGATGTAAGCGTTGCGGGTAAAGTCACCCGAGCCGCCAATACCGTTCATCATTTTAGAACCCAATACGTGCGTGCTGTTTACGTTGCCAAAAATATCAGCTTCCAAAGCGGTGTTGATAGTAATAAGTCCCAACCGGCGTGCAATCTCCGGATTGTTGGATATTTCCTGTGGACGAAGAACAATTTTGTCGCGGAAGAAATCCAAGTCGGCATAGATGCTTTTCAAAACTGAAGGAGTAACGGTCAGCGAGCAACCGCTGGCGAATTTCACATGTCCTTCGCGGATCAAATCGATAACGGCATCCTGAATTACTTCGGTGTACATTTCGAAAGGAGGAATGTCGGGATTAGATCCCAGCGAAGACATTACCGCATTGGCAATATTTCCCACACCCGATTGTATAGGCAGGAATTCAGCTGGGATGCGACCCATTTTAATTTCATTGGCCAGAAAGATAGCTACGTTGGCACCAATCCGGTCGGTGATAGCGTCGGTAGGAGTAAAGCCGCCCACTTCGTCGTCGCGTTCGGTTTCTACTACACAAATTATTTTCTTTGGATCAACTTTCAATACAGACGAACCGATACGATCCGAAGGTGTATAGATAGGAATTTCCTTGCGGTGAGGAGGATCCAAAGGTTGGTAAATGTCGTGGAAACCACGGAGTTCTTTGGGATGGTTATGATTCCACTCAATGATGATAAAGTCGGCCAATTCTGCAATGGTGGGCGAGATGCCTACACCGGAAGTAAGAACCAGTTCGCCTTCGGCATTCAGGTCGCAGACTTCGATAATGGCGAATTTGGGTTTGGGCATAAAGCCGTAACGCAATTCCTGAGCAAGTACCGAAAGGTGCATATCGAAATAAGGTGCGCGATCGCCATTCAATGCCGAGCGCAAGTCTTTGTTTGATTGATAAGGTGTACGGAATAAAATGGCATTGGCGCGGGCCAGGGCTCCGTCGAGCGAATCACCGGTGGATGCACCCGAATACATACCTACTTTGAATTCTTTCCCTTCGGCATGAATAGCTTCTGCCCGTTTGGCAATGGCTGTTGGAACTTCTTTGGGGCAACCGGCAGGGGTGAATCCGCTGAATCCGATTACATCGCCATTGTTTACAAAGCTCGCCGCCTGGTCGGCAGTCATAAATTTAAATGTTTGTTGCATATCAATTAATTTACAATTTTACAATTTACAATTATATTCCCGATAGCAACCGGGATTACAATTTGATTTCGTTAAGTCTTTGTGTCCCTTTGTGACTTAGTGTCTTTGTGGCAGAAAAAACAGACAATAGTAAAGACAGCAGGTTTCACAAATATTTAAAACAGAGAAAGGCCTGACTTAAAGATATAGATTTTACTTTTATTTGTTATTCTGATAATAAGTGACTTATAAAGATATTAAGTACTTAAATGCATATAAAAGTAACGGTCTGAAATCGGGTGCAAAATTACCGATTTTATTCCAATTAGCTATGATAAACAGACAACTAATTACAGAAAAATTTCATTAATTAAAAATCAATTGAGCTAAAGTCGTATTTCAAATTAGAGCCTCTCCCTAAATTCCTCCGCCTCAAGATAGCTATCTGTATGGCGGAGAGCGACTTTGCAGAGTGTAAACGAGGCATTGAATCTCTTAATTTGAGCTGCCTCTTTCCCCCTCTCCTCCGGGAGGGGGCCAGGGGATGAGGTCGGGATAGAGGTCATTTAATAAAAATAAACCAATGGTTCAAAATTCGGATATTATACTAATAATTATTTCTAACTACTCATATATCAATATTCATAAAAAAGAGCGCCCAAAAACCCGTTATTCCAAAAAAAATGTTGATATTTGCATATAAGATTGATTGTATAAATATGTGATTTTATTATTTCGACTTAAAAAAAGAACCAACAACAAGAGACATACTAGTTCACAATAGACTGAATTCATTTAAGCGTTATTATGAAAAATATCACCCAAATAACCAATGAAGATTGTGACATCCTGCTTGCGGAACTAACCAATCAACTAAATAACTAAATAACTAATCACCTAATTAACCAATCACCTAATTAATCAATCACCTAATTAACCAATTAACTAATCAACTAATCAACTAAATATGACAGCAAACGACATTCGCCAATTAGAGCCCAAAGCTCTGTGGCAAAATTTCTACAGTCTCACACAGGTTCCCCGTCCTTCGGGAAAAAAAGAAAAAATAGGCGCTTTCCTCGAAGACTTCGGTAAATCATTGGGTCTGGAAACATTACGCGACGAAATCGGTAATATACTGATACGCAAACCTGCTACACCGGGTATGGAAGACCGCAAAGCGGTTATCCTTCAGGCTCACATGGACATGGTTCCACAAAAAAACAGCAAGGTAGCTCATAACTTTGACACCGATCCCATCGATGCTTATATTGATGGCGACTGGGTAACTGCCCGTGACACGACATTGGGTGCCGACAACGGTATAGGAGTAGCAGCGGCTATGGCCGTACTGCAATCGAAAGATTTTCAACATCCTGCCATCGAAATGTTTATCACTACCGATGAAGAAACAGGTATGTTTGGCGCTAACGCCCTGCAACCGGGATTTTTGAAGGGAGACGTACTTATCAATATGGATTCGGAAGACGAAGGCGAACTCTACGTGGGATGTGCCGGCGGTATCGATGCCGATATCACTTTCCGTTACAACGAAGAAGGTGTTCCCGAAGGCGATATGGCTTTGAAAGTTTCATTGACCGGACTCAAAGGCGGACACTCTGGAGTAGATATTCCCCTTCAACGTGCTAATGCCAATAAACTGATGTTCCGCTTCCTCCGCGAAGCAGTTGCCGAATTTGAAGCCCGTTTGGTGAGCATCGATGGTGGTAGCCTGCGCAACGCCATTCCCCGCGAAGCATTTGCCGTGATCACCGTTCCTGCCGAAGGAGTCGATGACCTGGTTGGTTTGGTGCAGGAATTCGAAGAACTGTTTATTTCCGAATTCAAATCAATCGAAGATACCCTTTCGTTCCAGGTGGAACAGGTAGCTCTGCCAACCGGAGTAATTCCCGAAGAAGTACAGGACGATTTGATCAACGGCGTAACAGCCTGTCCCAACGGAGTATTCCGTTTTATAGCCGAAGTGCCCGAAATAGTGGAAACATCCAACAACCTGGCTATTATCAAGTCCGATGGTAAATCTATTATTGTACGTACGCTTATCCGTAGTTCGGTGGAGTCGCGCAAAGAAGAACTGGCAGCTATGGTTGAAAGTGTATTTTTGCTGGCAGGAGCCAAAGTGGAATTCACCGGAGGTTATCCGGGCTGGAAACCCAACCTGGATTCACCCATGTTGCACGAAATGACCAAGGTTTACGAAGATAAATTTGGTAAAACACCCAAGGTAATGATTATTCATGCCGGACTGGAATGTGGTATACTCGGAAAGAATTATCCAAACATGGATATGATCTCTTTTGGACCAACCATTCGCTTTCCACACTCGCCGGATGAAAAAGTGAACATTGCCACCGTGCAGAAATTCTGGGATTTTCTGTTGGCTACTCTGGCAAATATCCCTAAGAAATAATAAAATAATGACCTCTAACCCCTCAAGGGTAATTGGAAAAGACAGTGACCTTTAATATAAAAGGTCACTGTCTTTTTTGTTGGAAAACGAATTAAGACGAATTAAATCGAATTACACGAATTATGATTCAATGTCGTTTAGTCAAACCTTTCCCTCGGTAGGCGCCCGGGATGACGGAATTCCGATTCCATCAACAAAAACAAAATTAAATGACTATCAGCTTTTGCACCCAATAATAATATTTTCCCGTAGGGAATAAATATCCATAGAAACGATTAAATACCAAAACATTTGCCCGTAGGGGATTGATACATTAATCTATTGAGCCCACTCCGAAAAGTCTATTTTGCCACAAAGACACAAAGACACAATCCGCCAGGCGTCGGAAAGTTTACAGTGCCGGATAACAGAGCTTTGTGATTCTTTGTGTCTTCGTGTCTTGGTGGCGTTCGCTTATTATTGGGTTTTCGGAGTAGACTCATCTATTGGATTATGTTTATCTCCAGCGGAAAATAAGCATCGGGTATATTCGTTCTTTCTATGAATATGAATCTGCTACGGAGAAATTGCTGATAATCATATTTTGCCTTCCAATGTCGTTTAGTTTAGATCTTTCTTCCGGCGAGTCTGAATGTCCCCTAAATACAATCGAATATTTCATCGCAGGCATTATCTGTGTAAGTCATTTTTCTATCCCGTAAAACGGAATGTCGGGTACTCCATCTGTGAAAATCCCATCTCAAGTAAATACCGGTTTAAATCGATATAGGCAAAAAATATTTTTTGAAAAATAAAACTTTTTTTTAATTCTATTGTTTATAGAATAATTACTTTCCCCGCCTGTGCAAAAAGGGAACTAAAATGCTCACAGGCAAACCCTCCCAATTTCTTATTTCACCCGCGTGGGAAAAATGTTGCCCACCTCTCTATGAATTTATTTTGTAATCTTCCACATTAAATGGATAGGTTAGATTTCAACACCTGCATCCCTGAAACAGGAAATGCAGCTTTGTAAAAACGATTTGTTTCCGGTTAATATTTCCCGCTACCAAATGGATAAACGAAGAGGATGAAAATAGCGCTGTGTATACCCCCGAAAAGACAATAGATTCAAATTCGAATGCTTCTGAGATAAATAAAAGTATGACTGACTGAAAGATAAAGGCAACCGTATACAAAAAAGAACGCTTCTGAAGGACAAATAAAGGCAATTGACAATATAGATGAACGCTATTGACGGACGAACTAAAGCATCGGCAACATAGATGAACGCTTCTGACGGATACACAAATGTTATTGACATAAAAACAATGCTTATTAGGATGCAGGGGATAAGCAACACTGGATAAAAAAGATCATTAAAGAAAAATACAGGCTATAAACTTTTTACAAAGACTTCCTGCCAGCTTGCAAAAGCAATTAAAAAAAATGGAAGCAATGGATTTGGGTAAAAAAGATTTGGTACAAAGATTTCAACGGGTCTGCGTGACAGATTTCCTCTATCAGGTGCAACAGGCAATAACCAATTAATTTATCTTTCAGGTTCTTCCTCTTGTAAATCATTTTAACAAGTTACTCTGTTTTTTTTATAACAAATTATTCTGACAGTAAAACAAAACAACATTTTAGTAATGCTTTATCGTTTGTTAGCCTTTTTGAAGGCCAATCTTTCATGTTTTAGTGGTTTTGCGGCTATAAATGAATTAATTACCAGACTCGATGATTTAATTATCAAAATTGAAAATTTGAAAGAGAAACAAAGCACAGTCACTACAGGATTGCGGAAAAAAAAGGATGGCTTACGTTCTGTTGCAGGCAAAATGGCTTTGGAAGTGAGTAATGGTTTGCTGATTTATGCAGAAGCCTCAAATGATGAGGTACTTGCAGAAGCGGTAAAGTTTACTATCACTGATATGAATAAGTTATCAGATAGTAAATTGAGTACTACACTGGCGATTATTAATACCGCCGCACAGAATAACAAAACGGAACTGGAAAATAATGGTATTAGTTCCAACAAAGTTGACTATATGAAATCTGCCATCGACGCTTACAGAGCGTTTATTAACACGACTAAAGACGCAAATATTGCCCACAAACAGATTACGGGGAAGATGGCTAATTTATACAAAGATGTTCTCAAAATAGTGAGAAAAATTGATTTAATGATGGCTACTTTTAAGTTCACCAATCCTGAACTTTATAGTGAATATCAGTCTGTACGCAAAGTATTATCCCGCTTCGTATCCCTGGTTGCGAAAGTGAAAGTGTCTGACAGCAGTACTGGTTTGGGAGTAAAGGGTGTTCGGGTCCTTTTTACCATCGACAAAGAAGTGAAAGTGGATAAGTTAACCGCTGCGGGGGGAAGCCTGAGCATAAAATCACTGACCGCCGGTAAATATAACGTCAGTTTTTCCAAAATTGGTTATATAACGCAGAATCTGATGACAAATATTATTAATAATGAATTTACGCCACTGAATGTAAATCTGGTAAAAGAAATCAATTAATAAATCAAGGGGTGATAGCTGACCTGGTCATACGCTAAAAAAATTGAAAACAATGCGAAAAGGCCTTACTGGTTGTCATCCCTGTAGATTTATCCGTTTTTTTTATCACTGTTCAGGCGGATACAGGTTCCCTGAATTTTTATATGCAAATCCCGACGACCAATGTAGCATTCCTGCATGCAGAGACAGAAACTTTGTTTGCCGATAAGAAAATTACCTTAAAACAATTAGTTAGCTATGAAAATCATCCAGTTGAAATCAAGAAAACCCCAGTTTGTTTTGGCTTTGTTTTGTTGTCTGTTGTCCTTCAGTTCCTGCGTCTCGTTGGTAGCGCCCTACGATGCACAGGTGAATGAAAAGATTCTGGTCTTAAGTAAAAGCGTAGATAAATTTTACCTGAATATGCTGGAAACAACATCTGCCGATAACGATGGCCGGGCATATAAGGCTTTCGCCAAGCAATATGTAGATACGGAAGCAGAATTAAACTCTTTACTGGTTATGAATAAGGTGCGTCCATTAAATAAAAACTCTACCCGCATTTGTGAAATCACGCTGCAATTTTGGGTGAAATATAAAGAAGCCCATAAAAAAGCGAATATGATCAGCGATGCCAATATTATCCTGAACCGGATCTATCTGCGTGATTTGTTTTACGACATGCAGGTAGCCTCAGAAGCAACCCGATATCTTAACTCTACTAAATAACATACAAATGGAAACAGAAATTGATGCTCTACTCGATGGTATGCTGAGTGCCATACAAAAGGAAGCCGGGAAAAACTGGGACAGAATACAAGGCACCGCCAGGCAAATTCTCAAAAATTCAAAAAATCGTCTGGAGTTGCTGACCGAATTCAGGTTGAACAATCAAATCACGCAAAAAGAATTTGAATCGAGGCTGGAGGATGAAAAACACATGCTCGAAGCCGGACTGAATACTCTGGAAGTACTAACCAAAGTAGCCGTGCAAAATGCCGCCAACGCTGCCTTCGTGGTGCTGCTGAAAGCAGTTGAAATTGCCTTGAAAGCTGGTGTATGAATGGACTCGGTGTTTATAAAGAATTCTAACTGAATAAAGATATAGAGGCAAAAAGCAAATAAAATTTTTCAGACGAGTTCCACATAAATTCCAAATTCGTTCAGTCTTCAATTAGATATTTCTTTTAAATTTGTCATGGAATCTGAAAGAGTCACCAAGATCAAAATACGAAGTATTTTAAATCCGTTTAAATCCGCTCAATCATATTTGATCCGCGTTCCATTCTTTCTTAATCTTTTTTAGATCAGGGATTCTTTATCTCTCAATAAAAAAGAACAAGGATGAATTCGTTCAAGATAAAAAAAAATAGAACGCGGATAAAATATGATTTGGCGGATGGAACATCCCGACTTGTCGGGATGAAAAGGCCGATAAATTTCAACTAGTTGAAAAGGATTCCTGCTGTAAAATGAAATAGAGTAGTAACTCAAATAACTATTTTTAGTCAAGTTCCTTATTCGTTCATTGCTTAATTAAATGTTTTTTTGACTTTTCGGGTAATTTGAAAGAGTCACCAAGATAAAAATACGAAGTATTTTAAATCCATTTTTTGATTCGCTGTTCCGTTATCTATCGAACCACTGAATATCAGTGTTCTATAATTAATCTTCAATTTTTATCCAAAAGAAATCAGTACTTATTATAAAAATAAAATTGTTTATAATCATTCATCTAATCTTTACTAACATGGACTTACTTTATAAAGAAATAACAGAAAAAATCATTAAAGCATACTACAAAGTTTATAACACGCTTGGATATGGCTTTTTAGAAAAAGTATATGAGAATTCAATGGCGATAGAGCTCCGCAAAATGGGTTTTGAAGTAAAGTGTCAATATCCGATAACTGTATATTATGAGAGCGAAACTGTAGGTGAGTATTTTGCAGATATCATTATAGATGATCTAATTGTACTTGAATTAAAAGCATCGAAAAATATTTCAGAAGAACATGAGAATCAATTGGTCAATTATCTAAAAGCGACAAAAATTGAACTTGGTTTACTTATGAATTTTGGTAAAGAGGCAGAATACAAACGCAAAGTATTTATGAATAAAAATAAAAAGCTGAAAAGTTACTGATTATTCTAATTGGCTAGATTTAAAAATTGAACGCGGTTAAATTATTTTACAAGAAAAAAAACAAAAAAATAGAACGCGGATAAAATATGATTTAGCGGATAAAAAGGCGGATAAATTTCAACTAGTTGAAACGGATTCCTGCTGTACATGAAATAGAGTAGTAACTTAAATAACTATTTTTAGTCAAGTTCCTTATTCGTTCATTGCTTAATTAAATATTTTTTCTTGACTTTACGGGTAATATGAAAGAGTCACCAAGATCAAAATACGAAGTATTTTAAATCCGTTTAAATCCGCTCAATCATATTTGATCCGCGTTCCATTCTTTCTTAATCTTTTTTAGATCAGGGATTCTTTATCTCTCAATAAAAAAGAACAAGGATGAATTCGTTCAAGAAAAAAAATGAACGCGGATAAATTTCAACAAATTGAAAAGGATTCCTGTCGAATAAAGATGTAGAGCCGTAAAGTAAATGAAAATATTTAAACTGTTTACCGATTGGTTTTTATGTATAGATCATTAAACAAAATCAATTGCATATTAATTTTCAAAATCTGAAAAAATGAGTAAAAATTCTGATTATCTAACCGTACGTGCAGGTGATTTTCTGAATGCACTGTATCATGCAGTTATTGCATGTTCCATTCCTTTTATCGGTTTTCTTAGTGCCGGGCGCATGCCATCGCAGCCGGAATGGTATGTAATCCTGGGTGCCACCTTGAGTGCCTTTTTAGGAGCCTTGTTTAAAAGGGGATTCACCAATTCACAGGGAGAATTGTTTGAAAAGGAACCCGTAAAAACCAAAAAGAAACCAGCCTTATGAGAGCCATAGGAAAATTTATATTGTTGGATGCCCCGGAATTTGAGGGCTGGCTCAAAGACCAGAAGATAGTCCGGAAAATTAAGTGGGTGCAACAGCACCATACCTATGTACCCGGGTATAAAAATTTCAAAGGAGATAATCATTTTCAACTTTGCCAGAGCATGGAGAGCGCCCACAAAGAAAGGGGCTTTAATGAGATTGCTCAGAACCTGACTATCTTCCCCGATGGGAAAGTGATGGTATGCCGAAGCATGGACAAGATCCCGGCCGGAATAAAAGGCGCCAATGTTTTTGGCGTCTGCATCGAAAATATAGGCAACTTTGATAAAGGGAATGACCCCATGAGTACCCAACAACGCGACAGCATCGTGCTGGTTACAAAAGCTATACTCAAAAGATTTGCTCTCGCACCCGGCGACCAGTCTGTGTTGTATCATCACTGGTTCGACCTGAACACCGGCAAACGTATCACCAAAGAAGGAACCGGATGTACCAAAACCTGCCCGGGCACCGCTTTCTTTGGCGGGAATACGGTGGAAGCGTTTAAAAAAGAATTCCTTGTACTGTTGTAATTATTCAGGCAGTACCTGAAATGTGTCTGTTTAATTTGGAACAAAAGACACCGAATCATCGGACACGATGAATTGTGCTTGACAGAATGTTTAATGATCTAATTCAGACAATGCAGAAAAAAGCATTAGACGAACAGATAATTACCATTCAGTATGAACTAAATCATGCATTAACAAGGTAATTTGTTGTATAAAGTTACACGGAAAAGGCGAAAGGAGCGTGAAAGCTCCGAGGGCACTGAAAAAGTATCCCTTATAAAAGGAATCTATTAAAAAAAAAATAGCAGGTGAAGTAGAAATCTTCATCTGCTAATTTTTTATTCTACAAAGTGAAAAGTGAGCAGTTTTATAGGTCCAA